>Ga0222634_1000265_pt1 | contig 29374 bp, 41 predicted proteins | sample AntAcemetageno50_FD_179807 | JGI IMG/M metagenome (GOLD analysis project Ga0222634, IMG submission 179807) | Saline water microbial communities from Ace Lake, Antarctica - #50 | ecosystem: Environmental > Aquatic > Non-marine Saline and Alkaline > Saline | place: Antarctica: Ace Lake | collected... | reverse complement strand
GTATCAAAAATGTGAAAGTATTACCAGATGGCTCAGGTGTCTTTACTGAGGGTATGAATATGCTAGTTAAAAAAGACAATTTAGGATTCGGTGAAAGGTCTTGGAGGTATGCTGCTATTATTAATAACGGTGTAGTTGAAAAGATGTTTGAAGAACCAGGTAAAGAAGATAATTGTGCTTCTGACCCATATGGAGAATCATCGCCAGAAACAGTTATGAAATATCTAAACATGAAAAATGGTGATGATGTCTTATAACATTGACAATTAAACTAAACTATGATACAATTATATTATATTAAATTATGAAAAAGGAGTGAACATGAACCTATCAAGTGACACATTAAGTGTGTTAAAAAACTTTTCTGACATAAATCAAAACTTATTGATTAAGCCAGGAAATAAAGTACAAACAATATCAACTATGAAAAATATTTTGGCTGAGGCTGAAGTAGCTGAAAAGTTTGATAGTGAATTTGCGATATATGACTTACCTGAATTTTTAAGATCAGTTGAGTTATTTGATAAACCAGACCTAAAATTTAACGGTGGTGGTTATGTAAATATCACAGAGAGTAATAAAAATCAAGCAATAAAATATTTCTTTGCTGACAAATCGGTAATAGTATCGCCAAGTAAAAGTATTAGTATGCCAGATAAGCATGTGACTTTTACACTTAAAAAAGATTCATTTACTAAAATGATGAAAGGTGCTACTACTTTAAATCTACCAGATATTTCTGTTGTAGGTAAATCAGGTAAAATCTCAATGGTTGCTACTGACAAAAAGAACAAGTCGTCAAACACTTATTCTATTGATGTTGGTGAAACAGACAAAGAGTTTACTGCTTACTTTAGAACAGAAAACTTTAAACAAATAGTAGATGATTATGATGTCGCAATATCAAAAGCAAAGATTTCTCATTTTGTAAATAGAAACAAAGCCGTACAATATTGGATAGCATTAGAACCTGACTCTGAATTTTAGAGAGTTATCGACTTATAAATCTATTGCGGAAGCAAAAAGAAAACTTGGTAAAACTGAATATTATATAATGAAAGAGGTGATAAGTGGAAAAAACAAAAGACTTCCTTTGGACAGAAGCGTATAGACCAAAACGAATTGAAGATTGTATATTAACTGAAGACTTAAAGAATACATTTACTCAATTTCTAAAACAAAAAGAAATACCAAATCTACTTTTATCAGGAAGCGCTGGAACAGGTAAGACTACTGTCGCTAGAGCTTTATGTGAAGAACTAGGTGCTGATTATATCATCATTAATGGTTCCGATGAAGGTAGACAAATTGATACAGTTAGAAGTAAAATTAAAAACTTTGCCTCTACTGTTTCTCTTACTGAAGACGCTAATCATAAAGTTGTTATAATAGACGAGGCTGATTATATGAATGCTGATAGTGTTCAACCAGCGTTAAGAAACTTCATTGAAACCTTTTATAAGAATTGTAGATTTATATTTACTTGTAATTATAAGAATAAAATCATACCAGCCCTACATAGTCGTTGTACAGTAATTGACTTTAAGATCAACAATGGTCAAGTCAAAAAGACTGCTGTGGCGTTTATGAAGCGCATGGAAGGCGTTTTAAAGGGTGAAGATATAGAGTTTGATAAGAATGTCTTAGCAGAGTTGATTCAAAAGTATTATCCTGACTTTAGAAGAACAATAAACGAACTACAAAGATACTCTGTAAGGGGTAAAATTGATAGTGGTATATTGTTTAATTTATCAGAAGTTAATACAAAAGAACTTGTAGCGTCTTTAAAAGATAAGAGATTCAACGATATGAGAAAATGGGTTGTTCAAAATTTAGATAAAGAACCTTCTCATTTGTTTAGAACCATATACGAACTTCTTTATACAAGTTTAGATTCTAAATCTGTTCCTCAATCCATACTTATTTTGGCTGGATACCAATATAAATCTGCGTTTGTTGCTGATCAAGAAATAAATATGATTGCTTGTCTAACAGAAATAATGGCAAGTTGTAAATTTAAATAAGAGAATAGAATGGCGAAAAGAACTTTATATAGAAAAATTATAGTAAAATTAAGAATGTTTTGGGCTGACATCAGAGGACATCATGGCAAAGTTTGGAATTATGAACCAAGCGAGTATTACATGGGTAGTCACAAAGGTCACAATAGACACAATAGAAAAAAATAGAAAGTCAAGTTTATATTATGTATCAATTATCAGACTATCTTAATGCAATTAATTTCACTAAGGAAAAATTACTAGACACAGATGACCTTACATGGGAGAAGAAATACCCTCCTTTTGTAATAAACAAGTGTCTTTCCATGCACTACGACTGTATAGCTCAAGCGAATGAAATGAATGGCTATCACTTTTTAGAGAAGAATGTCCAGTTTAATTTTTACATAAATAGTATTAGAAAAAAGAAGCGATTTGGTGGCAAGTGGTTATCACAAGCCAAGTTGAAGAATTTAGAGTATGTAAAAGAGTATTATGGATATAGCAATGAGAAAGCCAAATCTGCTCTCAGCATACTAACTGATAAACAAATTGAACATATAAAAGGTACCTTATTAAAAGGTGGGAGAACAAAATGAATGAAGAAATTGTAAATTGGTCAGTGGACAGTATGTTAGAGGTCACTATCAAACAACCAGACGACTTCCTAAAAATTAGAGAAACATTGACACGAATTGGTGTCGCTAGTAGAAAAGATAAAACACTATATCAATCTTGTCATATCTTACACAAACAAGGTAAGTATTACATCACACACTTTAAAGAACTATTTGCTTTAGACGGTAAGAAAGCAACTTTATCTGAAAACGATATTCAAAGACGAAATACCATATCCATCTTATTACAAGATTGGAATTTAATTGATATAGTAAATGGAACACAAGCTGAAAATAAGGCACCATTATCTCAAATAAAAGTATTACCTTTTAAAGAAAAAAAAGAATGGATACTATCTGCTAAATATAATATTGGTAAAAAAGTTGAAGAAACTAAGGAAGAAACAAAACCAGAGAATGAATAAATGTTGGTTCCTAAATTTAGAGAATATATAACAGAAACAGATATAGGTCGTAAAGATAAATCTATCACAGTAGCTATTGTCACAGTAGCTGATTCACAAGACCCTAAAGAAAATACAACAGCTGATTTAATTACAAAAGCATGTAAGAAAAAAAAGATTGAATGTATTATTGTAAATACTAAAACTACAATCATCACTTCAAAAGATGAAGACAAAGGTACTTTGACTGTATCAAACTATGACGGCAAAGGTGCTGAACATACTTTTACAGGTAGAGATACAGTTTGTATAACTAGAGGTGGCGCACTTGAAGATGAAGCTGGGTTATCTTTAATATCATCTTTTCAAAACTCACAAGCGTTTATGGTAAACACAAGAGCAGCAATGTTGACTTGTGATAATAAATTAACAACAGCTTTACTATTTGAGAAATTTGGTTTACCAACTCCAAAAACAGCATTCATTACAAACGAAAATAATATCAAAAGTGGTGTAGATATGATTGGTGGTAAATTTCCATTAATTCTAAAAACACTTACAGGTACACAAGGTGTTGGTGTTATTAAGATTGATACATACGAAGCTTTGGTGGCGACTGTACAAGCCATGTGGAAACTAGAGGCCGAACTTCTAATACAAGAATATATGCCTAGTAGTTTTGATGTAAGAACTTTCGTAATAGATAATAAAATTTTTGCTAGTACAAAAAGAACTCACAGTAGTTATGACTTTAGATCAAACACACACAGAGGCGCAGAGGCGTCACCATATATATTAAGTGATGAAGAAAGAGAACTTGTATTAAAAGCAAGTAGAGTATCCAGAGCTTACATGGTAGGTGTAGATCATATTGTACACAATAAAAAACCTTATCTATTAGAGATTAATGGTAGTCCTGGATCAGGCGCTGATTATGAAGGTTATCAACACAGAGATTATTATTCTGACGCAGAACCAGCTGGTAGAATAGATGGTGAACAGATGATGGCCAATGTAGTAGATTATATTTCCGATAGAGCTCATTGGGATAGACAATCACTTATAGAAACTGGTTGGTTAGAAACAGTTGAGTTAGATGAAGTAGGTAAAGTAAGAGTTAAGTTTGACACAGGTAATGGTTCAGCAGCTTGTGCTTTACACGCAGATGAAATTTTAGAAGATGGTAAGATTATTAAATGGAAATACAATGGTAAAACATTTAGTAAACCTAGACATGGTACAAGTAAAGTGTTTAGATCAAATGCAACAGATGAGCCATCAGAAACAAGACCAACTATATTAATGGATTTAACATTTAATGGTTTTACATATAAAGATATAGAGATTGGTTTAGACCAAAGACCTAGATCAGGTTCTGACTTACTTGTAAATAGAGATTTAATGCGATTAATGAATATTAGTGTCAACCCTAATAGAACATTTGTATTGAGTAAACGATTAAAACCGATTGACAAAAAAGGTAAAGATAAAAGAGTTGGTTTTGAACCAGATAAAGAAGACAATGACGAAAAATAAGCATTGACAAACAAGTCAACTTATGATATAGTATAACACAAATAGGAGATATTATGCAAGAAGTGAAAATAGTAAGAATGACTACTGGCGAAGATGTAATCGCTAAAGTAGGAGAGAACGACCAAGGCGTAAGTTTAAAACAAGCTTTCGTTATTATCCCACACCAACAAGGCCCTGGAAAACCTGTTCAATTAATGATGACTTTGTATGCACCTTATAGTAAGAGTGATACAGTCACAATTAAACCAGAGAACATTATTTCAACACAAGAACCAAAAGATGAGATTTTAAAATCTTACGAACAAAATACTAGTAGTATTATAAAAGCTCCAGGTCTAATTACAGAAAACTCAGTACCAAAATTATAGTGATAACTGTTAATTTTATTAGAGGAGAGGAAATTATTCCTGTCCAGGTTGACGAAGGTATGACATTGATGGAGGCGGCTAGAGATTACTCTACTAATCCTATTGATGAGATACCAGCAGATTGTTCAGGTTGTTGTGCTTGTGCTACTTGTCATATAATAGTAGATAGAAACTGGACTTTACTTGTAGGTCAACCTAATCAAGGTTCTATTGAAACAGATTTAATTGAATACGAAAAAGGTTATGATCGTATGCAAAGTAGATTGGCTTGTCAAATACAATTAGAAAAGAAACACGATGGTTTGGTTGTACATTTATTGGATAATCACAAAATTTAATTATGATAAAAGTTGAACTAGTAGATAAAATGGGGAATGACTTGACAGTAGTAAATGCTGCTAGAGTAAGTTATTCAAAGACTAAAGCAAGTTTTGATTTTTCTGATGAGAAACTTATTAAGTATCTAGCAGAACATAATCATTGGTCACCTTTTGCTCACGCAAGTTTACAATTTAGAATTAAAGCACCAATCTTTGTCGCAAGACAATTAGTTAAACATCAAGTAGGATTAGCTTGGAATGAAGTCAGTAGGCGTTATGTTGACTTTCCACCAGAACTATATAAACCAGAAACATGGAGAGGACGACCAAAGAACTCTAAACAAGGTAGTGATGGTGAGATAAAACTAGACCAAACAATCAATCATAATATGGAAACAGCGATGGAGAGTTGTCTAATACTTTATAATACTTTGTTAACAAAAGGTGTGGCGCCAGAACAAGCACGAATGGTATTACCACAATCAATGATGACAGAATGGTATTGGTCAGGAACATTATACGCATTTTCTAGGGTATGTAATTTAAGATGTAAACCAGATACACAAAAAGAAACCAGAGATGTTGCAGACGAGATGTATAAAATCTGTGATAAAGAGTTTCCGTATAGTTGGAAATATTTAACAATATGATATTAAAAATAGTAAACAAATACACTGCGGCAGAGTTTGTTTCTACTAGACACTATTCAGCAGTAATGCCTAGATTGACAAAACACTATCTAGGTTATTTTGATAATGAGGAGTTAGTTGGTGTGATTACATTTGGTTGGGGTACAAGACCTAAACATACAATACAAAAGTTGTTTCCAGAGCTAGACACAAAAGATTATTACGAGATAGGTAAGATGTGCTTAGATGATAAACTACTTAGGAATAGTGAATCGCAATTACTATCTTCAGCAATATCTTGGTTAAAAGAAAACACTACTATAAAATATTTGTTTACTTGGGCAGATGGTTTAGTTGGTAAACCTGGTTATGTATATCAAGCTGCTAATTTTTTATATGGTGGTTTCTCATTTACAGATACATATGTTTCAGAAACAGGTGAGAAGATACACCCAAGAACATTACAAGGAATAATACCTAACACTAAAAATCGTAAAGTAGGTATGAGACCAAATCCTCAACAATTAATAGAATTAAAATTAAGTAGAGTTAAAGGTAAACAATTTAGATACATTTATCCTATGACTAAAAAATATAGAAGATGGTTAAAAAAATCTACAACAGAATGGACAACTAACTATCCAAAGGGTAAAGATTTAGTATGGAAGATAAAAAGACCAGGCGAAAAAGACTATACAACAACGACCAAAATACCATTTGACTTATCAAAGGATTATGTGTATAATAAGAAGAATGTAGAATCGTTTAAAAGAGGAACCTTAAGTGAATTTTTATAAAAGCGTTATTGAACATAGAGGCAAATTACTTGTTCGTGGTATACACGAGGGTAAAGAGTATAAAAATAAATTAGACTTTTCACCAACTCTATATGGTATTACACAAGAAGATTCAGAATTTAAAACATTACATGGACAATCGTTAAGACCAATTCAATTTCCTAGTATATCAAAAGCAAGAGAATTTAAAAGAAGTTATGATACAGATAACTCACCATTGTATGGAATGGATCGGTATCAGTATCAATGGATTGCTAACGAATATCCAGAAGACATGAAGTTTGATAAAGATGCAATTAAAATATTTACAGTTGATATAGAATGTACTGCTGAAAATGGTTTTCCTGATATAGATAACCCAGTAGAAGAACTATTAGCAATCACAGTTAAAAATCAATCTAATAAACAAATTATAACTTGGGGTATTGGTGACTTTAAAACTGATAGACCAGATGTGACTTATATTAAATGTAAGAATGAAAAGAGTTTGGTTATGGAGTTTATGAAATTCTGGACCAAAAACTATCCTGATGTTATTACTGGTTGGAATACAAAGTTTTTTGATATTCCATATATGTTTAATAGAATAAGAAATATAGTAGATGAAAAAGTATTAAAGAAATTTAGTCCATGGAATTTAGTTGAGAAAGAGTCTATTGTAGTAAGAGGTAGAGAACAAACTCACTATAATATTTTTGGTATCGCTATGTTAGATTATCTGGACCTATACAAAAAGTTTATTCCAACAAAGCCAGAAAGTTATAAACTTGACTATATTGGTAAAGTAGAACTTGGTAAAGGTAAAGATGAAATGCCTTATGATACATTTAGAGAATGGTATACAAAAGACTTTCAATCATTTATAGATTACAATATACAAGATGTTGAGATAGTTGATGGGTTAGAAGATAAACTAAAACTAATTGAACTAGTCTTAACTATGGCGTATGAAGCTAAAGTAAATTATACAGATGTATTCTCACAAGTAAGAATGTGGGATATGTTAATTTACAATTATTTGAAAAAAGAAAATATTATGATTCCTCCTAAAGAAAATAATATTAAAGACGATAAGTACGAAGGCGCTTATGTAAAAGACCCTATTACAGGTATGCATAATTGGATTGTATCATTTGATATTAACTCACTATATCCACACTTGATTATGCAATATAATATCTCACCAGAAAAAATTATCGGAGTAGAACCATCAGGTATATCAGTTGATAAATTGTTAAACAATGCGACACCGTTAACACATTTAAAAGCTGAAGGCGCTTGTATTACACCAAATGGTGCTAAGTTTAAAGTAGATAGTCCTGGTTTCTTACCTAGACTTATGGAAAGTATGTACAATGATAGGGTTAAGTTTAAGACTTTAGAGTTTAAAGCAAAACAAGAATATCAAAAGACAAAAGATAAAACTTTATTAAAAGAAATATCTCGTTGTCATAACATACAATGGTCAAAGAAGATTGCTCTTAACTCTGCTTATGGCGCTATTGGTAATCAATACTTTAGATATTATGATGTAAGACAAGCAACTGCTATAACATCAGCTGGTCAATTTGTAATTCGTTATATTCAAAAAAATGTAAATGAGTATATGAATAAGATTTTAAAATCAACAAATGAAGTTGATTATATTGTTGCGTCAGATACAGATTCAATCTATCTTACACTAGACAAACTAGTACAAGCGACTTGTAAAGATAAATCAAAAGCTGATACATTAAAGTTTTTAAACAAAGTTGTTGAAAGTAGAATTGAACCTTTTATAGATAAATGTTTTGATGAACTTGCTGAATATACAAATGCTATTAAACAAAAAATGGTTATGAAAAGAGAAGTAATAGCTGACAAAGGTATATGGACTGCTAAAAAAAGATATATGTTAAATGTATTAGATGAAGAAGGTATTACTTTTGATGAACCTAAGTTAAAGATTATGGGTATTGAAGCTGTGAAGTCATCAACACCTGAAGTTTGTAGAGGGAATATTAGACAAGCAATTAAACTTATAATGACAGAAGATGAAGAAACTTTACAAAAGTTTATTGCTAATTTTAAAACAGAGTTTTATCAAATGACAGCTGAACAAATATCTTTTCCTAGGTCTTGTAATAATCTAGTTAAATATAAACATGGTAGTAATATCTTTATTAAAGGAACACCTATTCATGTTAAAGGTGCTTTGATATATAATGAACAATTAAAACAATTTAAACTACATAGAAAATATCCATTGATACAAGAAGGTGATAAGATTAAATTTCTAAAACTAGTAGAAGCAAACCCATTTAAGTTTGATGTAATAAGTTATGTCACAAAACTACCAAGTGAATTTAAACTACAAGAATATATTGACTATGATATTATGTTTCAAAAAACATTTGTAGACCCTATGAGTTTTATACTTAATTCTATTGGTTGGTCTACTGAGAAGACAGCTAGTCTGGAGGACTTCTTTGTCTAGTTTTTTTATGGTATTAGTTTGTATTCATTGGGGATTTGCCACTGGTGCTCTATTGGCGCATAAAGCAGATTGGTCTATACCTAGATTTATAATAATAATATTATTGATGAGATACTTTTTTTTAACTTATGGAATTTAATATAAACAAAAAACATGGAGTAATATATGCGGATCCACCTTGGACCTTTAAAACTTACAGTGACAAAGGCAAAGATAAAAGCCCTGAAAGACACTATGATTGTATGTCTATGTCTGACATTATTTCTTTACCTGTTAGCGACCTTGCTAAGGACGATGCAGTCCTTTTAATGTGGGTAGTTGATCCTTTGCTAGACAAAGCATTTAAAGTAATTGATGCGTGGGGTTTCAAGTACAAGACAGTAGGTTTTACTTGGGCGAAAACGAATCGGGTTAAAATGGGTTTCTTTACAGGTCTAGGATATTGGACAAGAGGCAATCCAGAAATGTGCTTATTGGCTACAAGGGGTAAACCTAAACGGCTAAATAAAAGTATACCACAATTAGTTGTGGAACAAAGACGAGAACATAGTAGAAAGCCAGATATAGTGTACAACCACATAGAGAATATGTTAGAAGGACCATACATTGAACTATTTGCTCGTAGAAAACGAGAAGGCTGGACAAGTTGGGGGAATGAAGTATGATTATAGACTTGACATTATCAATACTTTATGTTATAATGATATTTGGTTTTATCGTATGGTTATTAATGAAATGGAATAATGAAGATGTATAAAAGATATACTTTACAAGATACTTTAGATAGTGAAAAAAGAAATCTATTTAATGTACTATCAACTTTTGCTGGTGGTGGCGGTTCGTCAACTGGTTATAGATTGGCTGGTGGTAAGATACTAGCAGTTAATGAATTTGTACCTGAAGCACAAAATACTTATAGAGCAAATTATCCAAATACAACTATCGTACCAGGTGATATAAAAGAATTGACAGGTACATATTTAATGGAACAAGCTGGAGTTAAAGTTAGTGAGTTAGATATATTAGATGGCTCTCCTCCGTGTTCAGCGTTTAGTATGGCAGGTTCAGTATCTCATGGTGAGGGTAGAACTCACGCAGATGCGTTTGGTAAAAAGAAACAGTATTCAGATATTAAAGGCGTAGAGAATGTAGAAGATTTATTCTTTGAATTTTTAAGAGTGGCTAAAGATATAAAACCAAAAGTTATTATTGGCGAGAATGTAGAAGGCTTGACAATGGGTGAAGCTAAAGAGTATTTTCATAAGATACAAAATACATTTGAAGAAATAGGTTATCTTATAGTTGCTAATGTATTAGACTCAAGTTATTTTGGTGTACCACAATCTCGTAAAAGATGTTTCTTCATAGGTGTAAGAGAAGATGTTGCTGAGAAAGTTGGTATAAACTTTATGACTATGTATCAATTGTATCCTGATAAGAATGATTTTAGAACTACACTTGGTGAAGCTATTAATGATGTAGTGAATGAAGATAAAGAAGAACTAGAATATTTGTTTGATAAGATTAGTCCTGAAAGAGCTGTTGGTAAAACACTAATGAAAATGCCAAAAGACCCTGACAAAGTATTGACTGGTATGGATTACCACGACAAAGGTCATCACTTTAATTTAAAAAGAAGTAGTTTAAGAAAACCTTGTCCAACAATTACTGCGATGGGTAATCTTGCTGGTGTTGCTGGTACTTGCCACCCAACAGAAGATAGAAAATTTACTATTAAAGAACTAAAAAGAATTATGTCATTACCTGAAGATTTTAAACTAACAGGTAAACACAATCAAAAATCAGAACGAATCGGTCGTATGGTACCTCCGTTAATGATGAAGGCACTTGCTGAAAGTGTTTACAATAAAGTATTAAAACCATATAAGGAGATAATGAATGACTAAATTTACATTTGCCACAGACAAAGAAGGATTTGATAATCACATTGATAAATCTGTTAGAGGGTACAGTCACTTATGGGGTGATATACTTACCCTATCAAAATATTTTGTAGAAGATTTTACACAAGTTGTTGACATTGGTTGTTCAACAGGTAAACTTTTAAAAGGTATGATAGAACAAAATGAACCTCATATACCACACGCACAATATACAGGTATAGAAATAGAAGAAGATTTTTATGGTGACTATACTTTTGATGAAGACAAATATCAACATTTAAATTATTACAAAGGTGATGTAAGAGATTTTAATTTTCAAAACTGTTCTTTAGTGACTTCTATATTTACTTTACAGTTTATGTCTCCCAAAGATAGACAAGAAATTATTAACAAAGTTTATGCTGGTTTAAATACTGGTGGTGCGTTTATCTTTTCAGAAAAAACTTTTAGTTGTAATCCAAGGATACAAGATATGATGACTTTTACTTTCTATGATTATAAGAGAAAGAACTTTACTGATAAAGAAATATTAGACAAAGAAGTACAGCTAAGGCATATGATGAAGTTAAATAGTAAAACAGAAATATATAATATGTTTAATAAGGCAGGTTTTGAAGTACATAACTTTTGGCAGAACTTTAATTTTATGGGCGCTATTGCGTTAAAGAAGTAAGGAATTAGGGTTGACAAATAGATATAAGTATGATATATTATACCACAAATAAGGAGATTGAATATGAGTAATTTTTTAAAAGACATAATTAAAGAAACCGGTAATGAGTATGCTGGTTTAGTAAGTGACGGTATTGATAGTGCTGATGTGACAAGTTTTATTGACACAGGCTCATATTCGTTTAACGCATTATTATCTGGTAGTATCTATAAGGGTATGCCAGGAAACAAGATCACAGCAATCGCTGGTGAAGCCGCAACAGGTAAAACATTTTTCGCATTAGGTATATGTAAAGCATTTTTAGATAAAGACCCAGATGCAGGTATTATCTACTTTGAATCAGAAAGTGCTATCTCAAAAGATATGATTGAGAGCAGAGGTATTGATTCTAAAAGAATGGTTATCGTACCAGTTGCCACTGTACAAGAATTTAGAAATCAATCAATTAAAATATTAGACAAATACATAGAACAACCAGAGAAGACTAGAAAGCCTTTGATGTTTGTTTTAGATAGTTTAGGTATGTTATCAACTACAAAAGAAATGGAAGATACTGCCGCAGGTAAAGAAACAAGAGATATGACTAGATCACAAATAGTCAAATCAACATTTAGAGTATTAACATTGAAACTTGGTAGAGCAAACTGCCCACTAATTATGACCAACCACACTTATGATGTCATAGGTTCAATGTTCCCTCAAAAAGAAATGGGCGGTGGAAGTGGTTTGAAATACGCTGCCTCATCAATCATCTATCTCAGCAAAAGAAAAGACAAAGAAGGTACTGAGGTCGTTGGAAACATTATACATTGTAAAAATTTTAAATCTAGGTTAACAAAAGAAAACGCACAAATAGATGTAAAACTTACTTATAAAAAAGGTTTAGACAAATATTATGGTCTTATAGAACTTGCTGAAGAAGCTGGTATCTTTAAGAAAGTATCTACAAGATATGAAATGCCAGATGGGTCTAAAGTCTTTGGTAAGAACATCAACGATAATCCAGAGAAGTATTTTACAAAGGAAGTGTTAGACAAGATAGATGGACAAGCAAAAAGAAAATTCAGCTACGGATCAGACGAAGAAGAAGATACAGAATAAAAGATATATCTTTGCTCAAAAAGAAGGTGATGACTTTAGTTGTATAAAGTTAGCAGAGGGTAAATATAAAGATATAATTTATAAGTATAACAATGTCAAGTTTTCTGAAACAGAAAATGCGAATGGTGAGATACCATTAAAGTTTACTTATGATATTTTTCTTAATCCTAATAAAGTAGAAGTAGAAGATACTGAATTTAGAAACTATATCGGTGATATACTTGTTGAATTGATAGAGGAACAAATGACTAATGGAAGTTTTAAAATAGATGAATAACGAAAGAATTGAAACAACAATATTATCAAATCTCTTTTATAATGAAGGATTTACTAGAAAGACTTTACCTTTCTTAAAACCATTATACTTTAACAAAAGAGATGAGAGATTGTTATTTGAAGAAATAGAAAAGTTTGTTTTACAATATAAAAATGTTCCTACAAAAGAATCAATCACCATTGAAATTAATAATAGAAAAGATATTAATGAAGAAGAATACCAAGGTGTTAAAACATTAATCAATTCACTAGCACATGAAGATACTGATTTACAATGGTTGTTAGATACAACAGAAAAGTTTTGTAAAGATAGAGCAGTACATAATGCTGTACTTGACGGTATTAAAATATTAGATGGTAAAGATAAAGAACGACAGTCTGAAGCAATACCAAGTATTCTTGCTGATGCTCTAGCAGTTTCATTTGATAATCATATTGGGCATGATTACATTGCTGACGCTCAAGAGAGATTTGATTGGTACCACACTAAAGAAAAGAAATACCCATTTGACTTATCATACTTTAATAGAATTACAAAAGGTGGTATACCAAGTAAGACATTAAACATTGCTCTTGCTGGTACAGGTGTAGGTAAATCTTTGTTTATGTGTCATTGTGCTTCAAGTTTTTTAACACAAGGTTTGAATGTTCTTTATATCACACTAGAAATGGCTGAAGAAAGAATTGCTGAAAGAATAGACGCTAACTTATTAGATGTTTCTATGGACGATTTACATGATATGCCAAAAGATTTATATGATAGTAAATTAAATAAGATTGAAGGCAAGACAAAAGGTAAATTAATTATTAAAGAATATCCTACAGCATCTGCTCACTCTGGTCACTTTAGAGCATTACTAAATGAATTATCATTAAAGAAATCATTTAAACCACAAGTAATCTTTATTGATTATCTAAACATATGTGGCTCTAGTAGATTTAAAGGTGGTAATATATCTTCATACTTCTACATCAAAGCAATCGCAGAAGAATTAAGAGGTTTGGCTGTTGAGTTTGATGTGCCAATCTTTAGTGCAACACAAACAACTAGAACTGGTTTTGTAAGTACAGATATTGGTTTAGAAGATACATCAGAATCATTTGGTCTACCAGCGACTGCTGACTTTATGTTTGCTCTTATGTCAAATGAAGAACTAGAACAACTAGGTCAAATGAAAGTAAAACAATTAAAGAATAGATATAATGACCCAGGTATTAATAGATCATTTATCATAGGTGTTGATAAAGCTAAGATGAGATTATATGATACAGAAAATTCAGCACAAAACATAGTTGGTAGTAATCAAACTAAAGAGAAAGAGAACTACCCATCACCAGAGGAGAGTTATGACAAGTTTAGTGACTTCAAATTATAATGGCTAAAAATCAAAAAGTTAAATTTCATAGAGGCGATAAAAGACCTGGTGACCAACAGAAAAAAGATTTACATTATCGTAAAAAGATGACAAAGAAAAACGGTGATATAATTTGGCAAGTGTTAGAGTATCCTAATAAGGTTGTTGTTGCTGAATATTTTTTTGAAGAAGATGCTCATAGATTAGTAAAATTTCAAAACAAAAACAAAGTATGGAATTTAGAAGGTGGTATTCCTAAGTTTTTACATATTACTTTGTAATGTCAAAACAAATTATAGTTGAAAGTAAAAACGGAACTTATAATATAGAGAAAAGTCGTCAAGCAACTAATGAATCAAATTTAATAGAAGATAGAGAAAAGTGGAAAACAATATCACAGTGCGAAGAAGATAGCACAGATAAGAATATAAAATCTGTTATTAAAGGTTTAAAAAATAGATTAGTTAAGAACTTACAATTCCATGGGTTAAAGAGTGAAGAAGATATAACTTTTAATCACATAAAATCATTAGCAAAAGATTACTTGGTTTGCCCAAAGTCAATTCAAATATCTTTATGTAGAGATAGTACACGACAAGGTGTAGATGAAATTGTACAATACGAAACATTAAAGCGTTATATTAATAGCGATAAAGAAATCATAAGTTTATCAAGTGGTTCTCTTACTTTAAGAAATGGTAAGATAGATACTGTCACATCTGGTATAGGTGAAGCAAGAAGCATTGATGTTAAAATTCAACCATACGATTATAGCTTTACAGCATATGGCTTTTTAAAATATTCAAAAGACTCTGGTTCAATTCAAACTCAACAGATGACAGAGGCAGTTATGTTTGCCGAACAAGCTAAATTATACTGTAATCAAAATAATGATACTAGTATATTTTTTATTCAATTAGACGGAATAGAAGGCGAAAGTCACATTGATAGACTAAAAGAAACTTGTTTATCTCACAAACACAGGATAATAGTTGGTAATACTGAACAAATCATTGACTATTTTAACCAAAAAACCACTTGACAATCAGTCATAAATAGTATATAATATAAATATTATCAATTGAATTATATGGGAAAAGTGTATTCGTTTATGGAATTAATGAGGATAGAGTGTTTAGTTTTAAAGGATTCATAACAAAAGAAAGAAATGTACATTTAGAACACCTAGAAGACGATATAATTAATCGTGGTTCTAAAGGTGGGGAAAATGCTATCAATTTTTTAAAGTCAGTTAGAAATATGCTTGCCGGTTCATCTGGCAAAAAAGTTAATATGACTGTCAAATGGGATGGCGCACCAGCTATCATCTGTGGTACTAACCCAGAAAACGGCAAATTCTTTGTCGGTACTAAATCAGTATTCAATAAAAATCCAAAAGTCAATTACACAACCGGCGACATAAGAAAAAATCACTCAGGTGCTTTGGCAGAGAAACTATCTATTGCTTTAAGAGAACTTGGTCGTTTAGGTATTAATGGTGTATTACAAGGTGACTTTTTATTCTCACAATCAGATTTAAAGAAAGTAAACATAGATGGCGAAGCTATGATCTCTTTCACACCAAATACAATCACATACGCTGTTCCAGCAAACTCATCAATTGGTAAAAGAATATCAAGTGCTAGAATGGGAATAGTATTTCACACAAAATATACAGGTAAAACTTTAGATAGTATGACAGCTGGATTTGGTACAGTTAGAGGTTCAGCTAAAAATGTATTTTTAGCAAGTGCTGGTTATAAAGATGTATCTGGTTCTGCGAAACTAACTAGAAGTGAACTATCAACATTTAACGCAAGATTAAGAATGGCAGAAGGCTCTTTACAAAAAGCTGGACCTATGTTAGATGAATTACAAAAATCAACAGCAGATGCTCTAGGTATTCCATTTAGACTTAAAACTTTCTTTAACTATTATATAAGAAACACACAAGGTCATATGGCTAAAGTAAGAGAACTAGCTGATATGTTTAGAGATTACTATATCAATACTTTACAAGCAGAGATAGACGCTAAGAAATCTGACAAAGGAAAACAAAAGTATAAAGATATACTTAAAACAAATTTAAAATTTATAGATAGAAATAGAAACCCATTAATAATGGCAATCGCTTCTCATGTCACATTACAAAATGCTAAGAACTTCTTAATCAATAAAATGAGTGAGATACAAAATATTGGACATTTTTTAAAAACTTCTACTGGTTATAGAGTGACAGCGCCAGAAGGATTTGTAGCTGTTGATAGAGTTGCTGGAGCAGTTAAGTTAGTAGATAGAATGGAATTTAGTAGAGCTAACTTTACAATGCCGAAAGGTTGGAACTAATGAATATAGTTTTAATAGGTGGTCCAGGCTCAGGTAAGTCAACTTATTCTGAATTTATAAAAAAAGAGTTTGATATAGAACATATCTATCCAGGAGATTTATTAAGAAAAGAAAAAGAAAAAGGTGGCGAGATAGCAAAACGATTATCTAATTTAGGTAAAGGTGGTTTCGCTCCTAATGATATAGTTTTAAAACTTGTATTTGACGCTGTAGAAAAAGCAGAGAATGGATTTGTATTTGATGGCTTTCCTAGATACATGCAACAAGTTAGAGATTTAGAAAAGAAGAATATTAAAATAGACAAAGTGGTTTATCTAAATGTAAGTGAACAAGAAGTAATAAAAAGACTTACAGCAAGAGGTAGAGCAGATGATAAACCAGAGGTTATTAAAAATAGAATTGATTTATATAAGAAAGAAACAGGACCAGTAATAGAATATTACAGAAAGAAACCTGGTTTCATAGAAGTAAAAGCAGAAGGTGGTGAGCCAAAAGCTATTGCTAGTAAAATTATTAAACAACTAAAGGTTAAGTCATTGAGAGAATTTAGAGAGTATTTAAATGAAGGTGTTTATGACCCTGGTATATTCAAAGCATTCTTTTTAGCAGGTGGTCCAGGTTCAGGTAAGTCGTTTGTGACACAAGCAGCATTTTCTGGCACTGGTTTAAAAGTTGTTAATTCAGATAACGCATTTGAAAGTGGATTAAAGAAAGCTAATCTATCAATTAAAATGCCAGATGAAGAAGAATACTTTAGAAATATAATTAGACAAAGAGCTAAGACAACCGCCGGTAATCAATTAGATAAATATATGGAAGGGCGTTTAGGTTTAGTTATAGACGCTACCGGAAGAGATTTATCACTTGTTCAAAGACAAGTAGGTATGTTAAAACTTATTGGTTATGATTGTCATATGATTTTTGTTAATACTAGCTTAGAGATTGCGATAGAAAGAAATGCAAATAGACCTAGAACAATACCTGAATACTTGGTTAAAAAGAATTGGGATGCTGTTCAAGCAAACATTGGAGCTTATCAAAGAGTTTTTAGTCCAGGTAAAATGTTAGTTGTTGATAATAATAGAAGTGAAAAAGAATTAGTGACTATGGTAATAAGTCAAGCTTCTAAATTTATTAGAAGTAAATTAAGAACTAAACCACAAAATGGCGTTGCCATGAACTGGATAAAGAAAGAATTAGAGTTAAAGAAAAGATGAATTTTAAAGATTTTATAAAAAACGAAAGTATCATAGATATACCTAGACAAGCATATGCGCCAGCTGTGTTTGATAGTGCTGATACTAAAAATCCTAAAATTAAAGAGAGTGTTCTAAAACAAATTAATGATCAGATTAAACAGTTTAAAGAATATCCAGTATTAAAGATTGCGTTAATTGGTTCTATACTTACCAAGAGATATAGAAATGATGCTGATTTAGATATTAATATCTTATTTGATGTACCAAAAGAAAAACAAGAACAAGAAAGAGTTGACCTTTCACAAAAATATTTGTCAGCAAAGAACCCAAAAAATATTCAAGGTAAATTAATACCTGGTTCTAAACACCCAATTAATTTTTATTTCATTACAGATAAAGAAACTTATGACGATCAGAATAAGAAAGCTGATGCTGTGTTTGATATTCAAGCTAACAAGTTTATCAAAAGACCAGATGATTTTACTTTTGATATGAACTTATATTTAAAAGACTTTGAAAGAAAAGTACAAGAGTTAGATGTAATTAAAGGTGAACTAAAAAGAGATATTATAGATTACAATGAACTAACAGAATTAACACCAAACGATATTTTAAACTTACAAGAAAAAGTAAAAGATAAGTTAGAAGAAATAGAAGATAGTTTAGAGGACATTGTTAAGATTGGTGACGGTGTTGATGCTGAAAGAAGAGCAGCATTTAATACAGATATGACACCAGATCAAATAAGAACTTATGGTATTAAAAATAGATTACCTAAGAATGTTATTTACAAAATGTTAGAGAAATATCACTACTTAACATTTTATAAAAAATGTAAGAAGATTTTAGAAGATGGTATTGTGACAGATAAAGAAGTAAAAGATTTAGAGATACACGAAGCTAGAGAAAAATCTATTGCGTTTACATTTGGTAGATTTAATCCACCTACAATAGGACACGAAAAGTTAATTAGAAAAGTAAAATCTGTTTCAGCAAATGTTCATAAAATATATTTAAGTAGATCACAAGATAGTAAAAAGAATCCACTATCACCAGATGTTAAGTTTAGATTTATGAGAGATATATTTAAAGCAGCAAGAGCAGATTTAGAAATTAGTCCAACTAATATGATATTAGACTTGATGACTAAATTACACAGAAAAGGTTTTACAGATGTCACTATGGTTGTAGGTAGTGATAGAGTTAAAGAATTTGAAGGTATACTAAACAAGTATAATGGCGAGAAAAATAGACATGGTTTTTATGACTTTCAAAAAATTAAAGTAGTATCTGCTGGAGAAAGAGATCCAGACGCTGAAGGAACTACTGGTATGTCGGCAAGTAAGATGAGAGATGCCGCAGCAAAAGGTGACTACGAAGCATTTAAAAAAGGTTTACCAGCAAGTTATAGAAATCCAGCAGACATAGAAAGATTAATGAGTAGTGTGAGAGTTGGAATGGGTATTAAAACTAAATTGGCAGCTTCATATGGTGGAATGATTAATGTAGATAATAAGAAACCAGTTGCGTCACTAAAAGAGTTTGAACAAAACCAAATAAGAGATTTGTATGTTAGAGAAATAATCTTTAACATTAACGATAAAATAAAGTATGTCAAAGAAGGCATAGAAGGAATAGTAAAAAGACGAGGTACAAATTACATTGTACTAGAAGATAATAATAACAATTTACACAAAGCATGGATATGGGATTGTATTCCAAATGCTGCTGACAGAGAAGCAGAAGTAAGAGAATACAACTTAAATATAGATTATGGATTTACAGCGGTTTCAAATATAGAAGAAGATAAAACGCCACAAGATAAAACGGTGGCTAAAAAACCTGGAACTCAACCTAAGAAGTATTACAAAGACTTGTCAAAAGGTGAGAAAGAAAAAAGAGCAGATCATTTCAAAAAATCAAAATATAAAAAATCTGATGATGAAGATGATTACAAAGCAGCACCAGGCGATAAAGACGCTAAAACTAAACCATCTAAACATACATTAAAGTATAAGAAGATGTTTGGTGAACTAAAAAAAGAATTATCCGATGCTTGTTGGAAAGGATACAAACAAGTAGGTATGAAAGACAAAAATGGAAAACAAGTACCAAATTGTGTACCTGAATCGTATGAAATTGGGGCAGATTACGCCAATCATACAAAAGAGGTGACACCTGGTCAAGTACCAGCTGGAAAGGCTGTTGACGCTAAAGATAGAGGAAAACCCGAAGATAATGTAAAGAAAAAAGATATTGAAGAATGGGCTTTATCGGATGCTACAATAGATAAATATAGACAACGATACAAAGAAGAATGGCGATCTAAATTAAATGAAGTCGTACAACGAATGATGGAGAAACTTGATGTTGAAGTTTAGTGATTATACAAATAAGATTAGTAGAGCTGTTCACTACCATGTAGAGAATAAGATACCTCTAGCAGAGAATATCTATCGTTTACATAGTGAAGAATTTTATAAGTTGTTTAGAGAAGCTAGAGAACTCTATAATGACGGTATATTAGAAGTCACTAGTGATTGGGATAAACATTTACTAGGAACTGATATTGGTGAATTTGATTTATTTGAAGATCAAAAAGTGCCACTAGATATGCCAATTGAAGAAGAAGAAAAAGACCCACCTTTGAACAAACCAAAAAGAGGTGGACCAAAAAAGTTTTATGTATTTGTCCGTGATGGTGATAAGATTAAGAAAGTCACTTGGGGAGATACTACTGGTTTATCTGTTAAGTTAAAAGATAAGAAAGCCAGAAAAAGTTTTGCTGCTAGACACAAATGTGCTCAGCAGAAAGATAGAACTTCAGCGGCTTACTGGGCTTGCAACTTACCAAGGTATGCTAAGTCTTTAGGTATGAGTGGCGGTGGAAACTTTTTTTGGTAATGTCTTTAGATAATTACTATAAACCGTTTGAAGACTTTGAAGATAGTATTACAGACAAAGTATTTACTAGAGTTATTAAAGAAGATGTGAAACAAGAACAGTTGATATGGCATATGGATAAGAAAGATCGTATTGTCAAAGTTGTTTATGGTATAGGATGGAAATTACAAAATGATAATGAACTACCTACTGAATTAGAGATAGGTCAAAATTATCATATTAATAAAGGAATGTTTCATAGATTACATAAAGGTAATTCGGAACTAAAACTAGAGATAAAAGAATATGACTAAAAAAACTTTAAAAGAATTTAGAACACATTTACATGAAGCGACTGCTTCTAAAACAAATTTACAGTACCTTAGAGCTAAAACTGCTAGAAACGATCATTTTGAAACAAGAAGATATATTGCTTCAGAGATTTTAAAAGATAAAAAATTAGCAGATGCTTACAAAGCATTAGAAACGGTACATAATGATTTTTCTAGGGTAATAGGAAATGATGCAATAACAATCAGACAACGATTAGAAACAACTTTAAAAGCTTTATTAAAAAGAAAAGTTTCCAATTGGGACGAAGTATGGAGTGAATTATAATGACATACAGAAAGTCAATGTCTACCGCATACAAAGAAGTACGAGAAGCAACAATCAAACCATATGTTTCAATTTCATCTGGTGGTCAATACAATGTATTAGACAAAGATGGTAAAGTTGCCTTCTCAACAAGAGATGGTAGAGTAGCAAATGACTACTTAAAAAAGAATTACGATAAGTTAAAAGAGGGGAGTGAATTGTAATGGCTAAATTTTCAATGACAGAAGCATTAAATCAAGTTAGAGAACAAGATAATAAAGACCACGAGATTTCAATGGCAAGAGGTGAGCTAGAAGCAATCGCAGATAAAGCTACTCAATTATCATCAGCATTAGACGGAAAGTCAGATGATGGCAACCCATTAGAAGCTTGGGTACAATCTAAAATTACAAAAGCAAAAGACTATATCAATTCAGTTTCAGATTACATGATGTACAAACCTGAGGCAGTCACAGAAGCTTATGCGTCCAATCTAGTATCAAAGGCAAAAGAAATTGCTAAGAAGATGTCAAATGATATGTCTAACGCAGTAAAAGAAATAGAAAAATTAAGTAAAGGTCTATCTAATGAGCCAGAAGTTGTATCAGCTTTACAAAAAGCAAATGAAGATATTGAATGGGTAGAAGAAAATAAAATTAGTGATATATTCAAATCAAATAAAGAAGGTGATAGTGTAGAAGACATAGCGAAAAGATTAAAACTTTCTGTAAAAATGGTTAAGAGATTATTAGGTGAAGCACAAGAAGAACCTAAAGAAGAACCTAAAGAAGAAAAAGACGATAAAGAATTAAAGACTAAAGAGAGTGCTATTGAAGCTTTAAAAAATCAAATCGCAATGTTAAAAACAAAATTAGAAAATGAAAAACATAAAGCTGTTAAACCTGAACCAAATCCTCAAACTGGAGAAGTACCACTAACAATTGGTGTTGCTGCTGCTGAGTTTAAAAAAGAGAGAGATAAGAAGAAGGAAGAAGTTAAAGAAAATGTTTCAATCAAAGCTTATAAGAATGCTGTTGATCCAACTAAAAAAGGTTTAATGATTTCTAAATCTGGTGGTATGAGTGGTACTATTATGATTAAAGATAAGAAAGAATTAAAACAACTAGAAGATAAAATAGCACAAGCAAAAAAATTATACAATATAAAAGAAACTAAAAAAGAAGTTTCAGATAAAAAAGAAAATAAACTAGTCAATGAGAAATTGATGAATGAAATATCTGATAAACTTAAAATGAAAGTAGCTCTTAAAAAATCAAAAGAACTAGGTAAGAAAATTAAAAGTTATAAAGACAAAGTATTCAAAAAAACTATGTCAACAATACCATCTCCGTTATTCGCAGATAAAGATAAAGCAGCTAGAGAAAAAAGAGCAAAAGATATGATTAAGTATTATGATGCTCAAAAGAAAGCAGCTTTACAAGGTAAGAATAAAGAGTTGGCTAAGAAAATGTTGAAAAACGAAGTTGAACATGATATACAGTTAGATGAGTTTACAAGTAATATGATTAAAAGATTACAAATATCATACGCTGATTTAAAAGGTAAATCTCTATCACCTGAAAAGGCAACTGCGCTATCAAAACATTTAGATAGACTAGATACAACATCATTAAGACAATTAGTAAAAGCTAATATACCTTTTATTACATCACTTGCTAGAAACAAAATCTATAAGAAGACTGGTAAGTTTGAAGAAATGAGATTAAGAGTAGAAGCAATGGCAGGTTTACAAAAGAAAGCTGACAAGAGTGGTATGTCTTATTCTATTCTAAAGCAAGTATATAACAGAGGAATGGCCGCTTGGAAATCAGGCCATAGACCAGGCGCAAGTCAACAACAGTGGGCATACGCTAGAGTCAATTCATTTATAACAAAATCCTCAGGAACTTGGGGAGGCGCTGACAAAGATTTAGCGGCTAAAGTAAAAGGAGAATAGTATGACAAAATACTTAAATACGAAACCGGGTAGTATTGAAGAAATAGCCGTGAACATGAGTAAATCACAAAACGAAGCTGGCTACCAAGATATGTTTAAAAAAGAACTAGATAAAGCTGGTAAAGGTATCGGCTCTATGTCACCAAAAGAAAAAAAAGATTTCTTTAATAAAATAGATAGTAAATACAAAGCTAAAGATGAAAATAGTAAAGAACAAGTAAAGGAAGCTGTAGATAATCCACACGCAATTGGTATGGCAGTTGCTAAAAAGAAAATGAATGATGAGCCACCTTTAGATAAAAAGACTATTGAAAAAGCACATGACATTGCTAAGTCTATTGAAAAAGATGAGAAAAAAGAAACTCATATTAAGACTAAAGAAGTTAATGACAAAATAAAAGATACTAAAGGTGAAAAAGAAACACCTGCTTTACCAAAGGCAGAATCAATCAACGATTCAATTAAATCTGTATGGCAACTGTCTGCGGAAAGCCTTGAGAAAATGAAAAGCGAAGCTCAGTACATGAAAGCAACTAGACTTAAACAGTATGGTACAGCTGAAGAAGAAACAGATGTACCAGCAGGTTCTCACAAAATGCCTGATGGAACTATTATGAAAGACAAAGATCATAAGAAAGAAGAAGACGCTTATGATAAAGATGATAAGAAACCATCAAAGCCTAAACCTAAAAAAGAAGAAAAAGGTAAGGCTGATACAGGATCAAAAGAAACTAAAGTTGATGTTGACCCAAAAGTAGATTATAAGAACTAAAAAATCACACTATAACTAGTCTTTTTTCCCTTGACAAGAGGCTAGTTATATGTTATAATAACTCCACACTATGAAAAACTTACCAAGATTATATATTGATATGGACGGTGTCCTTTGTGACTTTAGTGCGGCCATTAGAAAGACATCTGGTATGTCAAAACAAAGATGGATGCAGGGAACTAGAGAAGAAATGTGGAAGCCTGTTTTAGAAAATACTAAATTTTGGCACACAATGCCATGGAATCCACAAGGTAAAGTAATGTGGAATTATATAAGAAAGTTTAGTCCACATATACTATCAGCATATTTAGAAAAAACTAACGACCCTAACTGTATACCAGGTAAAAGTCATTGGTGTAAATCAAACTTAGGTATATCTCAAACAAAGATTAATCTAGTAAGAAGAAAAGACAAACAAAATTACGCTATGGTCGCTGGTCAACCTGCGATATTAATAGACGATTACGACAAAAACACATCACAATTCACGGCTAAAGGTGGTATAGGTATCACATTTAAGTCCGCAGGTCAAGTAATATCCCAGTTGAAAAAACTAGGGTTCTAATCATTATAAATAGTAAGGTTAATTAACTATAATCAAAAGTCGCAGATTTAAAGCGACTAGATTTAAAAGGAGAGAAGCATGGCTTTATGGGGAAACGATATTAAACCTAAAAACTTGACTACTGCCGAAAAGAAAGAGGTTTTTGCCTCTACTAAAGGTTGGGTCAGAGAAGCAGGTTCAATATTATCCGGAAACGGAAACACAGGCGCAGATGAAGAAGTATTAGTAGCAATCGGTGGATTGAATGTTAATATGGGAACTGCGAATATCACAGAAATAGAATTTGTGACTACAGCATTTGATAAATCTGCTGGTGGAAATATTGATGTATTAGTAAGATTCAACGAGCAAGTTGATATTACAGGTACACCACAAGTTTCTATTACTAACGGAAACCAAGGTGCAGGTTCAGGTAGAGGTCCACACTTGGCGTCTTACTTATCAGGTACAGGTACTAACGAAATTACATTTAGAATCACAATTGCCGCAGCTAACGGAGCAACTGCTGATGGTGACATATTAGTAATTGGTACTAACGCAACTGCATTAAACAGTGGAACTATTAAAGATGCAGGTACTTCAACAGTATCTACTATCACTAATAGTGCAGGTATTGGTACAGCGGCTGGAACTTGTACAGTATCAGCGTAATAATTAAATAATTTATAGGGGCGCATTCAGCGCCCTTATATATAATAGTATGATTTAGGTATTTACCTAAAGTAGCATTCCCGAAAGGGTTAACAGGAGAAAAGAAATGGCAGACAAGAAAATAACAGCATTATCTAATTTAGGTGACGCAATTGTAGCAGCAGATTTATTCCATGTAGTGGACGATCCAACTGGTACACCAATCAATAAAAAAATATCAGCAGAAGATGTATTTAATAATATACCATCTTGGTTAGGATTAAAACAAGCTTCTCAAGCAATCACAGCAGATGGTTCTACAACTACTGCAGTAGATGTGACTTCAGCAATAACAGAAATCAACGCAACTTCAGCAACACACGCATGTGCTATAGCTGATGGAGCAGATGGTCAAGTTAAAACTATCATCAATGTATCATCAAGTGGTACAAACAATATAGTTATTACACCAGCTAATTTAAGAGGATACTCAACTATTACTCTAAATGCGCCAGGTGAAACTGCGACTTTGTTATTTAAAAATTCAAATTGGAATGTTATCGCTAACAATGGCGCAGCATTAGCTTAATATTAAATAGGAGTAAATTATGAGTATTGATGAAAAAACATTATCAGCTGAAAGAGAAGTATTGAAGGCAGACTTTGATAAACTCAACAGTAATATTACTAAAGTGGAAAAAGATTTAGTGACTATGAAAGGTAATTTAAATGCGATCTACGGAGCGCTACAACAAGTTGATAAATTTATTAAACTAAACTCTGAGGGTATGCCCGCAGAAAAAGAAAAGGCGCTAAACTTAGCGACAAGTTAATGAAAAGATTTAAAACTTTTAGTAAAGAACAAGACTTTGAAGATTTTGAAGAAGATATATTAAAAGAAACTCCACCTAACACAGCAGACGCTATGAAGCGTCACAAAGCTGGTAAGGCTGGATTTGGCGATATAACTCATTTGAAAGCAAAAGGTTTAATCAAAAGAAGTGATGGTACTAAAAAAAAATCTGAAAAGTACAAATAAAGGAAAATTAAATGAAAACATTTAAAACACATATAAAAGAAAGATACAGTGGAAGTGATAAAACTGCTGCATCAGTTGGAACTAGCACAGCGAATGGTGTGGAAGATTCTTCAATTGGTGTGCATAATATACACGATGCTGATGTACTAAAGAGAGTGAATGCTTTTGTTGGTTCAGTAGCAGATTGTGAATATTTAAAACCACAATTCGCAGTTGACCAATTAAGAGAAAAACTACAAAGAATCGGTTTAACTGTTTCTGATGTAGCTCTTGAAGGTGACAGCGGTAAAGTGACAGCTGAAGTGAAACAATTTGGTGGTAGATTTGGTAAAGATACCGATGGTTCTGATATTAATGATGATGGTATATCTCATAAAAAAGAGGGTGGATTAAAGATGGAAGTATCTTATGAAACTCTTAAAAACGGAACATCAAAGGTCTACGCTAAATTAGTGTAGTTAATGTTCAAAGAGATAACGAAGGATAACTGGCTACTTTTTGCTCAGCATTATTATGACAATCCAACATTGTCAAAGGAGCAAGAATTTTATGATGACCTTAAGAGATTTAAATATCTCAAAAGACTCTTTCGTAAGAACCGTATCACTGGTAAGATAAAAGTACGATTGGCAGTAAACCATGTAATTGTCTTATCAAATGTTTTTGGTGTAGAAGCAGCATGTACCTTACTATTATATAAGATAGATAGAGTATATTGGCCTCAACTAAAAACAATATTGATATATCTTGGTTATCTCTATCCACACGAATTAAATGGGGAACCAGTGGATATGAATATTAAGAAACTTTTAGAGGAACTATAATGGCTAATAGAGCAGTTGATTTGGTTATAACATACAGAGTAGTAAAAATGCTTGTGACACCTTTTGAAAGACAAGAGGCGTTTAAATATGGTATAATTGATAAAGATGGAAAAGTATTGAAGAAGTACACCTCTTTACAAAAGAGAGAAGAAAAGAATGCTTATACTCAACTTCATAGATTTGTTTTTAATTTAAAACGAATACTTAAAAAAGTTGGTCTAGGTGGACGACTTGGCTCTTTTGCTGTAGCTCTTGGTTTATTATTAAGAGAAAACAAAGAGTATGTTCCACATAAGAAACTAATAGAAAGCACTATTATATCTTATCTAAAAGAAACAAAACAGTACGACAATCTTTTGAATGAACAAGGTGATGTTAAATCAATTTATAAACAAGACCCTTATATGACTTGTTTTGGTATTGATGTATATGAAAAAGATGGCGAACTATATCCAGAGGACAAATATGAAACGATTTAAAGAAGTAGCAGAAGACATTGTTAATAAAATGGAAGACGCACCAGCAAACGCTGTTGGTGGTGGGAACATTGCCGGAGTTGGTGTTGGTCCTGATGGCGAACCAGGTGTAAATCCTAAAAAGAAAAAAGACGAAAAAGATCCATTAATGTTTGGTAAGTATAAAACTTTTAAAAGAAAATTAAAAGAGAATAACGATAACAATAACATTATGTTAAAACAAGTATTAGATGGTATTGATAAAGTTGAAATGAAAATAGATGAAAAGAATGGTATTACAAATGAAGTAGATTTAATACCTGAAGAAACTAAACCAACTATCAAAGAAACATCAAAAGCATATGACTAAATCATTTAAAGAATATAGTAATATGGCAATCGGTGGACATAGAATAGGTTATGTAGATAATATAAAACCTATGGCTAGTCTAGGAGATACTCCACCAAAGGGTCAAGGTGGTAGAGATAGTAGAGCTATGGGATTAGCTGCTAATTATACTACACAAGCACCAGGTACTATGAAACCCTTTTTAACAGCAGACGCTAAAAACTTACAAAAAAAGAATTGGTCATCAAAAGGTTTTGGCACTGATGTAGTTAGAAAAGTAGAAAAGAAAATAAAAGAATCAACATTGTATAAACATATGGTTAATACAAAAATAATAAAGGACTAACATGGAACTATTAATAGCATTAGCAATGAAATTTTGGCAATGGAGTATATTGATTGCTGTCGTAATTATTGCTGCGATTATTAACTTTACCGATAAGAGAGCAAAACCAAAACTTAAATTTAATTACACAGGTATGCCTCATTTAAAACCAGTACCAATAAAAACAAAAGGTAAAGGTTTTTGGAAAGCAATCGTTATGTGGTTATTATCAACGAGAAATTGGCAACTAGTAGAAGATTGGAAATACAATATTGACGGTGTTGAATATGTTATACCAAAAGGTTTTCAATTTGACGGCGCTAGTATACCTAAATTTTTAAGAACATTTTTTTCACCAGTAGGTGTTTTATTACTTGGTGGGTTAGTACATGACTATATGTACAAGTACACAGCTTGTAAACCAGTAAATAAAAAAGATGCATTATTAGTTGTAGATCAAAAGAAAGCTGACCAAATTTTTAGAGATATAAACATAACAGTTAATGGATTTTACAGTATGAATAACCTTGCATACTGGTCATTAAGAATAGGTGGCTTTGTAGCATGGAACGGTCATAGAAAAAGAAACGCAAAAATAGGAGACTAATATGTTTTTAACAATAGGACTAATAATAGGGTTTGTATTAGGTTGGTATGTCAATGAGAAGTTTGAAGATTTAGCTGACATAGCATCTAAACTTAAATTTTGGAAATAACGAATGAGATTATTTTTAATAGGTCTAATTATCAGCGCTGTAATAGGTGCTGGTGCCTATGTGATTAAACTACAAAGAGATAATGGTATTCTAAAAGCGAATGCTGAGAAATTAGAGTCTGCTATAGGTGAACAAAAACAACTTATAGAAAATCAAAAGAAAGACTTTACTGAAATACTAGACGCAAATAAGAAAATGAATGAGCTAGTCGGTAATCTTAAAAAAGACCTAGATGATTTAGATAAAAGGTTTTCAAAGAAA
>Ga0222634_1000262_pt1 | contig 29555 bp, 33 predicted proteins | sample AntAcemetageno50_FD_179807 | JGI IMG/M metagenome (GOLD analysis project Ga0222634, IMG submission 179807) | Saline water microbial communities from Ace Lake, Antarctica - #50 | ecosystem: Environmental > Aquatic > Non-marine Saline and Alkaline > Saline | place: Antarctica: Ace Lake | collected... | reverse complement strand
AGAGGTGTCTCATGTAGCATCGGTGATTTTGGGAATCTGTCTAAGGTTATTATAAACGTTTATAGGATCGGAGGCGCATGTCCCGCCACTGGGTGGCATATCGGGAGTCGCCAGCGCGCATTAACTACTAGCTATAACCATAAGACGGGCCATTCTCACTTAGAAAGCTCATCACCCCAGAAGACATGTATTACCCAGTCGTGGCTCACTTGGACGGTCCCCATGTATCGCTCCTTGTAGCTAACATACTTCGGAACCTGCTCGCCCGTCATTATCTTTAGAAAGGTGATCGGCACCATGGGCTGTTTAGGGTCGGTCAGATACCACGCCACGAGGGAACCGTTCTGCATCTGGAGGTCGAGGAAGCGCGAGTTGGCCGGTATGTCGTGCGTCTCCTCAAGCAAAGCCGTGGATAGGGTGATCTTGTGCACTACCATCAGTCATCCCCCCGGACAATAAGCCGACTCTGGCGGTCGATCTCTCGATTGATATACCAACGTGCCTTCTCGAGGTCCTCCATGCCATTGCTCTTGTGCCCCGATCTCCACACATACTTGATAACGTTGCCGAGGTTGAAGTTCATATTCTCAGCCACGTCGATGCACTCAATGCCGTCTGACTGATTATAATGCGCCGGATGGTCTACGGTGCTACGGCTCATAGCCCGACCCCCAATGACATCACGCCCATCCACAACGCTGTTCTTTCACTGTCCATATTCACCCCCGATTAGTTCAATAGTTGTATCATTGATACGTGCACATACGTTCACGTTGTTGCCCCAAATGGGCTTTTATCCAACTCCATAAGGGTTTAATATAAGCTATTATTTACGGTTTGTCAAGTGATCCCCATTAATTTCTAATCGTCAACTGAACGGTTCTTCTTGCGTTCTTCTCGTTCTCTTAATCTTCTCAGCCTCCGGCCCGTTATGTTGTCGTGGCTTGATCGTGAAATCTTATCTTTGATATTCTTCAGGTTCTTAACCTTCCCAACTTTTCCACCTTTCATCTTACGCCTCCTATTAGAAAATATAGTATAACGTTTGCGCCAACGCACGTCAAGCACTACTTTATACTATATGGTATCAATAGACAAGAAGATCGTCATTCCCGGGTATCTCCGGAGTGAAGAATATAAAAAGAAGCGTATGTATGCACGCAGGACGATCGACAACCGGATAAGAAGGCGGAAACGAATAATGGAAGAAAACCTGTCCCGTAGTGGAATAGCTCATGCCCCCATGTCGGCCAAGCGAGTTGAGGCTTTCCTCAACCTATTAAAGCGCACGCCCTACAATATATCGGAAACGTGCCGTAACGCCGAGATAAGTCAGGGGGCTGTGTATCGTATGAGGCGGTTCAGTCCCGAGTTTGCGGAGCAGGTAGAGAACATACAGAATGGGCTACTGGACGAGCTGGAGCAGATTCAGATGGACGCAGCTAAGGAGGACACGGCGGCCCGCCAATGGGTTCTTGCACGAGCACGCCGTGAACGGTGGGGCGATAAGTCGACAGTCGACGTCAGTCACGAGGTCAAGGAGTATGCGAGCACGCGTGAAATACCGACGGAAGTCCTTGAGAGATTTGTGCGTGAAAGGTTCCCACAGCTCGCTCATGAGGCCGAGGCGGTTCTAATAGAAGGGGATGCGGCGGAGGTAGCCGCCGTTGCGGACGCCCTGACAGAGATTGACGCCACAGTTCTCGGGAATAAGGCCGAATCCCACGACCCAGAATATCATCCAGTGACGGATAGCTCAGCGGCGGGAACACATTCCCCCATGGACCGCCCTCAACCGGAGGATCATCCCCAAGGCTCCCCAGTGCGGCAACCACTCGATGGTCTTCAATCTCGTCCTGACGATACGGAATAAGCTGAGCCATTAGGTCCATATTCGCCTCCGGGGGCATATCCATAACGGCGGAATATTCCCGTATGCAGTCAAAGCAGTAGTCCTTTGTAGATTTGCCCGTATCACACCCAAGACAGGCAACCGCCTCGGCCTGTATGGAGTCATTAACGGGTGGCATGCTCTCAAGCTCTTCCGTCATCCCCCAGTGACAGGCTTTGTTAATCGCTGCCGGCAATCCGGGCTCACGATTGGATACATTGTGAACCTTATTCACAGATTGGTAATCAAAGTGATTCAAGGCCATTTATAACCTTCCCCTCTTCTATGAAGTCCCGCAGGTGCTTAATCCGGGTCCGTCTCTTGAATTTAAGAATCCCGTGAACATCATAATTCTTCAATAGGATGATCCATTGAATCCAGCATTCAATGCAGAGTTCGTCCATTAGAAAGGGGCCCGTGTGGACCTTCCCCCTAACTCTACAGCATGGGCATATCTTCGTTTTCCTATTATTATGTTCCATTATAAAAGTTTATAGAATACCGCTTGACTTGTCAATCCCTATTTTCTATATTATTACCCATGGACGGACATTATCACATAGGCGGCGATTGGCGCATAGAGGCACTGCCTAAGATTCGGGAGCTATGGCACAAGTGTGACATAGAGCCTACTGTCATATCATTGCATCCCTCAGACTGGAAGACTATGGTCGATCTAATATACCCGCAGACGTTTAATAATAGTGGTGATCTTAGTAATCTTACGTTTTTTGGAGCCGAGGTGATAGCAACGGACGATATTGCACGGGGGGACATACTGTTCACATGAAATATACGACACTTAATGTCCATATGGACGACGACCTCTACGAGAAGCTGTTGGCAATCGGTGCCCCAGTTGATGTAGAGGTAAATCAGGTCATATCAGACATCCTTTGGAAGCATATCGTGCGCGACCTAACGGAACGGCTGTATGACCCACAGAAGGAGCTACTTGATGAGTAATGGAACTACAAATAAGGTCTTCCTGATCGGCAATTTGGGCAAAGACCCCGAGATGCGTGTTGCGGGCGCGACCTCCGTGACCAATTTGACGCTGGCGACCACGGAATCGTGGAAAGATAAGACCAGCGGCGAGAAAATAGAGAAGACGGAGTGGCATCGGATCAGTTTTTGGGGCGGGCAGGCAGAAGCCTTGTCGACCTACGCGAAAAAGGGCTCCAAGCTCTACATTGAAGGCCGTTTAGAGACGCGATCCTACGAAAAGGACGGAGAAACGAAGTATTCAACTGAGATACGTGGTAATTCTTTCGAATTCCTCGACTCTAAGAAAGGTGAAGTTGACGATGGGGGCTCGCAGAACTTTAAAGGACAATCCGCACCACCCCACCCTGAATCAACAGGAGATGATGACCTCCCTTTCTGATCCATCGGGCCCCTCCAAGCAGTGTTATCGCTGCTTGGAGCTAAAGCCCATGTCGGAGTATTATTCCCACAAGGGGAATTCAGATGGACACCTGCACAAGTGTAAGGAATGCCAATGTCGTGACGTTCGCATGGCCCAGCATCGTAGGATCATAAGGGAGAAAGAGCGTGTTGAAATTCTCGCGTAAAATCGGAGCCGCAGAGATGCAGAATACGGGCTCCTATATCTACAAGTTCCCCCATGAGTGCTGCAGTTATGAGGACGAGCAGATGGAGAACGAGGATGCTGAAGAATTCATGATTCGCGCCGTTGAGGCATGGGGAAAGGCACGCGATGTACAGCACGGGATGGAAGTTGAAGCCTTCGAGGAGTGGAAGACCATACGAGCACTGGCCGGTGACAATTTTGGGGAGCCTGCTCACATGGGGAAGGCTTATCGCTACTACCCTTCCGAGTATAACACCATCGCGACAATGGCTAAAGCAGACTTCACAAGTAAGGATAGCCCCATCTTGAAATGGGCGAGAAATAAGCGGGACACTATATCCGTTGAGTAAGACGAGGACGATTGACGCCATACGGGAAGATGAGCTGGCCGCTGAGTTCTTGGCTCGCTCACAGGCACGCGACTCGTTGATGGGGTTCGTTAAATATACCAAGCCCGACTTTCAAGCCGCTGCACACCACACGTATCTATCGGACAAGCTGGAGTCGGTCATCAGTGGTAAGACGAGGCGATTGATTATCACAATGCCACCCCGCCACGGCAAGTCTGAGATGGCCTCACGCAAGCTACCGGCCTACTTTCTTGGTCGTCGGCCCCGAGATGAGATTATATGCGCCACCTATAATGCCGAGTTGGCGTCCGAGTTTGGCCGCGCCGTCCGAGATACCATCTCAGGACCACTTTTCAACAACGTTTTTCCAGAAGTTAGAATAAAATCGTCAGACAGAGCTGCCGATAGATGGTCCGTGACAACCGGGGGCGGATACCGTGCGGCAGGCATAGGAGGGGGCCTCACTGGGAGGGGTGGCTCCCTCCTCCTGATTGATGATCCTATCAAGTCACGCGAAGATGCAGACTCGCGCCTCAGTAGAGAGCGTGCATGGGACTGGTATCGCTCTGTTTTATATACCCGTCAAGCCCCCAACGCCGCTATAGTGGTGATTCAGACCCGATGGCATGATGACGATCTTACGGGTAGGTTGTTGCGCGACATGGAGATGGGCGGAGAACGCTGGGAGACCGTTGACTTCCCCGCCATCGCGGAGGGGGACGATATTCTTGGGCGTGCACAGGGGGATGCATTATGGCCTGAGTGGTTCCCCTTGGAGACTTTAGAAAGGACACGCCGAACCATTGGGGCACGAGAATGGTCGGCACTATATCAACAAAAACCAGTTGGGGATCAAGGGGAGTATTTTGAACGGAAGTGGATCGAGGATAATTACTTCGATGATAGTCAAGTGCTGGATGATTATAATCGCGGCAAGCATCCTATGCACATATACGGTGCCAGTGACTATGCTGTGACCGCAGATGGAGGTGACTTTACGGTCCATCTAATCATCGGTGTAGATAATAACGACGAGATATACCTGCTGGACCTATGGCGCGAACAGACTAAGACAGACCTATGGATAGATGCCTTCATTGACCTTACTGAGAAGTGGAAGCCCTTACGATGGGCTGAGGAGTCAGGGCAGATCATCAAGAGTGTGGGCCCATTTATTACACAGCGGATGAGAGAACGCCGGGCCTATGTGTTTCGGGATGCATTCACGAGTTCATCGGATAAGTCCTCACGCGCACGGTCCATACAGGCGCGGATGTCCATGAACATGGTCAAGTTTCCACGTAACGCCAAGTGGATGCCAGACCTGATGCACGAGCTTACCCGCTTTCCGGCTGGGTCAAATGATGATATGGTGGATACGCTATCGCTCATTGGCCGGATGCTTGATAAGTTGAGCCCTGCCAAGGCATTAGCGCACATAAGGACGCAAGAATTAGAACCGACAACCATGGGGGAGATATGGACAAACCATCGAAGGGGACGCAAGGGGAAGCGGAGTCGGGGCTCGATAGTGATATAACATTAGAACAGTTCGTTGCCGCATTTAGTGATCCGCATATAAACCCGGAGCTATTTGAATACGATCCAATTACAGGGGCTATGAGCCATCCGGACTTAACATTCATTGGGTCGGGTCGACCATTAGGTATGGATGCAATCATATACACCTACAGATTGGACTCGAATTATTGCTGCCAATTTGCAATATCAAGTGCCGAGCGTAGGAGTAATATGAGTTTAAGTAGTCTCATGGGTATCATGTACGCCAAGGCAAGGAAAATGGCGTATAGCGTGAATCGGGGGGTGAAATAGTGTCGATTACGGGTCAAGACCACACGGTGGACCCCGTAAGACGCGGGTGCAATTCCCGCCGCCTCCACCATTAGAAAATAACACGGTATTACCAACACGCCTTTTATTATAGTGTATCTTAATTGTATCGTCCTCAATTATAAACGTTTATAGTAAAGGTGTTGAATGGCTTATCCATCTGGAGAGCTGGCCCGCGTAGAGTATTGGCGTCGTCAGATAGAGCACGCCGAGCGAGTCATGGAGCCCATCTGGCAAGCCTCTCGGACCCTTGAGTTGATGTATGTCAACGAGGCGTCATCCGATCGTGAGCAGTTCTCCGAAGATGAAGCTACGCATGGCGATGCACACCTCGCACGCGTTAAGTCTAATCTAATCTTCGGCTGGATCGACCAATCCATTGCTAATCTTCTCGAGCGCAACCCCAGCTTTCTCGTTACGCCCCGCACCCGGACATCCTCTGGTGGTTCCGGTGCCGTTAAGGCGATTTCTGACTACTGGTATCGCGAGACGGAGCAATTAGCACAGGATGAACGAATACTCTTAGACTCCTTCTTGGGTCCATTCGGTGTTAAGAAGCTCGGATGGACGCTGGATGAGAAGTCAAGGCAAGAGGACACCATCAACCCCGATGGATTCGTATATGACGATCCTACTCAGGAACTTCTTGCCATGCTGGAGGGTGAATTCCCCAAGATAACCCGAGATCAGGATCATCCTACCTACATTGAAGGGTTCACAGAATTCTTGCAGCAGCCCGAAGTTGAGCTGGAGCCGGAGATTGAGGAACTCATTAAGGATAATATTCGGACCCGTGGTAAATTTGATGAAGAGATAGACCCCGATACCAATAGTAGTGTCCAGTGGGAAGCCCCCTATGGCCTACGTTGGAATCCTCGAGACTTCCTCGTTGACCCCCTCGCGCAAGATGGACTTAGAGATGCACGCTGGATCGCCTTCCGATTCAAGCGGCCCGTCGGTGAAATCCAAGCCAACCGTAACTATACAAACACAGACAAACTTGAGTCTACGGTTCGAATGGATGACGCCCTCGAAAAGCGCGATGGGGTTGAGGATGATTTTGGCCTCGTAGAAGGCTGGGAGATTTGGGCACGTAGCTTCCATTACACTAAGAGCATGCGTAAGAACATGTTGATAACGATGGCTACGGGGCACGATAAGTTCCTACAGCACGAGACGGAGTGGCCACTACCTGATCTGGATGATTATCCGGCTGAGATTCTAAGCATGAACCATACGATGGACTCATGGTTCTCCAAACCCGCCCTATTAATGGCCGGTGCGGATAGCGTGCAAGGACTCGCCAATGAAATTCTTGACTCTTATCTCAATGTGATCCGTAAGAATAAGAATATCCTACTGTATGATCCCGATCACGTAGACGATGATGTCGTGGACAACATTCTATCTACGCCCGATATGAGCGCAATATCCATCCGGGGACTGGCTGAGAATGGGAACAATGTCCTACGACCCCTTGAGTTTGGGAGTATCAACAGCGATAGCGGACAGCTCTTACAGATTATCCGTGGATTATTTGACGATAGTGCCGGTGCGCCACAGCCCATGCAGCGAGGTATTGAAACTGCCACAGAGGCCAGCATCACAGAGAGACGGACTACGGCGCGGGAATCTCGACGCGGAAACCTCTTGTCTAAGATGCAGATTAACACATCGCGCAAGTTCTGGCAGATGACCGTGTTCTTCCGACCCGATCGAGCCTTCCTCATTGATCCCCAAGCAGAGTTATGGATGAATGTCGACGAGCAGACAGCCCGTGGAGAATACAGATTTACGATGGATGTGGCATCGCAGGCCAATGCGGTGAGCTTAGAACGCAAGAATTGGCTCGACCTCCTCAACCTCTTCAGTGGCTTGACTGGGTTGTGGAAAGAGGAGTATGGTGCGGCACCTAATTTACCGGCCATTGCGGCCAAGCTGTTGAGTCGTGGGTATAACATTCAGAATCCGGAAGACTTGATCCCCGGGGCGAGCACGCAAGGCAGTAGTAGTGTCATAGATGAACTACTGGAGGGCAATAACCGTGGCCTAAGTGGTCCGCCCGGAGCACCCACACCACCCACAGAGGGTGAGTTTACGCAGGCAGGCGGACGAGCCTTACCTGATCCCAATAATCCAAACCCCGCTGAGGTAGAGCAGACCGTCCCCGGACAGGCCGCGCTTCCTCGACAATTCAATAGCCCCTCCTCCGACCAAGGCGGACGGGCTGGAGGCGCGAATCAATAATGGCAAGCAACGAAAGAACACGCAGTAGAGCAGATGATGCGTTTGATGAGCTGGATGATGAGATTGATGAATTCGATGAGGGTATGCGAAAATCTCCAGAGGGAGAGAATCCATTAGATAGTGAAGAATTTCAGCGCGTGATGGCCGATACGATTGTCAGCTCCCTAAAGTCTAAGCGCACAGGCGCGGATTCGTCCTCCACTAAGTCAGATTCTACCACTACCCCCAACCGTAGGGCTTCAGACAAGAAGCTTACCGTTAGCGGTGAGGGTGGGAATATGAGCGATGAGGAGAAGTCCCTACATACCAAGATGGCCGAACTTTCCCGAAGAATTAGAGAGGGTGGGGTAGGTTCCGAGCAGCTCGCCAAGTGGAAAGCGGAGAAGAAAGAACTTTGGAATAGACTCAAGAGCATGAAGGGCGCAAAATAATGGCAACGCAAGTAGAAATGGGACGAAGAAGCGAGAGAAGGCGGGCACGGCGCAATGGTGGAGGTAATGAGATTGCTGATCTTTTTGGTAAACTTGGGAAGCTTCTTGGCAAGGGAGGCAAGGGAGGCAAGGGGGGCAAGGGAGTGTTAGATGACGCCGTAGCCCGAGCTTCCGTCGAGGCTATACGAGCTGCAGGTCCCGCAGGACAGCTCAGTGATCCGAGTCGGCCAGACGAAGCAGTGAGGGCTCCGAAGGATACGCGCCCGATGGAAGAGCGTTTGACGGACTTCATGGATCAGCAGAACGCACGACTTGAGGCGATGGAGCTACGTTCACAAGCTCCGGCTCCGGCTCCGGCTCCGGTGGCACCCGCGTTCGATCGACGCGACGAACAGCCTGAACCTCCTCCGACTAGTCTTCCGGCGGAGATGACGCCTAATCCGTTTGCGGCTGGAGAATTTCCGTCCGATTCGGACGTTCCAAGTGAGGCACTTCCAGTCCCACAGCCCGACCTGTCACTGGCACCTCCATTGCCTCCCAATATTCCGGCACCTGAAGGTCCAGTTGAGGACGCATTAAAAGGAGTAAATCTACCAAAATTAGACTTACCGCCTGTAGGTCCGGGCGCGGCAGCGGGTATCGGTGCCATGGCAGGTGAACTTGGCCTGACTCCAACCCCACAGGGCGGATTAGACCCCGGAAGAACGGGTGGAGCACTTGGCGGGTCTGAGTTCGATGCAGACACGGCGACAGACAAGAAGATTGCCGATATGAAAACGAAGGAGAGCTTAACGGGTGACAATAGTGAGATGATGGAGGTATCTCAGGCCATACGAGACCTGCAATCTAATGCTCAGGGGCCCAATCGAAGTGCGGCGTATGAAGTCCTGAACAGGATATTTGTTGACCTCAGATTAACTGAACTCAACGCAGGCCAGAAGATACCCCAATTAATGGCTTCTCTCGCGGGCCGTGGTATCGGTGCTGGTAATCAGCGCAGGTTCGACCAGAGACTACAGCGCGTGCATGTAGACCAGACTCAAGGTGAGATTGGACCTAACGGACAGAGACTATTAGGTCAAGGTCTGAAGGGTATCGGTGCTGGTAATCAAGGGGTTAATAACCAGTTTAATATAGCGGGTGGTGCGCTCAATCCGATGACGTCCATTACGGGTGGTGGTGGTCCTCGACGTAGAGCCGCCAAGCGATGATGTTCGGTAGCCCCGGCCCCGGAATGATGGACATGTTCATGGGGGATGATGGGACACAGCTTGAGATCGTATCCCGCAAATTGTCGGGCATGGAGCCTGATGACGAGGAGTTTGAGGAGATGGTGAAGAAACGCCGCGAGCTCCAGCGTAAGGTTAAGATCAAAGAGCTTGAGATGCAGTTGAAGATGGCCGAAAGTGGCGGAGATGGCGATAGTGATGAGTCTCCCAGCTTTGAGGCTTCAGTGGGTTCGCTATAAACGTTTATAATTAGAAAATATCAAGGTTTTATTGGCGCGTAGTATTACATAGTCTATCTTAGTAACATGACAAGGGAGGTGTGAGACCATTCCACGCTATGATTATACCTGTAAAGCATGTCTCGAAACTACGGTTCGACACGTTCCTTTCGAGCAGAGAGAGTCCGCCCAGACCTGTGAATGCGGTAGTGAGGCTACCTACCAGTTCCCGATTGGGGCCATTAAAGGATTCATGCCATTTGAAGAGTATTACGATGAAGCACTCGATTGCGATATTAAGGGACGATCCCACCGTCAGTCCGTGATGCGGGCCCTGAATGTTGTGGAGGCTGGGGATAAGGTAGGAGGTGCTCGAAACTTTGACAAACATGCACCGGACCATATCAAGCCCCGACCTCCACGGGGGATCGACTTTGCACCAAGAATAGACAAGGACCCCTTCACGGGACTTGAGGCAGTTTAGTAACTAACCGGGGAAAGAATTAATAATGGCCGATGAAATAGACTTGGCGCAACTGGCTGATTCTGAAGAAGCTGCACGCGATGCAGCTAATGCACTTGCTTTGGAGACGGAAGACCCCATGGATTTAATCCGTGAGATCGACGCCCAAAACTTGCAAGCGGAACTCAAGACCTTAGCCGATTCGCTGGATATGGACGATCCAGATATTGAAGATGTAATTCCAGAGCAGCCCCAATATGCGCCCCCCGTGGACACGCAAGGGAGACGCCCCGGAATTGATCAAGTCCTCAAAGATGTAACAGATAATCTCAGTCCAGAGCACGCTGAGGTCATTCGCAACATGCAAGCTATGGGAACCCGTAGAGCGCAAGAAACGGCTGACCTTCAAAATGAACTGAAGAGTGTCTTGTTGGACGTTCGAGAGCTACAGCAACAGGCTACGCAAGGACCGGTAGACCAGACGCCCGTAGAGCGAGAACTCAGTATAATCGAACAGCTCAAGCCGGAGCAGTTGGCGATCTTAGATGCATATGCACAAGAGCGCGGACTGGTTTCCCGACATGATCTTTCGATGGAGGAGCAGGCCAAGGCTTCCGCGACCGCGCTGAAAGGTTCGATCGAGCAAGGCATCACAGAGCACGGAGAACGATTCGGCTCCATTGATGAGGCAGGACAGTTTCAATATGGCGAGGAAGTAAAGAATACAGTCCAAGGCATATGGAGTCGAGTTGGGTATGATCAGACTGGCAACCCGCTTGGCGAAGGATTTACGGCTGAAGACCTGTATAAGATTGCAGACTACGATCGACTGCGATCGCTTTCCAACGCACCTGCCCCTAAACCCGTAGTGGATGAACGCGCAGGACGCAGGGCCATGGCACGTAAGGCCGCAGGCTCCGTAGTTCGCAACAGCGGATCAGCGCACGGCAATGTTTCCATATACGACAAGACCACTGACAGTTTTGAGTCCGTCATACAGAAGGCGGCGGCTCTGGCGGCGCGGGAAATATTCCCGACACGTTAAAAACTTTCATAGGAGTGATTTAAAATGGCGACTGGAGAAACAGTCCTCAGCCAGACTTATGCACCTCTCTTGACCACGACGCTGAAACGCGTGTTGGACTCGGGAGCTTTGCATGATCAGGTTTTCGACAACGATGTATTTTTGCAGTGGATGCGTGCAGGCAACCGTATCAAAATGGTCGACGGCGGAGAACGTATGCGTATCGGCTTGATGTTCGGTAAGAACACGACCGCTGGATGGTATAGCAATTACGAGTCATTGGACACCACGGCACAGGCCGGTATGACCAGTGCATTCTTCAACAACAAGCAGGCTTCAGCTTCCATTAGTGTCTCTGGCTTGGAGTTGCGTAGTAATAAGGGCGCGGCTCAGATCACGTCCTTACAGCAGGAAAAGATCACGCAGGCCGCAAGTTCGCTTGTTGACGTTATTGCGACTGGTTCATTCTCGGATGGCACCGGCACCGCTAATAAGCAGTTGACGGGTCTTGAGGCTATGATCGAAGATACACCGGGCACCGTGGCTTACGCCGATGTTCCCGTGGCTAATACGCAGTGGCAGAACAAGTCGGCTACGACCGTAGGTGCCGCCGCTGTTAGTCTCTTACCTTCTCTTCGCACCGTGTATAACGATTGCAAGCAGGGCAAGGGCGGAGCCTCCAGTGCTCCTGACTTCATCATCACCACGCAGGCTGTTCACGAAGCGTTGGAATCTTTATTGTTCCCGCAGGTTCGTTATGAGCAGAATCCTTCGGGTGGCGCGGATGCGGGCATTTCCAAGCTGATGTTTAAAACGTCGGAAGTGGTCTGGGATGACTACTGCACGAGTGGTAACATGTATGTCTTGAACAGTGACCATATTGGTATGTTCATTCATCCTGATGCTAACTTCAGCATGTCTGATGGTGGCTTCCAGAAGCCCATCAACCAAGACGCACTGATTGCTCAAATCTTCTTTCAGGGTAACATGTTTACCAACAACCGGCGCAAGCTGGGCAAACTGTCTGGCATAACTTAGCAGATAGGTCAAGGGAGATTTAAGATGGCAGTAGGAGATTTCACAATCAATACGGGCACTCGCAGTGTTGGCAATGTATTTCGCGCTTCCGGAACGATCGAAGCGGGGACTACGGCGGCTACGGCGGCGATCTTTCCCAATGGATACGTTGTGTCCTTTAGTGTAGATGCCAACGTCGATGGCGTTGCTACGGCTGTTCCGCGAGTTCACACAAACTCAAGTGACTTTGCGGCTACGGTCGCCAATGGCAGTGTGCACATAGATACTAACGTTGCAGGTCCAGAGACGTTTAATTGGACCGCCGACTTTATTTAAGGTAATAGGAGTATAACAAATGCAGATCACACAAGTCCATCGGTCTGAACAGGAGAAAGTGTTCATTACGGTGGAGAACAATGAGGGCAATTCGCTGGAGCCCGGAGAGATTGTCCAGTTTAGTGCCACAACCACAGCCGCAGATCAAGGTCGGCTGGTTGTAGTTACTAATCAGGCGTCGACTACGGTGTCGGGCTCCGGTGCCAAATTGGCCGGTGCCGTTGTCGACTCGATCGCGACGGGTGCCGTTGGCCGTATTCAGGTCTATGGCCCCGTAGAGGTCCGGTCCAACACGACCATCGCCGCAAATAAGTGTGTCGTTGCGGGGACGGCTACGGCTCCCGGTTCAGTTCAGCTTATAGTTGCACATACGGACTGTATGACTGAGTATGCTGAGAGTATCGTTGGCTGGACTCTAGATGCAAGTCCTGCCGCTACGACCTCTACGATCTTTATTAGCACGCTTTAAACAGATGGGGCGGGGAGTCATGAACCCCAGCCCCATTACATTATAAACGTTTATAACTGGGAGGTTATATTGGACCCGAGCAAGGCTAAGGTATTGATAGGCACTCCGAACTATATGAATATGTTCTGGAGTGAGGTTCACACTAATCATATTGAGTGCGCCGTAGAGTGGAATAAGGCAGATATAGACTTCAACTGGATGATAGTGGGACGTTCATTCGTTCACTTTGCGAGGAGTCAGGTCTGTGACATCGCGGTAGAAGGTGGCTACACCCATATATTCTGGCTTGATGATGATGCGATTATTGACCCATCCATGCTCGCTAAATTCATAGAGCACGATAAGGATGTGATCGTTGCTCCTTATCCACTCAGGAAGCCGCCGCACCAGATAGGCGTGCTGTCTCATCCTACGGGCGACTTCCACGACTACAGTAAATATGAGAACTGGAAGATGAGCGACATGGACAAGGGGCTTGTTGAGTGTGACGGTGGTGGGACGCACAGTATGCTGGTTAAGGTTTCGGCATTGACGGACGTATTCGGACCTCCAGCACAGGACACTACAGGCATGACAGACAACGAATCTATGGAGACTGAGAATGGATTGTCTGCACCTTACTTCGTTATGCCCAAGCAGGGGACAGAGGATATGTATTTCTGCTATAGGCTAAAATGTAAGGGCGTAAAGATTTGGTGTGACACGGATGTATTCGCCTCGCACGTAGGATTTGCGCCCGTAATGGGAGCTGAATATACGCAAAGATATGAGGACCGGGATGCCAGAAATTTGGAAATGCTACAAATGCGGGAGGGGCTTGCACTCGAACAGGAACTTACTGAAAATGTGTCCGAGTTGCGGGGGTCGACAGTGGATGCCCGCAAATCCACCGCGCTTATTTGAAACATTAAAGCTCCGATATGACACAGGCGAATGGTTTATAAACGCAGACAGTCTGTTTGGTAAATTCATACTACAAATCGGGAGATTTTTGTAATTGATTAAGACGAACTTTATACACCATGGCCTAGAATTTGAGCAACGTGCCCTCGTGCCGAGAAGTAGCCACCTCGAGGGTTCTGACCGATTCTGGAATATGGACGTCCTATGGCCGAGAAAGATTGCGGGTAAGGCTGATTTATTCTCAGTAGATGAGGGGACAGCCGCATTCCTGAAGGGCTTAGTTTTATCCACGCAACCCGATATGGTGTTCGAAACGGGCACACATAAGGGCCGAAGCACTGCCGCTTTCATAGAGGGCATGGATGAATCTGGACGAGGGGAAATATGGACCGTAGATATGCATGACTACGGTATTGATACATCTGGGGCTATACCCGAAGAATCCCTACATCGCCTGAGTAAGATCGTAGGACGGACTCCAGCCGTGTTTGGTGAGGAGTTTTTCAATGATATGCCGCCAATCAATATCGCATTCTTGGATGGAGCACATGATGATGAGACTCTTCGTGCCGAGATAGAGTTTGTCCGAGGACATGCCGCACCCAACTGCATCGTCCTATTCGACAATGCGGATGACTATGGATGGCCCGACGTTAAGGTTGTGATACATGACATCTTCGAAGATCGTCTCGTTAACTTGCCGACCTGCACAGGGTTGAGCATGGTGCAGATAAAGAAGGAACTTTAAATACTGGGTGGGGGGGATTTGTCCTCCCGGTTGCCCCCTCACCCAACTTTAACAAGGAACCACACATGGCACAAGTAGGATTCGGAAGCATAGGAACCTCGTCCACCGTAACAGCAGATGGGGTCATTGGCACCTCGGGCGCAGATACCGTAGTTTGGGCCATTATAGCCAATGGTGGGAGTGCCCTTACTATATGCCAACTTGAAGAGGGCACTGGATCAGGTGCCACGATGGCACTTATGACCGCCCCCATAACAGACAGTGCAACGGTAAGCTTTCCCACGGGACTCTTCTGTGCCGGTGGAGCTTATGTAGACATTACGACTACGGGTGGCAGTGTTACCGTAGTTTACTCACAGACGTAGACTATAAACGTTTATAATATCGGGAGATATGAATGCTTGATTTTGATGTCCCAACACGCGTAAATGAATCCAACTTGGGGGAAGTCCCCATGACGGATGCTGAGCGCAATCAGATTGTATTCCGTAAGTATGAGTCCACTAATAAGATGGTGACTGATACGATCCACATGTCCGACTGGCACATTCAGGTAACAGGCGATGAGCGTATTGGGCTGACGGAAGATGATGGAGTTATTATAGACTTCATCGGTAAGCCGATCGGCTTGGTTGCTATGACTAATCGTGGGGAGATACTAACAGAGGAAGAGGCTGAATTGCGAGAGGAGGCCACGGGCCAGAATCTCCACCGATACAAGCAGTTTGGCTTTCGTATTCACAAATTAACCAAAACCGACGGTCCCGCAGGGCGGCGTCAGCTTCAACTTAGTCAAGACCAGAAGCGTGCGGATAGCGAGGCGAACTTGGTTGACTCCATTAGCTCCGCGTTTTCAACGGCGATGAGTAGTCTTAATTCGCAGGGCGATCTTAACCCGGACACCGCCGATCTAATTGATGAAGTTAAGAAGAGCGTAGTTGCTAAAGGTCGTAAAGCTAAGGTAGGCTAATGAGCACATATAGGGGGATGATTAACGAGATACTTGATCTTGCTAGTCATGATGCTGGTGATGAATTTGAGGGTATGGTCAAGGCGGCGATCAATCGCACCTACCGTCAGGTTCTTCAAGCTTCGAATCAGGAGACAGAACGGCGTGAGTTCTCCCTAACCGTGACGAGTGGGACGTCCCAATATGGGATGTCCCTCTATGTCAAGCGGGTGTTGAATATAGAGGATGCAACCAACAGACGCAAAATCTATGATATTAGCGCACAGCAGTTTGATAGTAGCTATGCCGGACACAGTGATACGGGCGCACCAAAGCGGGCCTACATGCTCGGGAAGTATGGGTGTGAGGCTCAGCCAAGCTCTGCGTCCGTTATAACGGTATCATCCGACAATGCATCCGACACTACTACCTCTTATGTAACGGTCACGGGATTCGTGTCGGGCGAGTTACAGCAGGAAACGATGACCTTAAACGGCACCTCGACTGTGGCGGGCTCTAAGTCATTCACGGCTATTGAGCGCGTAGTCAAGCACGCTGATACGGGCATCACGATCCTTGGGACGATCACGGTTACATCGAACTCGGCGGCGGTGACGATCACGACTATCCCCCCACAGTATGAGAGCCCCACCCACCTCTGGTTTGAATTTCATCCTACGCCCACAGCAACTCAGACCTACGTAGTCCGTGCGGATATGCGTAAGCCTGACCTGATTGATGATGCGGACTGGCCTGAGATTGACGAGGACTTCCACGCTATGATCGTATGGGGTGCCGGTGCTCAGTGCCTTCCCAATGCAGGTAAGGGCGCACAGGCCGACAGACTACATCGGGACTATATGAAGGCAATGGATGACATTGGTGGGACGCAAGACAGCCATCCTAATAGAATCCGGACTTTTTCTAATGTTCATGGCGTGCAAGCGCTTCCGAGACGGCCCCTCATATCTGGCATTGACTACTAATGGCGAGCACCACGGAGCCCGTAACCCCCGGAGTAATTACGAGCCCCGTGTTTCGCGTCAGGGGACAGCGTTCCCAATGGACCTATCCCCATGAGCGAGCTGAACCCGAGTCCTGTAAGACTCTCAAGAATATAAACATATCAGAGGCGCAGACGGCCGAGGTTCGGAATGGTTATTCGAAATATCATGCCGATACGACCTCTGAGTCATGCGTTGGGTTAAATCAGACGGAATACAGCACGGGCACCTACGTATTAGAATGCACGCCCACTAAGATATACTCCAATGATGGAACAACTCGCACGGACCTGACAGGAGTGTTGACCTTATCGGGTGGCGTAGATGACTACCATCGCTTCGCGCACACGAAGGATCAGATCATAGGGACCAATGGCATCGACGCGATTTATGCCAAGGACAATGACTTCACGAGCCCTAACGTAGCGGCGGTAATAAGCTATCATGCGGATGGTATTACACTACAGGGAGCCAAAGACCTTGTGGTGCATAAGGGAATGCTGGTCGCGATACAGCCGAAGGAGGCGGGCGCATGGCAGAGGACTCGCCTACGCTGGTGCGATGTTGACACTAACGATTATAGTCTTGACATAACGAAGTGGCCTGATCGTAACCGGTTTGAGGTGTATCAAGGTGGGGCAGAGCTTATTGGCGCAGTGGACAACTTCAGTAGCCTACTTCTATTCAAGAAGGATGGCGTCTATCCCGGCTCCATTGATTCAGAAATTGGATTTCTTGAATTTAAGCTGGACGAACAGCGGATACAGCGCGGGTTTAGCCCACTGGCTCGAAACAGCATTATAGCACGGCCCGAGTTTGTGTTCTGTATAGCTAAGGAGGGTGCGGTCGTAATGCGACCTGACCTGAGCTTTGAGATTGTATCACAGGACGTTCAGGATGTGTTCCGGTCACTCGATCAGTCGCGGATGCAGTATGCGGTATCATGGATTCGAGAGAAAGATCATCAAGTCAGGACCCTACTAACCAGTTCTGGTGCCGGCCACGACCGCGTATTCGTCTGGGATTGGATCACGGGGGACGCATGGTTTGATACGCATATTGACCCCATAGGGTTTGCGGCGGCGGCTGATATATCAAATGATGAGGTAGAGCTACTTGGGTCCGTAGAGGGGACTCTCTATAAGGGGAATGATCCCACCTCCGCAAAGGACGATGATTCAGACTTTACATGGGAGATCAAGATGCAGGAGAATGATCTTGGCACTCCGGGTAAGGCTAAGAACATCATACGCTTCTGGACTATCTATGAATATAAGTCTGGTAATACGACCGCCGCACTCACTGTGTTTCGTGATCGTGCATCGGAGAGGAGCGTCACTGACACTGTAACCTTTGCGACGGGGACTGGTATATGGAATGATGGGACGACTAAATGGAATGATGGCTCTCGCTGGCTCGGTGGCAGCGCACAGGATGACGTATTGTTTGTGAACAGACTAGCCAACTCTATCGCTCCTCGGTGGACTGGCACGTCTCCCGCTAAGATCATAGGCTATCAAGTGGAATTTGAGCTGTTAGAATGATTATAAACGTTTATAAAAGGACTCCATAATGGCAACTGTAGCAAGGCCAGCCACGATTCTGCCTGATTCCGGAAGTGATCTTGAGGCTGAACCAATTAGGGATTACATCAATAATATCCTCACCATGCTTGAGGGTAATAACTTTGATGATGCCAATGTGGACTTCAGCTCGTCTGATGGTATCATGGCATTGCGTAAGGCGCAGACCGTCACGGGCGCGAAGACTCATACCGCCAACATCATCATGTCGGGTAGTGGTATCATTGACCTCAATGGTCTCGCCAATGCGCTGGTATTGGATGCCGACGCAGATACGCATATCTCTGCCCCGACGGACGACCAAATAGACATCGCGATAGCGGGTAACGATACGGTCATACTCGCCGCCATAGATGACATCGTTAAGATTCAGCCAGCCGCTACGAGCCATACCGCTGCGACAAACGTCACTCTATTGAACGTAGCCAGTGCGGGTGCTCAAACTATACCCGCAGGGACTACTACCTACGTCACGGGCGCGACCTTTAATGAGCCCAACATCACAGCTACGGGGACCGTCACCAACGCCGCTACGGTTCGCATTGTGGATGCCCCCACGGAGGCTTCTAATAATTATGCATTGTGGGTTGACTCTGGTGCTTCTAAGTTTGACGGAACTACGAACCTTGTAGGTGTAACGACCCACGGTGGAAACGTAGTCTCCGATACCGACTCCACCGATGACCTCGGCACCACAGGCGTGCGCTGGGCGAACCTCTGGGTAGATGCCATTGTAGCCACGGACACCATCGCCGCAACCTCTTACACAGGCGCACTGCTCACAGCCGTCACAGCGGTCACGCAGTCGGATAGCAATAACTCCACCAAGGTAGCGACTACAGCCTATGTCGATTCGATGGTCGGGGGCGTTACGGGCGTGACGCTCAGTGGCTCCACGCCCAACACCATCGCTACGGTGACGGGAGCCAATGCCTTAGCGGGTGAGGCGAATCTGACGTTTGATGGGACTACGCTCGGCGTTATAGGGGCTACAGATGGAGCTATGCGAGTAGGGGCTGATGCTAACAATTACGTGCAGTTCGCATGGGACACATCGGCTGCTCGTATGAACTTTACAGGGAAAGTTGCTGGAGGTGCTCATAATGGATTTTACATAAATGAGGACACTGGAAACGGCAATATGAGCACGGGGGTTACGATCAATCAGGGAGCCGATGACAACGAAATCCTCGCGCTGAAGTCCAGCGATGTAGCGCATGGGGTCACAGGCAACGCAGAAACCGATACCTACGGAACTTTCTCTAAATATACCGCTGCTGGAGGTGGATTACTTATCGTAGGTTACTCTGCTGCTGCTGGTCCAGCGGGAAGTGCTCTCCATTTAAAGGCTATATTAGGCGAGGCCGCTGACACCACTAAATCTACTTCCGCGAGGGCGGTCGCATATGTGTCTACTTTAGTGAAAGATGGCACGAGCACAAACTTTGTCGGTGCTGATGGGAACTTGTTTGCCATCGGAAACTCTGAAACGACACGCTTTATATTTGATGCAGAGGGTTCAGGCCATGCCGACGTAGAGTGGACTACCTACGATACCTATAATGACCTTGCAACCATATCGGAAATGGAGACCGTCTTACTCGCTAATGAACTCCCTGAGCAGACCCCGCGCAGACACGCGATGGAAGCTACGGGGATCATCGGTAAAGGCTCATGGCACATGGAGAACGGCAAGCCTCGCGCTATGGTGAACTTCAGTAAGTTGGCGATGCTCCATCACGGTGCGTTGATACAGGTGGGCGATAGGTTCGCGGCATTAGAGGATCGTCTGGAACAATCGGAAGCTAAGTTGCTTGTTGCTGAGACAAAACTAAATAGACTGGAGAACTAAGATGGCACTTACTTGTGACGTAACAACGAGCGATGGGATAGCGGTATTGGGTGCCTACATTCGCCCTCAGTTTGAGGTGCGTAAGAAGGTGGACGAGGACGATGTGAAGACCGCATATCTCTTCGTGGAGTGCGAGGTCTTCTTGAGCGCAGTCGCCGCAAATACGAGTGGCGCGAAGAGGCTACAGGTGCCTGACGTAGATCGCTTCAAGGGATCGTGGGATAGCGCAGGTGGGACGTTAGAGGCGCAGGGCTACGCGCTGATGAAGGCGCAGGCGGCATTGACAAGCGCGGTGGATGTGTAGACTTAGGCTATAAACGTTTATAATTAGAAAATGTAGGGCACTTAGTATTATGTAGGATCATACGGTATTACATTATATATATAACCTAACCGGAGGAATCACAATGAGTAACTCTCAGAAGCGCACTGGACCGATCTTCCCGAAGAAGCCCGAGCCAGCCCTTGGCATCTCAGTGGCAGACGTCAACGCGGAGATCGGAAAGCGTCTTGACTTTCTGGCTACGAACGATCCGCAGTATCAGCGGTTTATGGGGATGCGCGACATCCTTTTAAAATTGGAGAATCCTGATGTTCCTGTTCAGTCTACTGAAGTCCCTGCCATTGGTGGGGCGGATACCAGCAGCAATGCGAGCGAAAAAGGAGATAGCTGATATACCTCCAAAGTTCAGGGCTCTGAAGCGCAAGTATGGCGATGTTCCCGATGACGTTAAGGATTTGATAGATGAGATTGAAGAAGCTATCGAGGCCGTGCGGGAAGTCCTTGGCTGATGACCGAACTAAACACCAAGTTCGTTACATTCCCCAACCTCTGGACCGCTATGGTTGCAATCGTAGTATTCTTCGTGACAGTCACGCTAACCGCGTTTGACTGGCACGGAGCAGGGCCACACAAGGAAGCAGTTCATAATGACGTGTTCAGACTTGAAGTTACTTATATGAGAGCTGACATGCAGCGTATAGAGAATAAGCTGGATCGACTATTAGAAGCCGAGGACAGATAAGTATGTCACAGTTCCCTAATCCACTGAACGTTCGGCCCGGATCGCGCTTCACGACAAGCAATGAGCCTAATAAGGCGGACACTCGCTTTGATCCATTCGACCAGTTTAGGGATGCTCCTCGTTTCGATGACACAGATACCCGCACACAGACTGCCAGCGGCCCCACGGGGACGCAGGGTTCGGGCGGTCGGACGCTAACTCTCGTTGAAGATAGCGTCGTGAATGGGCGTCGAGTAAAAACTAATACATACAGCGATGGGACTAAGGAGAGAGTCGACGTAGGCCCTTACCTCGAAGAAGATTTTAAGGTAAATCTTCAGAATAAAGTGCAGACGAACACGGGGTTTAATCCGACAACACATGGCCAGAGGACGGATGATCCCGATCATGTTAAGGTGTTCGGGAATCAGCGCAACTCAGGCGTGCAGGGACGTGACCCTATCGTTCAGGGAACAGACACGCGGACACGGGGGACAGTCAGCGATACCAGTAGGGTGCAGACTGCGCTAACTCCCACGCGTGCGACGGTGGAAAGCGTAAAGGGTGACATTGTTCCGTTGGGCGGCAATAGTGGCGATCCCACTAAGGATGTTGGGTTCGGAGATTTCTTTAAGGCGAGCGATGATGTAGGTAAGCTGACGCCCGAGGAACAGGCTGAAGCCGAGAGGATTCTTAGAGAGCAGGGGGCTGGAGAGTTTGCGCGGTATGTGGCGGAGAAGAGCGTCAAGGCGGGTGGTGGGTCAGACTTCAGTGAGGACACATTACGATCATCTGTCAATAGTCTCAAGGCTTTCGAGGGTGGAGGCTTCGAGGACTTCTATCGCATTGCGGACCTTGAATCAATCATCAATGACCCCAATACGACAGACGAGGACAGAGCCGCCGCTGAGGCAGAGCGCGACAATTTACTCGCGAATCCGACAGAGGGCGCGAATGCAAGAAGCATCTCGACCAGCCCCGCAGGCTCCAATGATAAGCTGAACGCAGCTATCAAGGCAGTCCAATCGGCGGGCAGTAGTGGTATTATTGATGGGACTCTACTTGAAGTTATCGAGGAATTAGACGAAGACGGCACACTCACGACGATGGTCAAGACTATCGTGGATGATCAGCGCAACTTCATGGTCACGGAGGGTGCTGAGTATGACGAGCTAATACGACGAGGACTGGCTGGCGAGGGTATTGTTGATGACGCGGGATTCGGAGTCACGCACGGTGGCATCCCCAACCCCCCTCCCAACGTCGCGAACAATCCAATGCAGATGGCGGGATGGTATCTAAATCAGGCACTGGCGCGTGCGCGACATGGGATCATTAACCGTGACACACGCCAATACCTCAAGATACTCTTGGACCGTAGCACGGGTGGTGGTGAGGATGGCGTAGCGAGATTAGACGCCGCTTTTGAGGCATCGAAGGTTAAGAAGCAGGAGACGTTAGCCGCAAAGTCTGCTGAGCTGAACAAAAGTAAGGCCGCAGGGCTTGAGGCCGCACTGCTAAAGAAGCAGGCCGAGGACGCAGAGAAGGCGAGACTCGCACAAGTTGAACGAACTCGCTTCGGCAGTATGCGTAACGCCTTAGACAAGCTCCTATCGGGTCAGGACCTATCAGCCGCAGACCTCGACGGACTGGATGATGAATCCATCTCACGCATTGAGGCGTTAAGGAAGCAGACCGTGGAAAATGAGATTAGACGCAGGGAAACTACACTACAAGACCGAGCCCGTCAATTTGAAGAATCGCGCTTTCAGGTTGGCGCGGCAGTAGAAGAGAAGTCTCGAGTTCGTGGCGTAAACGAGAACCTTACCACCGATGTAGCAACTACGGGTATGACCCCCGGAGGATTCGATCGGACGATCAGCAGCTTTGAGAAGGCGGAGCGTGGGATCATGCCCACTGAGGCAGAGTTATTTGACCTTACCGCAGATCAGCGTGCACAGCTACAGAATCTCGCCATCCAGAAAAGTAACCAATTAAACCTTGCCAATGCCAACACCGAGGTTCAGCTTGAGGCCCGGAAGAGGCTACTGAATCCGAATACGGTTGGCAGTGGTGCACAGGTATTTGGACAGGGTAATGCTAATCAGTTCTTTGGCCGGAATGCTATGTCTGGCATCGAGCAACGACTTTCGTCGGACGCTGAGGCAATCCGCGTAAACGCGGACACACAGCGGGCAGCCGAGAAAAATAGGATCAACACGCAGATAGATGCTGCTCAGACGAAGCTGGCACGCGTATTTGCGGACCCGAATACGGGCGGCTTATCTGGTGCGGCTCAGCGCAGGTTTGAGGAGTTGGAGGCGGGACGAGCGTCAGCCCTAAACGAGATCGACACTCGCGTAGATGCACAGACACGAGCAGAGACTCGTGAAAATATGGGCCTACTCTTAGGATTGCAGGAGTCAAGAGAGGGCGCATCTGTTGCGGCTAACCAAATCAACCAAGGAAACTTGGGGCAGATTCTTGGATTCGCACAAGGTCAGGATCAGTTGAGCTTATCTCGCGAGGAGCTACTGGGACGAGTTGGTAGTCAGAATACGCTGGCGAGGGACGCGCAGGACTTGACGGGTGAGATTCAGCGCGGACAGCTTGGCCTTAGTCGAGACCAGCTACAGCTTGAGAAGGATCAGGCCATTGGTAGGGTTGATGGGGTCCAGACGATCGCAGGCAAGCAGATGGACCTACAAGACTTCATTCAGCGTGGTCAGCTTGGCCTCAGTGAAGCGGAGCTATTCGGCGGAACTCAGGGAATTGATGCCTCTGGCTTTGGTGTTGACCTTGGCTCTATCATGGATGACAGTGGTCAGCTTGTGGAAGGGGCTACGATAGACCAATACATGAGGGCCATCACAGATATTGAGGGTGGCTTCCAGCAGGCCCGTGGTCGTGCACCGACAGCCGGTGAGATGATATCACTGATGGGCGGCGGCACGATTGGCGGCAGGGATACGTTAGCCGGTAGGGCAGCGGCACTTAATGAGAACATCTCAGTGGGCGATCGCACGGGCTACGTGACGGACCCCAAGACGGGTATTCGATTGCAGACGTTGGCAGGCAAGGCGAACATCCGCGAGGATAAGCAGTTTGGCGAAACAGTGCGGACATTCAACGCGCAATTCTTTGGCGATGCCCTCGATGAGAATGGCAACATTAAAGAAGGGCTGGATAAAGAGAAGTGGCAGGAGACTATCACGCAGTTTAATCGTCAGATGGACCTGTCAGAGCGTGAAACAATGTCAAGCCTACAGCAGGGCTGGGCGCAGATCACGGGTAACACGGGTCCGGGGCCTGTCGATGCGAACACCTTGGGGATTGACGTCTCCAGCTTCGCGGGTCAGGGTAAGTTGCCTCCGGCAGCCCTTCTGAGAACCCAAGAAGCAGTGTCAGCCAAAGAAGCATTTGCGGCCATGACGGGGAGAGCAGCCACAGACAATGAGATTCTGGGCATCCTTAACGGGGAGACACTAAACGTCGAGGGTGCACCTACGCTCGCTACGCGTGAGCTCTCGACTCGCATAACGCAGGGCAACATGGATCGCGCCACGCAGATCAAGCAGTTCGCGGATAATAATGATCTACAGTGGGAGCAGGTAACGCAGGCCATTGACGAGTCCGACAGGCAGTGGGCACTCACTACGCAGGACATAGCGGAGGTGATTGGAATTGATCCGGGCAAGTGGCAGTCCGCAAGGTCAGAGTGGGAAAAGGCAAAAGAGGAGGGACTGAGTGATACGGAGGCGGACAACAGGGCGCGTCAGCGTAGTGGTCTATCCTCTGCGGAATTCATCCAAGCTAACAATCTATTCGAGGAACGCTTCGGTGCCGCCGAGCGCACTGCCGCTGCAAACGCGGAAATGACAGACGAGCAGTGGCAGGCCACTAAGGATGCCAAGAAGAAGATGGATGATCGGGAAGACCTGTATTGGAATGGCATTATGGGTGGGCGCGGCACAGACATAGGTGCGTCAGACCTTCAGGCCCTACTGTCCACTCCTGAAAATGCACCAGACGAGTTCAAGCGCGGCGGCGAGTTGGATAATATCATGATGACCATGGCCGTGGATAAGGCAAAGTTTGGGAGTACGGGCGAGGCGCAGTCTGTGGTAAATGACTTCCTTGACTTCGTAGCGACCAATCCGGAGGATGCACAACGACAGCTAACTCGCATGTTTGAAAGCGACCTTACAGTGGGCGAGGATGGGGCAGTTACGGGTGGTGGGCAGCTAAAGGATGTAGACCTGTCGAAACTTGAAGGCAAAGGCTTTAACCGTGGACTCGTTCGCCTTCTGGATAATGGCGGAGATCAGGCGGCGGCGGCAGCACGGGATGCCCTTGGGGCAATCGCAAGAACTATGGCAAGGGGAGACTACGCCCCTCCCAGCATCCACGACATGGACGAGGGGAAGCTACTTGAACTTCTGACAGATCGCTATGGCGCAGGAACGGCCACCATAGAGAATGTTCAGAATATACTCAGTGGTAACACCTTCAAGATCATCCCCGAGGATTGGATTGACTCATTCCAGCCAGAGGGACGAATGGAGCTATTGAGCCTCATCCATGGTGGGGCGAGCTTTAATGTGGCGCAGCAACAGCCCAGCTTGGGCCAGTCTATCGGCAGCTTTGCGAGTAATGCACTGATGGGAACTATAGCCTCTGGCGGTGACCCAGTGGCCGGTATATTTAGTGGCCTATTCGGACCTAAGGATAATCCCCCGACGACCTTAACTGCTCAGGGTGGTGGCGTTAGGAATACAGGGCTATAATAATGGCTATAAACGTTTATAGAGGTAGGTAATGGGACTCAGAGCATTAGCACAGGGATTCTTCGAGACTGGGGCCAAGCAGGTAGGTGGTGCCTTCCAAGCGCGGGCTAAGGTCAGACGCGAAGAGGAGGAGATTGCCCGCGTAGAGGGTCAGCGTGACGAGGATATAGCTCGGGATGAAAGTCGCCGTGCGGAGGATCAACTCTTCGCGACCATCAAGGGGACTAAGACCAAAGAGGGGCTTGCCGAGCTTAGGATTAACGCAGACCCCAAGTATGCTTCGGCTATCAATGCTCAGGACAGTCAGATAGAGAGGGACAATGAGAAGCTTCTAAGGGAGGGTAAGGTTCAGGACGCGCAGATAGAGGCCAGTATTGCCTCCACGAAGGCATCTAACGCTCAGACTAGACTGGTAGTGGGAGATGAAACTGATCGCGCACGAGAGTTGGAGTATGAGAACGCCAGAGCTGGAATCGGGGAGTGGACCGCAGGGGCTAAGGTTCATGCCAGCAATTTAGTCTACGGTGCCCTTGAGGAGGATAATGTGGACCTCGCGAGGGATATAGCCTCATCACTTGGTCCGGATGATGGCGCACTCATAGCGGCCAATAAGGCATTTGGCAGGGCGCAGGCCAGAAAGTCAGTCAATGGATTGATCGTATCTCTAAGCACGGCAGCCCCCGGGCTGCAACAGCAATTGCTCAAGGTCTTAGAGGAGAAGGTTATGCTCCTTCCGATACCAGAGCAAGATGGAGGTATGACCGTCGTAAATGCTCTTAAAGTGAGTTCTAATTTTCATGGTCAGGCCATAAGTGATGAGCTGGTTTCTAATATGTATGCAGTTCTCGCCACAGACGGCAGTCCTGAGAGTTTGGCAGCGGCTACGGCCATTGTGAACAGACGGTTAAAATTTCTCGGTGATACTGCGGGTGATCTGGCATATAATGCAGCCAAGCAAGCACCAACCATAGAACAGGCTGAGGTAATTTACCGTAGGAATATAGCCAGCTCTAAAGATCGAAGCCTCATAACCAAGGTCGACGCCGAAGAGGACATAGAATCTCTTAGGAAATTCTTCCTTACGGGCGATGAGCCGAAGGCTGGCGAGGGGCCATTGTCAGAGTTGAGCTTAGGAAGTATAGGCCAGAAGATTGGAGACTTTGCGATTGGTGCTGTAGCCAACTTCGCCAAGGGCGAGAATGAAAGACTTAGGGGCTTTGGATTTAAGGGTGAGTTTGCGGATACTCCAGAGAAGGTTAGAGAAGAATTTGATAGTGTCTTCGGTCGATGATTATAAACGTTTATAGGCTAATATGACTGAACTTTTCGCAGGACTGTTGGATGCCCCCGGAGCACCGAAGGGTCGGAATACGTTAGACCCCGGCTCCGCTTCCTTCCAGAGCAAGGGTGGCTTCGATCTCTTCCCAAGTGAGGAGGATTTCAAGGTCCCCCGCTTTGCGACGGCGGCTAAGACTCCAGCTCAGAATCAGTCCGCAGATGCGGCGGCTACCGGAGTAGCCAATGCCTTACCCAGTCGGACACCCGAAGAGCTTGACGAGTTAGCTGAGGACGCCGGAGGACAGGTAGACAAGTGGGACTTCGGATTTGATGATAACTACCTTGAGGCGGCGGGTGATTTGCTCGGTGCTCCTATATATACAATTTCCAGTTTCATCAACGGCCTACAGCGCACGGGTAACTTCAAGGTTGCCATGAGTGCGGCGGCTGGTGAGTGGGCTAACGCGCTTCCGGGTATCAGCCTAAAGGATGCCAAGCGTCCCGGATTTGCACAGGTCGTGCGCGATACGGGGTTCTTTGAGAGTGAAGCCGGTAAGCGGTGGGCTGTGCCCATTACGGGCTTCCTATTGGATGTTATACTTGATCCTACGACATGGCTCACGTTAGGGGCAGGGACAGCCTTCAAGGCGGCTCGTGCTGGTAGTTCCATTAGTAAGATTCGAAGGGCCGCACTGGCCGTTACAGCCCCCGGACTGGCATTGGGATCAGAGATAGGTGCTGGCATCGTCAGGAGAGGCGGCACAGCTCAAGGACTTGCCAACCTCGGAGCCGCTGGCGGTGCGTTGGGCAGAGTGGCGGATGAGATAGGGACTCGCACACAAACCTTGCATCGAACGAGACGCGCCCTCACCAAAACATACAGCGATAAGAATGGATTGAACCTCTCCGGTAAGGAGTTGAATGATAAGGTCAATGAGTCTATAGCGGGAATCAAGGACTTGAAGCGTGAACAGGATGCGGAGATATTCAAGGGTGCTGAGGAAATAGATGAAATCGCGAGGGGAATGACGAAGGACTTAACCCTTGAAGAGCAGACATTCTTCGCGCTATTCATGGACCAAGATCGAGTCAAGGTCGCCAATCACTTTGGCAACTACCTTGAGCACTGGAAGGGTGCGGCTGATCCGGAGGCCGTAGAGAAGTCTATGGAGAAGTTCGATCTCATACGATCCAAGTATAAAGAGTATGGCGATCGGGCCGTAGAGGCTGGAATCTTAGACAAGAACGAGCTGATCGAAAACTTTGCGCCCATACGCACAGCACGGGATAAGGAGTCGCGTAGTTGGGTGAACTCCATGCTGGATAAGAATGCGGAGATGGATAGCTTCCTACAGAGTGAGGGTGGCAACATTGGGAACTCGGCTGTGGGGGAGATACTTGAGGGTCGTCAGGCATTCCAAAAGACGAGAACCCATAAAACGGCACAGGATGCGATAGCGGCGGCGGTGCCTGTGGAGCTATTTGTTGGTAAGGCATTCCGGACTTATGCAACAGAAGTTCAGAAGGCCCTGAGCACTCGCCACTTCCTCGACGCCGTAGCGTCTAACGGTAATGTTTTTCACAGGCTGGATAATCCCATTAGTGCGATAGAGGAGCTATCAAAGCCCGGAGCGATAGCAGACCTACGAAGCAAGGGCTACACCCTATGGGACCCATTACGCAGTCAGGCACTACTGAAGGGTGGGACGGGTGAGGATAGACTGGGAGATGTTGTTGACCTCCTACAGGAGAATGGTGGACAGTCCCCTTTATGGATCATGCCAGAGATGTTCGCGAAAGACATGATGGAGTCTAATCATATCTTATTCGACAAGAGCGACAGTTCGAAGTTTTGGTCTGGACTGCGATCAGTTAGTAACATGTGGAAGGGTTGGGCCCTATTTAGCCCAGCCTACCAAACTCGCAATGTAGCCAGTGGTGTATTCCAAAACGTTCTGGACTTAGGCAAGGCCGGTGCGAGCCCTATGCTATACGCAAGGGCAATGGCCGTTCAGATGGGTGGGACGCAGAACCTGCCCACCGCTATACGCCATAAGGTTGAGGCGTTGATAGGCAGTAAACGTGGGGATGATGTGGCGTTCTCGATTAAAGATGAGTTCGGGGAAGTCAAGGACTGGACCTACGGGGAAGCTAAGAACCAAGCGGAGAAGACTGGACTGATGGGTAAGGGCCTATTCGCGAGGGAGTCAGGTCTTGACACCATGGAAAGTATAATGTCCAAGGATATGAATGATGGAATTACTCAGTCCATGGCCAAGGATACCATGACGATCGGCGCGACACAGTGGAAGGACGATATGATGAAT
>Ga0222634_1000259_pt1 | contig 29665 bp, 33 predicted proteins | sample AntAcemetageno50_FD_179807 | JGI IMG/M metagenome (GOLD analysis project Ga0222634, IMG submission 179807) | Saline water microbial communities from Ace Lake, Antarctica - #50 | ecosystem: Environmental > Aquatic > Non-marine Saline and Alkaline > Saline | place: Antarctica: Ace Lake | collected... | reverse complement strand
ATAAAGCTTTATACGGAGAAGTGATTCTCGCGGACACTGCACCCACACCAGCGATTCCCCCATCATTTCTTAAAATTGTTGTTACACTACAGGTGTTTGATATTGCATCTATGGTATATTCACTATTTAACAGTCCAAATGTGGCTGCGGTTCCTCCATTAGGTATTGTATAGGTAGCAGCATTAGCACCAAACTGCCCTAAAGGATTTGTAAATACTTGATTTATTTGAAATTTACCAATCCCATCGGTAATTGATAAAGCCTGTACAGTCCAATCGTCAGATGCGGACATCACCATTCTGAATGATCCAATCATCAGACATGGGTTTGCATCGAATAAAGTTTCATCTATATTGTCAAAACTGAAAAATGAAAATTGATTGTCCGCCACGGCATCATCCGGTGCTCCGATATCAGCAACAGCCGGCGATACTGTCATACTAGGAACTCTTGAAATCATAAAAGCAATAGAAGCTTCATCATTGCTTGTAACGGCATATATAAAAAATGGTATATCATTTGTAATGCCAACACCAGTAGTCAATCCAAAAAGATTGTTAATGATTTCACTGGCCCCAGCATCATCTATGAATGATTGGTTTGCAGTTACTTGTATAGTGGTGAGTGACCCAGGAGTTGCCTTAGATTGCAAAGTTATCGATGCGGCATTAGATGAACTAAGAGCTGCGGTAGATCCTTGAACGGTAAATACACCTGTGCCAGCATTATATGCTATGCCTAAGTTAGTTACTCCATCAACAACTTTAGACCCAGATGCAATAGTTAAAGTCCCAGGACCTTCCGTTATTACAATACCTGCGCCCTGGGTAATATTTCCAAAGACTGGATCAGCTGAGGTGCTTCCTATTAATACCTGACCATCTGTACCCACCGTTAGTGCTGTAAGTGATGACGTGCCGGAGCCAACCAATACCCCACCATCTGTAATAGATGATACACCTGTGCCCCCGTGCTCCACAGATAAATCGTTGGCTACAGTTAAAGAGTTGATGCTAAGATTGCCTTCCTTATCCCAAAAATACTCAGTCGCCGGGGCAATTTGTATCAAATCCTCGACAGGAACAGTGGAAAGGCTGTTTTTTGTTCTCCTGATGCGTATCCAAAACAGGCCCGCCACACCGTTAACGGTATCGGTGGTCCATCCCACAGAAATATCGCTGTCCCAGGTGACTGATCCGTTGTATCTCATGCCGTTTGTGCCGTCTAGAGGGCTGAAGACGTTCCAAGACGCTCCTCCCGCACTGAATTCAAATACCGGTCTGATCCCGCTTCCTGCCGCTACAGTCGTCAAGACGAAAGATATCTCGTTGAACTCCGTCGCGTGACCAAAATATAGATAGTCTTCGTCACCACCAAAGATGGTCACGTCTGATCCCACTGTTCCAGCAGCTGTCGTAATATCGGTGAAACTCGTTGTAGAAGCATCAAAAGTGAATACCGTTCCAGCATCCACTTCAGCCGATGGCCTACTCCTTACAGGATCCACGCCAGACGTACACAGAAGCCCTGTAGTGTTAGATGTTCCAAGGCCGCAGGATGTAGCGCGGAAGGCTGATATGTTACCACCTGTGCTGGTATCTCTATCCACCTGCACCACCACACCAGCCGACACATCGGTAGCTATTAGGTCCGTAGCGATAAATCGCATAAAGTGACCGGATACAGACCCGTTACCGGCTGGGTTGATTAGCGAGTCTATGGCTCGTGTGTTGTCCACTCCTGACGTGTGCGACATATTAAAGACACCGAAGTTCGAAGTGCCTGGGTTTGTGCTTCCGTCTATAGAAAATGTTGTGCCTGCATCTAGTATTACGGATAGTGCACGCACTCCGGTCACAGCGGCGGCGTCGTCAATTACAACGGCAGATTCTTGGACACCCTTGGCCCCTCCATCACCACGCACCACAGCATTGTCTGTTATGGTTGCCGCGGCAGTAACATCACCTGAGGCATTAGCTGTCCAAGCGGGTACACCTGCTGTAAGGGTGAGGAATAGACCGTTTGCGCCTGCTGCTAGTTTGGAAAGGGTGTCTGTGGCGGAGGCATATAAGATATCTCCGGTAGCATACGTAGACTGTGCCGTTCCGCCACTTGTTTCAGCTACCACGGTGCCGTTCCAGACTCCAGTAGCGATAGTACCAAGAGTCGTTATAGAACCTTGACCCACATAAGCGGCATCGATGTCGATGACAGGAGTGTTGCCGCCTGTAGACGACACCCTGTTTGTCGTGCCAGACACAGAGGTGACTCCGCTAGCTGCTTGAAACGTTGGGGCTAGACCAGCTCCATTTGATGTTAATATCTGGGTAGACGCACCAACTGCTGTTGATGTTAGAAGACCAGACGCACCGACGACCATAACACCATGCTCGGTGAGTGTAGCTGATGGAAGAGAGACTTGTCCTCCGCTAGTGATTTCAAGAACGCTTGTACCACTAGAAGGGTCTACGTTTCCTGAGGCGTCTGTTGTCAGCTTGAATGTTTGGCTATCATCGTTATCGATTCCCCAGGAGTAACTTCGTGCTGTTCCTACACGGAATTCATCATAAACGTCACCTGCTGAAGTTCCTCCTACTAACTGGGACATCTTGGTAGCGGAGCTTGCGGTATTAACATTATTCTGTAGAAGAAGGAATTTTGTGCTTCCAGAGAAGGACGCTCCAACATCTAAATTGCCGTCGTCGTCTATGGTGATCGACGAATTCTGAATTATCTTTCCCGTCGTACCATCAAATCTAGTGATAGCATTGTCGGTGCTAGAAGCTGGTCCAAAAACATTACCAATGGGACCTCCCCCAATTGCTCCTCTGTAAAACTGACTCATTAGGACCTCTTTATGCTGTAGCCGATTTCGTAAAGCGTGCCTGCACTAGCTGTTCCTTTAACGAACATCTCACGCCCTGCGGGCCAAGCAGCTCGATCGCCTTCTTTATTGGCTTGTACATCTAATACTAATGTTCCACCAGCCGGGATAATGTCGTGGTCTACTACACCGTTGTAGCTGACATCGATGTCATTACTTCCGCCGTTGTAGAGCTTGTAAATTGCTAGATCGACAGAAAATCCACCCAAACTCACCACCGCATAGGATCCTGTGAGTGATGCACAGTTAAATGTGTTTCTAGCTACTGGTTCTAATTTATTATTTGCGGCCATCGTTTACCTCCGTGGCGTTAAAGCCCCACCTTACGGTGGGGCTAATGCTTAGTTTTGGCGTACGATGAAGTAGTTAACGATTGACACGTCTCCAGTGACCGTTGTGCTTCCGTCTACTGGAGCCAATGAGGTAATTACCCAGCTTGTGGCATTTGTTAGTGCTGTTACGGTTAGCATTCCCAACGCTGTCGAGCTATTTTCATCTGCTCTGGATAGGAAAATCCTGTCGGTTATAGCAATGTTAGTGTTCAGGATTGTTAGGGTTCCTGAAACCAGAGTTGCTTGGCCGATGAAATCGGTTTGCGCTCCACCATTCATCTGTAGCTGGGTACCTACGGACGATAGAACGAGGTCACCGCCGCTTACGTTAACGTTTCCTGTTCCAACTGCCATGGTCACACCACCAGCACCGTTGCTAGCTACGATGTTTACCGCAGTTTCTGCTGCTTGGGATGAAGCTATGTTCACCTCAAGAGCACCGTCAATGTCTACACCACCAGCAGTTGCTGTCAGGTTGATTGCGTCTGCTGAAGCTAGACCAGTAGCTACTGCGGAGATACCACCGACATCCGAAAGGAGGTCAATCGAAGCAACGCCTGTACCTTGATCAGAATGAATCTGAATGGTCTCGCTTGTTCCTCCATCAGCATGTAGTCGAATTGCTAGTGCTGCATCTTCTCCAGAAGACACAAGGACTGAACCTAGTGTCGATCCTAGATTTAGATTTTCTCCAGCGTCTGCAACTGTGAAGTTAGAGACTTTCGCAGCATCAAGGCTGATACCTTCTGAACCATCGACTGCTACTGCTTGGGCTGCATCCATATCGATACCACCTGCTGCTGATAGCAAGGTAATAGCGTTGGCTGCGGCTTCTTCTGCATTCACAATGACTCGACCTAGAGTTGATTCTAGTGTTAAATCTTCTCCTGCATCCGCTACTGTGAAGTTTGAAGCTGTTGCTGAATCAACCGAAACACCTGCTGCTGTGTCAACTGTGATTGCTCCAGCAGCTACTTGGCCAATAGCGACCGTGTGGGCTGCTGCATCTTGGCCGATCGTGATCGCTCTGGCTAGCGTTCCACCACCTAGTATTACCGCATCGCCTGAGTTATCAGAACCCAAGTTAAATGCTGTTCCACCTGTGTTTATTGTCGCAGAAGCGTTGCAAGTTAGTAGACCTGCTAGCGTTGGGTTAGCGTCTAGGTTTGCTGTTAGTGTGGAACCTGATCCAGCCACAGTGACATTTGTACCACCGAGGATGTTTATGTTACCGCCTGTAGGGCTGAGTGCTCCACCACTATCACCAGTTAGAGTATCAACGTCAGATGCTCCAGGTGTTGAGATGGCCCAGTTTGCTGCGCCCCCTGCTACTGTGGTTAGGAAGTAAACCGAACCTGCTTGGCGGTTAATCCAAGGTGTACCGATGTTGTATCGGCGATCGAGTGCACCTGGTGCTCTTTGAGCAATAACTGTCTTAGGTCGGTTAACTGGGTTAACGCCCTGGTATGAATCTGGCTCTTGGCCTTGTCTGTCTATTGTCATCGGAAAATACTCCTACGATGTGGGTTTCTGGCATCCTCAGGATACCAAGTTTTCTCGTTTATGTAATCTACTTTTTACTTGACTTTTTCTTCTTCTTCTTAGCTACTTGCTTCTTATGCTGTTGCTTCAAAACCTTGAGCATTAGCTTCATTTCGTCCTTCGTAAGTTGCTCTAGTTCTTTGACAAACTGAGCCTTTGGGAATTCGCCTTTCTTAGTCATGTTACTTCCCCCTCTTCTTGGCTGCGAGTCTGGCGGCCTTCTTGGCTTCCTGCTCTTTGGTCTTGGCTGCCTTCTTGGCCGCCCTTTCCTTGTCCTTCGCTTCCTTCTTCGCCAGCTTTTCTTTCTCTGCCTCAGTAGGGTTGAATTTCACACCAAATTCGGCTGTGATTTCTTTTTTAAGGCGAGCGGTCGATGGTTCGTCCTTCAAGACTGATGCCAGCTTTTCCTGGACTATCTCAATCATGGTATAGATATCATCTGAGTCGTGGTCTGCGTAGTCGCTTACCCACTCTTTCAGGTCTTCCGCTTTAGTTAGTCGGCGACCCTCTGCTCTCTGCTTTTTGAATGGTTCGAAGAGATCCGATACCATAAAGGCTCGGTCTGCTTGACGAACTTGGTGCTCGTCTACGTTGATATCTTCTTCTGCTAGCTGAGTAGGTGGGAACTGGTCTGCCTTCTTCTTGATTTCCTTACTGAAGAAAGCCCCGATGCTTCGTTTCTTTCCTCGATCCCAGAAACCAAAGATGTTCGATCCCTCGGTGATTGGTTGAGCATCACCACCCGTGAGACCTTCCCAGGTTTTCTTGTCTACTCCAGGGTATGTGTATACTGAACCACCTTCAGAGCTTCCTTTCTTAGGCTGGAATGTGATTCTCATCTCTCCAGTCTCTTCGTTCCACTGACCACCACGAACGTTTGATGATTTCAGTGCGTTCGCTAATGGAGCTATCTTCCGTTTCTTGTCGCTTGGTGCTCTTTCAAACTCTGGAGGCTCGAACACGTTGGCAAAGACATCAGCCATGAAGCTCTCGTCGCCGTCGCCCATGTCAAGCTGCTTTACATTGCGTCCCGATTGCTGTTTATCTGTGTCTTCTTTAGGTTTTTCTCTATTTTTTATTAAATTGAGTAATTTATCATCCCCGTCTAGTCTTGCCTTCTCTTCTAGATCTTTGATTTCCGCTTCACTCAATTCTTCTTGCTTTGTGAATCCACCAGATTCTACATTTTTGACAAACTTGACCTCTCCCTTAATATTTCCCTCTGGCTTTGTCTTCATAGCTTCATCTAGAGATCCACCTCTCTTCGACAACCATCTATGATATCCATCGGTTAGCTCCAGTTTTTCTTCGCTAACGTTATATTCAAGTTCAACTGGAGCATCTGGGGTTACAGATCCCTTTCCTTTTTTAAGGTTTTCGTCTGCTATCTTTACGTCGCTTAATCTAACCTTGATATCGCTTAATGGGATATCTGTTCTATCTTGTGTAGCTTCTTGTGGAACAATTGGGGCTTGTTGAACTGGGTCTACTACCGCACCTGGTGCTTGTCCAAGTTCGACTAGAGCTGCGCCCTCAACTTCGGATTCCGTCGGAATTCCCGTGGAAACAGGTGTCGTTCCCGTGGAAACCTCCTCAATTCCCTCGGAACCCGTCGGAATTCCCGTGGAACCGTCGGAATTGGCACCCTTTGCCCGTACAAACTCGAATGCTTCTTCGACGATTTCCATGGATGGTCGTCCGGCTTCTGATCCGACATTATCCAACCACTTCTTACCATACAGCTTTTCAAGAGCGAGCTTCATCTGATGAGGTGAATCAACCTGTTTCGCAATTCCTTCGAATACACCGCCTGCACCCTTAGCCTTCAAGAGCTCAAAGCTTTCTTGTGGACCATTGCCTCGGGTGGATACTTCAGTAGCTTCAGTGATTTCGTCTACTGGCTGTTCGGCTGCTCCTTCTGGTGCTGCTCCTTCTGGCTGTCCTTCACCACCCATACCTGCTGCCTGTAAAGCCGCAAGTAGCTTGGGAGCCTGGGACGCTGCCGCACCTGCCGCACCACCTTTCATGATCGACTTGAGCCAGTCCATTAGGCTGAGGCTTCCACCAGTCTGAACGTGCTCTTCGTATTTCTTCATGAGGTCGTCAGAACCTGCGAAACCAGCGGCCGCACCTGTTGCTGCTCCCATTGGTCCACCTGCTAAGGCTCCAATTCCTGCACCTGCAAGAGCTGGGCCACCACGGGTGAGCACCGTACTTAGTACGTCGCTCTGCTTGTTTTCACGTTCGGCTCTTGCCTGCTTCATTGACTCAGGCTTGTTTTCTCCCATAATCCGCATAGCTGATTCATAGTCGGGTCCCCTTTGTTTGTTCTTAGGGGTAGACCCATCAAACGACTTCCCAAGGAACTCCATGATTTCTTCGGCTGAGTAACCCAAGGCCATAGCCTTCTGGACTTTTTCAGCCATCTTAGGGCTAGCGGTCTGGAGAAACTTCAGTATATCGTTTGGGCCGTAGCCCATTATGGTAGCATTTGCGAATGGGTTCATTTTATCAATGGCTCCATTATTTCTATGGCTCTTCGATCACTGAAGAAAATATCATACGGTGAAGGCCGAACGTTCTCTTGTAGAAAGTTCAAATCCTGAATCTGGTGATTCTGAAGAGCTAGTTTCTTCTCGATCATCTCTCCCTTGTCACCCTTAACCGTGTACGGCTCTTGTATCCGTTCGATTACATCGATTGCCTGATCATCCGTTAGACCATTATCTCTTACAAGCTGGCTCTTTAGGAGTAATAGTGAGTCTGAAGGCTTAACACCTTGACGCACCTTAGGAACCATATTATCTATGAATACAGAGATCTCTTCTTCTCGTTTAGGGCCTTGAATAGCTGCTTGGTTAGCAGACATCGAGGTCAGTGATGGTGGACGTTTCCCTATGCTTTTTACTGTCTGTTTTAGCTTAGGAGACATTGGCTGAACAATCGACGTTGCTTCTTCTCTCGTCCATCCGTTGTCCATCATGATGCTTTTGATTAGCTGACGCTCTTCGTTGTTATTTCCATAGGTACCTAGGTGCTTTTGCGCCCAGTCCTGTGCGCCTTTTGCTCGTCTTTCCTTATCCATTCTCCAGGTAGGACGGTAGTGCTTTGAACCAGCCGTTGCTAGGTCTTCGACTTTTTGCTCTAGTCGTCGTCCTGCTTCTGACCAAACCTGTTCGTCTGAAGCATCTGCGTTTGCTGGCTTTTCTCTCTCATCCTGGAAGTATTTGTAAGAAAGACGCTTCCATTCGTCAAGGTTTCCCATTGGGAGACCTTTGGACTGCATAAGCTTTTCCGTCCTACCTAGCACATTCTGTGCCAATTCGGATTCAAGTGCCCTTTTTGCAGACTGCTCTTCACGAAGTGCCGAAGCCTCTTGAAGCTGTAGCTCTCGTTTTTGTAGCTGATTCTGTTCGGCTTTACTAATTGCCCCAGGGATTTCAGCGTATGCACCAGCAGCAATAAGGGGAGCTGTGATTTCCTGAACCTGCTCGGGAGATAAAAGGGGTCCTGTACCAGTCTGGTCTTGAATGGTTGGAATCTCTCGCATCGGAGCTGTATTAGGAAACTGTCCCTGTTGGCCACGCTGTCCAGGCTGTTGACCCTGTTGACCCTGTTGTACACCAGGCTGTTGAGTAGACACTTCGGCTGTGACATCTGTGACCGTTTCTTCAGTCGTAGGTGCTGTACCCTTATTTCTGTTGGCTATGTTTTGGTAGGTTTCATCAACACCTGTAGCCTTTTTGCGATCTAGGAGCAGCTTCATTATGTCAGACGCTTGGTTCTGCATATGAGGAAGACCGACCGTTGCTTTACCAACCGCTTGTGCAATCTGCATATCAGACATGTCTTTTGTGTCTAGCTCACCTAGTTTGTCTAGTGCTGACATTGCAAGCTGTCGCTGTCCTAGAAGCTTCATCGCATCGCCCATTCCTGAGCCGAAGCTTTGCCCAATCTCTTTTCCTGGGTCGTGCTGTGGGAGTATTTGTACCATTTTAGCCTATCCCCAGTGATTTGAGTCCTGCCATTCCTGCCATCTGTCCTGCACCTTGTCCAAGACCACCAGCAAGACCACCAAGGAATCCTGTTTTCGGTTGGTTGTATACGTTTTCGAACTGTGGCTGCATTCCCATGCCCATCATTCCCTGAAGAGAGCCCATTGCGCTTTGCTGTAGGTTCCCTTTAAGAGCTGCTAGTTTTTCGCTAAGTTCACGTCCAGCCTGTCCCATTGATTGGTTCATTGCTGAAGAACTTTGGCTTCCACCTGTTCCCATGCCTGCAAATCGCTCTGCAATCCCTGGAACAGTTTCTTGTTCGAACTGTCTCTTGTATGGAGCCTCGAACTTAGCCATTGCCTCGGGATCGTTGGATAGCATGTCTGTTATCCAGTCCATACCCAAGCCTTGCCCTTGCTGAAGCTGTGGCATCAACTGAGATATCATTTTCTGTTGTTCTGGCGTAAGGTTACTGATTTGATCGAAAGACCCAGGGGTTCCGAACATGCCTCCACCTGATGCTGCTGCGCCTAAGCCCGAAGCTCCTGCACCTAGTAGTGACATTAGTGCCATCATTGTCATTGGATCCATGTCATTCCTCCTGTTTGTTAAGATTTGTCATACACTTTCTATCCATTCCAGTACGATATAGCACTGCGTGTAGGATGAATAATCTATGCCTGTAATCACGTTAACGTTTGTCCCATCGACCGTCACCTCGATATTACTTCCAGCTACATCCGCAAACGGAAGGGGAAGGTATGTAGTTCCTGGAATGCTTGCCACACCACCTATGTAGGTGAATACTGTGTTGCTTGTGACTGGTATTCCGTGCGCCCCTTGAGACGTTCCTGCATTCTGTAAAGCCCCTATATTAACGACCGTCCTTGACCCATATCGAAAGAGGTTTGGATTCCCTGGCGTAAACCATGTTTGCCCAGTAATCGTATCCGATATGTTTTCGCCCCCTGCATCTATGCTGGCATCCTGGTATTGCCCTATCTCACGGGCGTTGATAGCTTCCGCTGCCTTAATGAGATAGTCCGTCAGGATTAACCGAGCTTCATTCCAGTCTTCTGGGATGATGATGTTCGGTGGAACGTATGGTCCTTGTGTTTCTGGAGGTCCAAAGTTATCAGTCATATAATCGTCCTCCATTTTCTGCCCATACGATGATCGCATCGATCAATACGTCGGAACTTGTGATTGATGGGGTAAACATCTGCCTCTCAATCAAGGTTAGTGTGTAGTCGAAGAACTGGGCATCGGTTGGGCAATAGAATCTATGCCACTCCTTATCCTTTCCTAACGTGCTAAACTGCTCGATCTGGGTGGAAATCACGTTGTTGAAGAAGTCGTCTTGACCAGCATTTACTGGGGAAGAGTCGTTGTAATCGGTGTATATATCGACTGCAATCTCTCCATTCGATGTGACCGTAGAAAGGAAATCCAGGTGACCGAGGAACGTTTTCTTTCCCACGTCTAGGAAGTTGAACTTCTTTGACTTGGCAGTGAATCCCATGACTCTTTCGATTGTTCCACACCCAAGATACGTTCCCGATGGAACAACCTGACCTATGGTGGTTGCATCCAGATTCTGGATTGCTCCACTATTGGTGTATGCCGTGAAACCCGTTGTGTCGATATCGATTGTCACAGCGTTCAATGTTGTTGATACCACTAGTCCATCTAGACCGTTTATCTCGGTCATTCCTGCGACTTGATCAATATAGAAGTGCTGACCTTCGTTGAAGTTATGCCCTACTGCGGTAACAATTGCTTGAGTTGCTTGGCTTAGGCCAGTGATCGTTGTCCTTGGCTTTGTCCAGAGTCTTATATTGTTGGAATCGCTGCGCTCTACAGAAAAAACCCTATCGTTTAGCTCTGTTGCGCCTCCTCCAACAATGTTGTCAATTCTGATGTACTCATTCGGCCCTTTCTGGGCTGGCGAGGTAGATTCTAGATTGTGATCCAGAACTTCGATGCTGACTATGCCAGCTCCCACCGTGATTGACTTGATGTACAATGCAGGTGAGTTGTTCACCCTCTGATTCAGAATTAACACGAACCCTTGTTGGTTTCCTGCAATGATGTTTGGAAACTGCGACTGTAGCTTTGCCGAGACCCATGAAAAGCTAGCTTCGTCCCACTGCTGATCGACTAAATCTGCCCATGTGATGTCGTTAAATCTCTGGAATTCACCGAATGCTGTGAAGGCATCCTTGAAAATCGCCCATGTTTGGTTGTGATAGTTGAAAACTAGCAGTCTGTCAGGAAATTTCGCCTGTGTTCCAGCATCTGGAAACGTCCAGTATACGATTCTCTCGAAAAAGTCTCTGATACCGTGGACTCGTAGAGGCCCATCGCCTCCATTATTGTGAATGTTGAACACTTCATCTGGGATATTCTCATCAATTCTTGTAACTGAGTTACCGTCACACGAGTTGATTGACTTGCCCCCTACTGCTAGGATTCCTCGATCAAAAGGAACCATGGAGAAAGTGGACTCGCTACCCAATTCTTTGTTAATTCTCTCCCATACGAATGGGAGTATTTCATTACCTGTGTAACGTAATGCCCAGTGAGACCGTTCGAATCCCACAACGAGTAGGTCACGAACAAAATCCGCGGACACAATTCGTTCGTTCGTAGGAGCATCAACATATCCACCTCGTCCTTTTACATCAGAAAGCCATTCTACCAGAGTTGTTGGCACTATTCCTGCTGCAACGGATTGAAATGGTGTTCCATTCTGAGACCATCTAGCTCTCTGTGCGAACTGACGGCTACCAGCAAGTGTTGTTCCCTCTAACGTATTTAATGCCACCATGCGCCCTTTATAGGGGATCATGAGCAACGTTTGATGCATCTTAGTACTACCGCCTACTGTAGGAGCAAAGTTAAACCATATTACGCCGTCGTATATGCGGATAGGATCGCCGCCCGTCCCGCTGAAGTTGGAAGCCCAGAAGTATTGAGCGTTGTTATTTGAGTACCAGTAGTTGGCTGTGTAGAAGAATTCACTGTCAGAGCCAGACCACATGGTCGGAGGACTTAGCTCGTCGAACTTCCTAGAGGTGTTGTTATATTTGTACGTGTAGCGAGTGTCAAACCCTATGGTTTGCTCGGCATTGATTGCTGCTAGCTCACGTTTCGGTAGTCCCATAACTGGGAGACCAGGGAAATACCCCATGGTTAACGCTGTTGTTTTAGCTGCTACAGCACCAGTGATTGTGACTGCACCTGTTGCGTAGTTGATTGTTCCAGTAGCTAAGAGTGTTCCTGTTAGGATTCCAGCTCCGTCGTCTGTGATTGTCTCAGCAGTACCATCCGCATCGACTACCATGGAGAAGCTTCCGCACTCTACGCTTGCATTAGGTTCCAGTACGAAGAGGGATTGATCAGAAATCCATGAACCGCCACTAGTGAAAGCACCACCGCCTGCCTGAGTCACTTCGAATGTAGTAGTGGTGATATTTGCGATGACATAGGTGATGTAGTTGAGTTGCTTAGTTCCTCCAACGTCTGTAAAGACAACTGAATCGCCATTGCTTAGGCCATGAGGAACAGTAGTAGTGACGACGTTGGTAGGGTCACCTGAAACATCGATAGCACTGATGTAACCCGATAGAGTCAAAACATTGAACGACCAAGGAGATGCACCAGTTACGAAATAGCTTATGCCTGAATACAATCTTCTGAGTCGTCCGAGCTCATCGTATCCCTGTCGTCTTCTTAATCGACCACGCCACTGATAGATATTCTCTAAATCTTCATAGGCATCATCTGCTAGCACAAACGCATCACGATCCTTAACGAGTCCGCTATCTTGGTAGGTGATTGCTGTTGGTACATATTTGCCCATTATTGAACTCTCCAGCAGATTGCACAGGCTCTAGTGAGATCCGTAATGAGTGAATTGTTCTGGTTCTTGAAGTCGAACTGAATCGATCCAACCTTTACCACATTTCCATACGTATTTGTATTGGTCACCTGCGAGATAACAGGATTGCTTGATCCGTCAAATCCGCTCACACTCCAGAAGTAGTTTGCATCAGGTAACGCTGTAGTGAAGGTAACGAGATATCTTCCTGTTCCTCCTGGCCGAGTCACACCATTTGGAGACACGTTAAGTGCTGTCCCTTGTATTGCGCCTGAGACATTGAAGTTCACAGCTACAACAGGGAGAAGACCTGTAAACAGAGACCCTTCTTTTGTAAGCTGATAGGCTGTAGCGTTAGATTCTGGCCTAGCGTAAATCTCTGGAGTACCGCCTTCATCCTGAGAGAATATGATGTATTCATCACCTTTTGACTCAGGAACTGATGACTGTTGTACAAACGTTACAAATTTGTGTTTGCCTCCGTCAGTTGTCGTATCGTCAAGAGCTACGTGGTTCACAGAAAACTGTCTATTCAACCCTTGAAAGTTGGCTAGCAGATCACCTTGACTCACTGAAAGATCGTCTTTGGGCTGCGGTTTGTCTGGGTCGTATACCATAATTCCCTCCTATACCACCGTAAATGCTTGAAAAATCATTCTATCTAACCGTCCAATCACTGGTCCTGCTGGCGTAATTTGTGTGCCATCTCTTGCAATATTAGTGCTCCAGGCTCGAAAACTACCTGCTGTGACACTAGAAGCGTATGTTGCTGAACTAAATGGCTGTGCCTGAACCGTTGTCCCTGATGTAATGTTAAAATTCACATCAATGAAGGCTCTATAATCCCAGATATAGTCGGCAGTTGGAAGATTTTTTGTGTATGTGATGAGCCAGTCACCAAAAATATTTCTCCCTTGTTGCAAAGCTTGTTGTGGCACTACTGATGCCACGTTGAACGATAGAGGAACTTTGATCGTTTCTCCTTCTTCGTCCAGCTCTTCCCTTTCGATGATGTTTCCTTGGAAGTCAAACACAACGAACGCCCGTAGTACTAGGCCACCAACGACAGGACCACCAAGCGAAGTAATCTGGTTACCTGCAGCGTCACCGTCCCTTTTGTAATATACTTCTGTTACTCCAGCGTTATCTTGCGTGAAGAGGTCAATTTCATTGGTTTTTGGGACTGGCTCGGATGACTGCTGCACGAGTGTAGTCTTCTTGTGAGCTCCAAGGTCGTCATCATTTCCGTCTATTAGAGGTACATGGTCGCCGATGTTCTCGTCTTCGGTAGGCTCTTTTCCCCAGAGTTCGTTAACGGTTTCAAAGTTGCCGATCATGTCCTTTTGAGACTGAGCAATGAAGTCCGTTGGCTGTGGAATCGCTGGTTTATAAACCATTATCTACCTCCAAATCCTTGGCCGCCTTGGGCGAATCCTGCCTGGTCTGTAAAGATTGTGGCCGTTCTCTCTGGAGCTTGTTGGGTCGCTGTCCTGTAAAGGATCAGGTTCTCTTGCTCCTTAAAGAATGGGATCAGATTTTGGATGCTCTCCATGTCTTGTCTGTCTTGTAACACTTTGATCGCTGCACCGAATGCTATGTACTGCCACCACTGCTTAACGTCTGTAGTATTGGACGGGCTATGGTCGTCGCTGCTTAGTAGCTGTGATGGGGTTTGGTATACCTCGATCGCCACACGATACACCTTGTCTGGGACTGGGCGTAGGATAAAGTAGTCTTGGTAAAAGAGCATTGCACCAGGGCGGCTTGCTTGGTATGCAGAGAATCTAGCGTTAAGGTTTTCCGTTGCGTCCACTGTATTAGTGAAGGTGATGGTACAAACTCCTGTAACGTAATTAATTGCTCCAGTCAGAGCTGCTCCAGTAACGTTATCAATCCATGTACCAACATTACTTGCTGGTGAGGCAGGAACGTCGCTAGCTGAAAGCGTGGAACCGTCACTTGCTGTTGCTGAGACTGTGACTTGTCGTTTTAGGACTGGAACAGAGGTTAAAGTGAAAGTGTATGGGCCTGCTGAACCATCGCCTGCCCCTGCGTTCTGTTCCGTGCTAAGTCTTGGGTAAATCTTGAAGAATTCGTCTTGTGACTGGGAGTAAAATGACTGGTATCCATCGATGTAGACAGGAGGCAAGACAGCTTGGTATTTGTCTGTGTCGAATGAATAACGGTCTTCATTAGGTATGGTGAAGAATTCTAGGTTGGAATGTAGGTTCCAAATCTTCAAAGCTGACGGAAAATCTTGTTCGTAGAAGGTGTCAATATACTCTTCTAGGTCAGCGTTCGATAACTGATTGGTGGAGGGCGATGCGGTAAGCCTTCGTACCTTCTTTTTGATCTGTGCTAGCGTGCTTAAACTCATCTTTTACCCCGTGATGCTTGTATCGTTGTATTCGACCCCCGTGATCGGCGTTACCTGTGCTTGCGTAAATGAAGGGTCGCTTCCCGTGGTGTAGGGGACAGCAGGATCGACAAACGTGTCTAAAGCACTGGTATTGAGATCAACGGTGAACTGATCTGTTGCAGGGATGGCAACAACTGTTGCTGCGACGTACTCAACCGTCATCCCATAAATAGCTGGTATCAACAAACGGAGCTTCTGGCTAATCGCATAGCCATGGTCTTCAGTTGTCGTTACCTCGCCTTGCAATGCGTTGGTAACTGCCGAGATTAACCTGCGTCTAGGTTTAAAGTTCGACAGAATAGCCATTACGCAACCGTAAACGTTGTGGATTCGAAGTTCATTCGAGACTTTGGCTTACCTGAGGTGTTTAGCAAAGGGTTGCCATCGGCTCCTAAAATGTGAGAGTGAACATTGTAGTTGCAATTGTTGTTCAGGTGTCGAGCGACTGCCAAAGGCACTTCGTACGTTTCACCATCGAACATTGTATACCACTGCGTAGAGTCCCACTTGTACTTGCGGAATGCGAACTTTATATTTCCACCAATAGGATCTAGGCATCGGAAAACACCCTTCACCAACTTACTTTCTTCTTTCCACCTGCGATAAACTTTGTCATCGTCGGCAGAGTCACAAGTGACCTGATCTATGATTTGTTTATCTTTCTTCCACTCTTTGAACTTTTGGATATCTGCATCAGAGAATTCGAAGGCGGTTTCAGCTTTTTCGGCTGCTTTTTTGGCTGGGCCACGTCTTTTCACCACTTTCTTTGCCACTTCCTTCACTGGAGTCTCTGTCTTAGGCTCGATCAGTGCGGTTGCTTCTTCTTTAATTTCGTCTGTCATGTCTGTTCCTTTATTTTTTGAAAAGGGGGGAGACAATTTGCCCCCCCCCTCATAGGTTTACTCAGCTAGCGTATATCCGCTTGCAAGGGCTTCCCAGTAGATCACATCGGATGTGCTACCAGCAGGGCCGTCGGGTCCTGCTCCTAGTTCCATCACGATCTGAGCCGTGTTATCCATTGCACCAGCAAGAGTTGACGAAGCATCTCCAACAGGAACGATGTGCGCAGGTGTAACACCAGCAGCAGCTACCGCACTTATTGGGAATGCAAATGCTGTAAACCCACTAGCATCAATGTCAAGAGTGACAGTGTTGTTGGCAGTGCTTACAGCAGTGACTTCGCCAATGAGATCATTCGCTTCGATCATTCCGTAATCTGCGGAGACCTTTAAACGAATTTTCTCACCTACTGCCATGCCATGATCTACAGCAAAGGTAACAACCATAGGATTCGCAGCAGTAGCCGCAGTAATCCTATTCGCTTGAGGCGAATAAATTGGGTTGTTAGGGACCTTACGTACAAATCCAGCCGTTGCAACTGCTGCAAATCCAGACGAATCTAGGTAAGCCAACGTGAAGTTGTTTGCTGCTACAGCCGCAATCGTAAAGTCATAGCCAGCGATTTGTAGCATGCCAGTCGTTCCGTAGATACGGACTCGATCACCATTGCTATAACCGTGTGCTGTGACTGTTACCACTGCTGGGTTTGCTTGTGTTACGTCAGTACCTGACGTTGCTTGTGCTGCACCTAGAACCTGGCTAGATTGATCAACACGGGTGAAACCACCTGTAGTAATCAATTCCAAATCCAAAGCGTTAACACTGTTCTGTTTTGTAAACATGAACGCTTCGCCGTCAGCTTGACCACGTTGCCATTCAAATTTACACCCACGACCAGTTGTCTGAGTCGTTGCACTTTGGGTACGGTTCCAAACTCGAAATACATTGAAGTCAGAACGTAGTGCGATATTGTGCGCAGCTCCATCACTAGTGAAAGAACCTGAGGCAATCAATTGTTCAGCCATTTTATCCTCCTTAAATTGATAGGGTGCAGCGTAGGTTAATGATCCAAGCATCGTTTGTGATACGTGGTACTTCGGCGAATTTGTATCCAACCGATGCGTTCAGTGCCAACGGCCCATCATAGATAGGTGGTCGGTAAATGAACTGTGCGCTGTATCCGTCCTGCTCGATACAGCAGTATGCTTCCATACCAGCAACGAAACAGTTGTAGATAGTGTTTCCGTTCAAGGAAGCGAAAGCGTCGGACGAACCGATTGAGCTAAGTAGCCATCTTGTATTGGAAATGGATCCCCACTCTGGGCGAAGAACCTGGTCTTGGTTAGGATACTGACTCTTACTAACAAAACCAGCAACTCTTTCTAAGTCACCAATTAGATTAGTACTTGCCATTACAAAGTAACTATCTCTTACTGGAGCAGTACCAAACCTATCTTCACCTTCGATGCTGTCACTAATAGTGTAAGCATCCGCTGAAGCTAGAGTTTTGATAACTTCGTCCACATCGGAGCGAACTAGTTCTGTTGGGTTGTCGCCGTTAGTACCACCAACACAGTTGATGAAGGAAGCCGTAGCTGCCAACATGTTTCTGGTTAGCTCGTCCTCGGTTTGGCGAAGTGAAACGCCCAACCTTTTAGCGGCTTCGTTTAGAACTGGATCTTGAGATTGCAGCGTAACTTGCTCGTTCAATACGACATAAGTACCATAGAAATCCATCTTGGCATCAATATCGATTGCAGTAAGCTGTTGCGCTGGGGGGTAAACACCGCTGTTTCCTAAAGGTACTGTAGCAGTAGCCAATGGGTTAAAACGACGCATTCTTAGGTCCGTACCACCGTTTCTCGGCATGTATTTGAGCATTGCCGGGATTTTGTGAATCATGTACGGAGTTGGCACGCTCAGAAGCTTAAACGAAAGGCTTTGCTGAACTGGTGCTGGAAGAACACTACTGGTAGTGATCGCCATGGTTAGCTCCTTAGTTGGAGCAGACCTTTAACTCTGACGTGCGCAAGCCTGCATTTCAGCAAACAATTGCTTCTTGAGAGCAGGCGTTAACCCCTGCTCGAAAGCACCTGCTTTTGACAGTGGAGAAGTTCCCCCTGTCGAGCTTAATGACTTAGGCTGATTAGCGTTTTCTTGAATCCGCTGTTTTGAAGCAGTAGTCTCGGCCGCTTGAGGCACTAACGCCTTGATATATTTGTACGCCGCAATTGCTTTCGCTTCTTCATCACCAATCAGGCTGAGTGCTTGTGCAACATCAGGCTCAAGAGCCTGCAATTGTTTCACGTTGTCCTCAGTCACTACAGAGTCGAAGTCTTGAAATCTTGCTTTGATGCGAGTTGGCATATCTTCTTTTAGTCGTTTTGCCTCAGCTTCAGCCCATTTCTTTTCAAAACGGGAGTCAGCGATTCTTGCTGCTAGCTTTTCTGTCTGTTCGATCGTCGACCAGTCAGATTTGTCTATTCCAGCAAATTCGTCAGGCTCAACCACAGTGGAAGGTTTGCTTTCGCTTCTCTTCAAGAGTTCTTGTTGCAAGGTCATCATCATTTGACGATCTTGCTCCCTCTCTTTCTGTAGCTGCTCATTGGATTCACGAAGTCTTCGAAAGTTTCGATCAGCATCAGTTTCCTGAGGCTGGGTTTCTACTTCCTGGGCTTCCTGTTCCCCATGAGCATTACCCATGTCCTCTGCGATTGGATCGGCGGCATCCATTGGTACGCCCGTATTATCTGCATTAGTCATAAGTGTTTTCCTTATTGGCTTTGCGAGAGCCGTTACGCTTTTGAAAATCATCCACCTGTAACGTCGGCGTACGTAGGACTTTTTTCACTTCTTAACATACTCTATTTTTTCTTTTGTAGTCCACTAATACTGGAAATTTTTTCAATTTTTCGTCATAGTGGATTTTTAATGGAGGTGACCATGGAAGTGACTAGATACAAAGGAATGGAGAATGACGGACCAGTTGTGGCCTTTGTCTCTATGAAGATCCCGAAGTGGGGTATGACGCTGAATGATTGCCGTCTAATCCGAACCAAAAATGGCGGGTTCTTTGTAGGTTTTCCCTGCAAAAAGTACGAAGACAATGGCGAAACGAAGTATTCACCATACATCTGGCTTGATAAAGAGGTTTCTGAGAGATTTCAGAAAGCTGCTAAAGAAGCCATTGATGAATATGTGAAAAAAAGCCAACCACAGGAGCCAGCCAATGGTCAAACCGTTAAATCCGATGATGGCTGCCCATTCTAAGGAACCTGTTTACTCAAGGTCTCTAGGTTGGTGCGAATATGATGATGATGGGGACTCGGTTCCAGCAATGATTCTTGCTGTTCCTGCTTTCGTTGGATTCGATATCTTTAGGATTGGCCAGGCTATTTTTCACCTAGAATGGTTCGCTGTGAAAGAGGACGCTGTTGATTGGGCTGTTGATCGTTGTCGTGTCGAGGTGTCTGAACATGAGCTTCGACAAGTGGACCGTGATTAGCCTATCTACTATATATTGTGTCTGGACGGCTAAAGTTCTACGACTGACACTGTGCTTTTTTGCAGTCTGGGTGTTCCCATATCGTCCCATCCGTGTGTTTCTACCAATTTGGTATGAATTGGTTTTCGATTGGTAGGTTTAATCATCTTTAACTCTGTCGATTGCTCCTTTGACTGCCGCAACCATATGCTTGTCACCGCCCCACTCTTTAGATAACCAATCAAACGTGACGAATTCCTTCTTCACACCGTCTTCTACTTCGTACTGCATGATGGATGCACCATCGTAACACGCACACAAAAAACACGCATGTGGGAGCTTGGATAGATCGCACCACCACGTGTTATTTTCCTCCGTGTAAACAAGGAATACCTTCATCGTCCCTTTTCCAAGAGAAACAACTCGATAGGATTTTTCGGCCTCAGTCATTAGTAATTCCCTGATTGTAAAGCGTCTTTACGTCCGTCAGTGAAACCCGAACACCTTAGCTCGTTATGATTTTTGGCTTCGGAGCGGATTCCTCCTCCAACTTTGCATTCAAACAGTCCTGTGCAGCTTTGGCACATAAATCCGCATACGGCGATTGCGATAAGTCGGTACATTCTTTTTCTCCCTTGTGAAACTTATTATGAAAGAAGCGGTAGAGCTTCTTATCGAGGTTGTCGAGGACGAATTGTAATAGCTGGTGCTGCTCTGGGTGAATATCGTTGGGGTTACCTGCCATCCATTTCGCTGTGTTTTCGTCTGGTAGAGTCCAGAGGTATTCTAGATTTCCATTCTTAGGATCGTAACGCCATACGTCTTGGTCCCACTGAGGAAAAGGCAAAGATAGCCTAGCTAAGTAGTACCGACGGATCACGTTCTCTAGTAGTTGTTCTTTTTTTAAGCACACAACCACATAGAATGCGTCGTCCCAGGAGGAGTGAGCATTAACACACTTCTGAATCTCTGATATGTATTCTTTGTTGACTTCTCGTTCTGTGTCGATGATGCCTTGCTTGGTGTCTATATTGGCTAGGCGTTCTACGGCCTCAGCTCCTACAGTCTTTTTGCGCTTCATACGACCTCAGCAGGTATAAGGGTGAATAAGTATGTATAGATATGTCATGTACCACATTTCCCTTTTTTGTCATAGCTTAAAAAGAGAAAAACCCCTAGAAGCTCGACACTCCTAGAGGCACTTGATGTTAGCGGTCGCCTTTATGCTTGGCATCCATCTTTGAGTAGGGAAGTGTCATACCGTCATGACGAGAATCCGTTGCGTTATGGCACACATGTTGAGCCATAGCAGCTTTCATCTCTTTGGAGGCTGGGAGCATGTAGACATCTGCATACTCGACGCCAGTCTTGAAGGCAGGCATTCCTTTAGATTTTTTCCTATCCATGGTTGCCTCCGTTAGAAACGGCCGCCAGGCTTCTTGTTCATCTGCTTGTTGTCGTCCTTAGCTAGCATATCGATACCTTCACGGCTGTCGTTATACTTTTCAGGTCCACCATAGGCAGCTTTAGGATAATCTTTCATGATGAGCTTCTCGGGAGGTTTGCCCATTCCCTTCATCTCTTTTTTGTCGCCATGATATTTTTTCATTGTTCTACTCCTAGTAAAACGGGACGTTAGTCCCAGGTTTAAAAAACCCCTATTACTATAGGGAAGTGGGCTGACCCCCACCAAGGCTGCTCATCGCAAATGCTTCTGGCATCTGTGATTGTTCACTCTGAGCAGCGGCCTCGGTTGGTGCTTCCGTTGGGTCTTCTGCTGCTGCTTGCTTCAACGCCTGGACAATGCTCAGTAGCTGTTGAATCTGATTCATGTCTATGCTCTGAAGCTCTCTCATAGTCTTGGCCATAGCAAGGCCAGCTTCTTGACGGTTCTCTTTAGACTGGCTAATGCGCTCAAGTGCCAAGGCTCTGTTCTCCTGGACACGGGATACTCTTTCCACTCCCAACCCTTGGTTGGCGACTGCTTTAGCTTGTAGATCCTGAATTTGTGCTTCGAGAACCTGCATCTGAGTCTGCATTTGCATCTGTTGAGCCTGCATTTGCTGTTCTTCTTCAGCCTGAATATCTGCGATAAGGTCCTCTTTATCCTGTAGAGTAGCAGCCTGAATGATAGTCTTAGTTGGGATAGGTAGTCCCAGTTCCTTAAGGTGAAGTAGCTGCGCAAACTGCATCTGTCGCTGCGTGGAGGTGTTGACCCCTTCTTCAATTCGGATATCGTTGTTAAGCCAAACTTTCGACTTAAACTCTGGAACAGGCTCTTCGCCCAAGATTCTTTGGATTTTGCCATAGGTATAGTTGTTCTGAACCAGCTCTACGAACACCTCCCCTAGTTGCTTTTGGCTAGCGTCTAGCTGGTCGAAGAGCACTTGGAGTGTTGTTAGTCCTGCACCCTGTCGAAGCATTGATAGGATCCCAGCCTTGTCGTCTGTGGCTGATCCTAAAAGTTCTTCGTTGACACCGCTTATTTCTTGTATTTCTTTACCCAGTATCTCCGATAACTGAATCATCGAAGGTGGAATCTGTGGAGCTGTAATCTGCTGCACATCATTCATATCAGCCTCTTGCTTCATGGCGAGCCCTTTTCCTTGGCCCTCCAAGAAGATGTCCCGTGGATTAACCATGGACGATGGCTTGTACTTGAAGCCTGAGTTCACCTGTGACTCAAGGATGTCGAGCTCGATTATCTTACGTCGGTTGTAAAGGAACTGAGCATCACGCAGGTTACGCACAACACCCTGTACTCTCCAAGGGAAGTAAGGAAGGTTCGGCTCGTAGTATCCGATGAATGGTACGAACGGATATCTGTCTATCTTGAGAGGATTCGGTCCGTTGTAGATGGTCTTGCCCTCTACGCAGACGGCTAGCTTTACAGTCGGAACCATTTGCTTTTTGACAGCGAGTTGTGGGTATGCACGAAGGAACGCTTGTAGGTCTTCGTCTTCACCCTCCCATTCTCTGGATAGGCCAATCTCTGTATCGATAAGAAACGTTGCTTCTCTCTCGGCCTTGTACCAATACTCATCGTAGGCTAGTAGATTGTCCATGCCGTAGTTATATGACTCTGCCATGTACTGAAACTTGCCATCTCTGTTGCCTCGTGCTGTCAGAGAATCGATGAAATCACCCATGTTTTCGGGAGCTAAAGACTTTGTAGCATCCTTGCTCAACCATTGCCGTCTCCAAACAAAGTTGCAGTCAGATAGGTCTTTCTTTCTGAAGTAAGGGTCAATGAGGAATGAGTTGTAGGGTACGTGGTCAACTCTGATGTCGCCCGATTCGGGATCTTTCGAGTAGTCGATCCACGTATTTAGAAGCGACATGCCAGTTGTTACACCACCATGCTCGAACGCTTCGGACACCATCTCGTCTGCATCAGCTTCTTTCATGGTGTGAAAGAGAATCTTAGACCACTGACTAGATGCTTGATTGTCGTTGTGCTCCACTGGTGTAGCAATCGTGCTCTTACGGTTTCGACGTTGGAACCCCGTAATAAGGTTGCACACTCTGCGGATGCGGTTGAAGTTGAATTGTTTCTTGCGGAAAGCAGGCATGTTCCCATAGTAGTCGTCGATCATAGTCTGATCTCCAACCTTGAAGCGCATGTCTATGTCTGCTTCGCTCCAAAAACTCTGATTTATAGTGATAGCCCTAGCATACGTTTCATCAAGCATCTGCTGGACGGAGTGATCACCTTCAGAGTAGTAACTGTCGTCCTGTATACTCTTGATATCTGGCATTTGGTATCTCTCGTTTTCTCGTATTGTACATTATTATTGAAAAATACAATATTTTAAATGTCATAGCTACGATCAGAAAAATCCGACTGATTGCTGGCTATGTTGCGGACTGCTGTAATCATTCGAATCACGAAAGAACTCAGGGAGTTCTGCTTGGGCTCCGACAACATCCGAATAGATTTTATCAAGATCTTCGCTTGTCTGCTCCCCTGTAAGAACGTTTCGAAAATGCGTATAAAGCGCGTACCTTTGAGAATCCAAGCTATGGTCGTGTTCTTTGATTGGTTTGTCTTCACCCCTAAGGGATACCTTTTCGTCCCACCTGTAGGTCTGGAATTCTCTGATGGCGTTGGGACAGCATCTACAAATCTTGTATGTGCCGTTAGAGAGCAGCTTGCTCTTGAACCTAATGCCGTTGATTACGTCGTTGTCCGCATCGATGATACCTCCAAGACCTTGGCGCATCATCTCTAGCTTAAAGGAGGCAGCACTAGGGTCTACGTAAATACATCGGACGACTCTTCCCTGAATAAACTTCTTAAGGTCCTCTACATACTCGGTGTCCGTCTTTTGACGGTTCATTGCTCTGCTATCGTAAAAATATTCTTTCTCTAACCAAAGGTTGGGGTAGAACTTTCGGTTGTATCCAATGAGGCTGAACGTCGTGGGGTTGGATGTCCCGTAATCTATTCCGATAACATAGTATTCTGCTGGCCCTGGAGGAGTGTTGATTATATGATCATCCTCATCGAAGAAGTCGTACACAGTACCTTCGGATAGGACCCACTCGCCCTCTATATACCTCTTGTACCAGAGACCAGAGTACTCTCTTTTTAAGTTATCAATGTACGTCTGGCCCAGGGATGGATTGTCATCCAGTTTAAAACGAAAGACCTTCATATCGAGGTCTTCTTTACTTAGGAAGTCAGCCTTGAGCCAATGAAATGGGCTATCAGGGTTGGTTGTTCCAAAGAGCATAGCACCTGTGACGGACAAACGAGACAAGAGCATCTTGAAAAAACCTTGGGGGATTAGCGTAAGCTCATCGCAATATGCAAGTGCTAGCGTTGATCCCTGAATTCGTCGTTGTGCTCTCTCGTCGTTGGCTCCGACAAGGTGGATGATTCGGCCTAGAATATTCATCTGGGTCGATTTGGGGGTAGGTGCTGGCATGCCCATGATGGCACAGATTTCCAGTACTACGTTGCGTTGGATGGCATCTCGTGAGACACCAACGATCATTGCTTGCCCAGGAGGCCCGTACTTGAGGGCTTGAACGAAGCGTAAGAGTGAAATAAATGACTTGCCCGAGCGAACAGCACCTTCCCAGATGTTGAGTCTTGCGTTTGACTCACGGAAGGAAGCAATCTGCTTATCACTTAGAGGCTTTGCCACCTGTATCCTCCATGTATTTCTCGAAGGATTTCCAGAAAGGATGGTCTGGGTCGTTAGCGATAGCGTCCCGAGTAGCTTCAGCTTTGATGGTGGTCTCTTCTCTGATGTCCTCCAAGTGGTAGCTTCGTTCGTTGAGGAACCGAGGCATCCAGGTCTTGAGCATCCAGCTATTAGGGTTCTTCTCCATCCCATATTGGAACATCTTACGGCCTATTATTCGCCTGGCTCTAGTAAGATATTCGTTGAAAATATTATACTTTGTTCCTAAATCGTAAATCCAACTATCAACACGCTTATGTCTTTCTGAGAATTGCGAGAGATGCCACACCCCATCTTCTTTTACGAATTTTATCAGTGATTCTCCTAACTTGTGTAGCTTTTCTTCTGTATAAACCGTTGGGTGAATATGTCCCAGAGGTCGCCCTACTCGTCGTGCTTCTGCTAGAATGGTGGTGGCCTCTTTAATGTAAGGAAGAAGACGTGGGCATTGTCTTTCCATGGCCTTAAGCCAGGTGCTTCCTTTGCCTTTATGACGGTTGAATGAAGCCATACTTGCGCCATCAACTTTCACAAATTCAACCAGCTCCTCACCTAAAGCATCCAGTGATTCTTCTGTCCATTTTTTAGCCATAATCCTACTTCTTTTTTAGTTAAGGGTTAGGGGCAGCGATATAGGAAAGGACCCCTTGGGTGCTCCGACTGCTGTTCCAGCGATGGGGATCGACTTTCCTTTCGCAATCTTCACTTTCTTCGTCTTCGTCTTGCCTTTCATCTTTCTCCCAGGGGTTGGTTACTTTGTCCATGATGCTGATCAATTCTGTCTCACTAACAGGTGCATACTGCCAGTTCTCGACACTAACACAGATCTTTCGATCAAATGGGAGAACCTTCCACTTGCTATGCACATGACCATGAAGCATCCATGTTCCAGGTGCTGACATATGAAGAGGTTCATGACTAACGTAACAGTCGTGACGACCAACCCGTAGGAAACATGCCTCTAAACACGCATCGAATCCAAGACCCATCATAGCGACTGGCTTGAAGTCGTGGTTGCCCCTGACACAGATCTTGATTCCGTTGAGTTGCTTAAGGATTTCTCTTGTGCGAGCCTTCTTATGAAAAGAGACATCGCCTAGGTGATAGACTAGATCTTCTGGTTGAATCTTCTGGTTCCAGTTGAGCATCATCACAGTATCCATCTCGTCTACTGAAGCAAACGGACGCTCTTCATACTCCATTACCTTCGAATGGCCGAAGTGCGTGTCCGAAATAAACCAAATTGTCATAGATTCACCAGCCTTTCACCTCGCTTGATTGCTTCCATCAAGTAACCAAACGCTTGGGCTGCCTCGGCAGCATTGTCGTAACTCAAACAACGTGTGTCATCAGTCTTGAGAAGTATAATTTCATCTTCTATTAGCTGGATCTCATGAAAGTCGTTAGCGTTGACAATGTTTTTACGATTGCCCCTGTGAATAATCCAAGTCATTACACACCTTCGGCTGCGTCATTCTTTAGCTGTTCAGCTTCTTCTTCTCTTACTTCTACTACAGCAGGATGTTCTGGCTTGATTGGCTTAGGCTCTTGAGGACGTACCTGCATAGATTGGGAATCGCCCACTACTTCGAGGTAATCCCATTTGCCTGATGCAACAACCAGTTTTGAGGTCAGGTGATTTTCGTCTTCGAAGAAGATAATTGTTCCTGACTCTACAGACATGCCGTGTGCTTCCACTTCTTTCTCTACGCCGTTAATGCCTACTTTGTACATTTTGTCTCCTTAAGTTTTTGTGGTGCATAATCCCTTAGGAATTCCTCACACCACTCTATTTTATCTTCTATTCTCTGTCCGCTTGGGTGGCTCTTAGACCAAAGTTCTAAATTTTCAATTCTGTTATCCAAGCTATCCCCATTTTTGTGATGAATCATCTCTTTTTTTTTTAAAAGTCGCCCCATGTATTCAATCATCACTAAATGGTGTTCGGCTACATAACCGTTGCTGTGAGAATTTTCATGATCTCTCGACAAAATGAACCTATATTCCTTCCCTTTGGATTTTTTTATGTGAACTCCACCTTTCCAATTATGATGCTTCTCTCTTGTCTTTTCCCTGCACATATCAGCCTTGAGACACCCACAACTCTGTTGTCCTTTTTGCACCAGTGCGTACGTAACCACTTCTAATTCTTTTCCACATTCACACAGACATTTCCAATACTTCTTTGTACCCGTCTTGGATTTTGTCGTTCGTCCTATTCCTACTACTTTTAATCTTCCAAACGTCTTACCCGTGAGTTCGTATGACCATCTCGATTTCTCTTGCATCTTTCACCACATATATATCTATTTGATACAGGTCTTCCACCTGCTTTCGCTTCAGCTTTCCCATAGGGAGGTCTCTCCCCTTAGCCTCCACAAATAATACATGATCCTCGGTAAAAAGGCAGTAATCGACCTTATGTTTCGATCCTCCAGGTAGATCAAATGAGGGTTGTCGTAAGAACATCCTAATTCTTCCGCTATTCTTCATAGTCTTGAGAACCTGATAGCATCGTTCCTCTAATTTGGATGGGAATTTAATCCCATCCGACTCGACGCTCGTAGCTCCGAACTTGTGTTTCACTTGTCGCTTATACATACAAGAATCCAAAAATCTTCTGTCTAGTGATTCGGCAAGTCCTTCAGGGAGAGGCGTTGTCGTTGTGAGGTTGTTTCCCATATGCTATGTTTTACTCACCTTCTCATCTACTCTTTTAAGCTCTTCTTCCCAACTCTCACACTGATTCCATGCTTTGTCTACTTGCCTGCCATGTCAGCTATATCCTCATTCTGGCGGTTGCTGCTGCTCAATATACTGGCGAATTTGGGCCGCTTCTTCGCTACAGGCTTTCCGGGTATCTCAAACTCGATCACCGTCCTGCCAGATCAACTATGTCTAGTCCGCTGGAGTCTGCCTGTATCTTGTATGCTGCAAGGATAATGGTTTGGACGAGTTCGCTGATCTCGCTGCTGTGTGTCCGGTCTTCTATTGCTTCTGCCGTGTCTCTTATGCGCTGACACTGCGCTTTTATATACCAGCCCGAGTCCATAGCTTACCCCCGTGTGAGGAAGTCCGTCAGTAATACGAAAAGGATACCTACCAGAAAGCCTGCCGCTGCTCCAGTCCCAAATAATATTTGTAGGTCGCTTGAATCGACAAGCATCAGCTTCTCCGCTGTCTTTTGACGGGGTGTTTTGTAGTTCTATTGTACTGCATTTAGGGGTTTTTGGGCCTACGTACCCAAGGCTTTCGAGCTCTTTCACGGCCGAATGGACTTCGCCCTCTGTAATATTCTTATCCCTACAAACCTCTCTAGCGGTGAGATAATGATTTGGGGCATGAAAACTCGCGTACAGATAGACATTCACCGCGTTCCCTGAAAGGGTGGGATGCGTGATAATATTCTCCACCTCTGTATGACGTGTGCATATTATATCGTCTAAAAAACTAGTCATTAGGCTTCCTCTTTGGGAAGCGACCAATTCATTCCGGTGACCCTCCCGTTGTCGCGGGTTTGCGTTTTGACAACGTAACCGCCTTTTAACAGCTCGTTTACTGCCGAACGCGTGGAATCCCGCCCGTCGGTGCTCATCTTCTCAAGCGCGTGCTGGCTCGTATTTTCTCCCAGCTGCCGCAGCTTCGCGTACAGCCCTTTGGCCTTCCAGCTGATTGCTGGATCGTCCAAGAAGTTAGTCATTTTGGTCCTTTGGCTTGGTTTTCCATAATATGCTACACCCGATACCAGATTGCCGTCCACAGGATTAACATCTATTCCGTCGAAAAAGACCCAGTGCGCTAAAACGTCTCACACCCCCCTAGAATCGATTTGTTTTGTCCAGCGCGTGATTCCATGGCCCGTGCTCTGTTATGGCCGTGTGAGGCTTCGTATGAGCTTTTAGAGCTATTGGCGGTGTTGGTCAAAGCATGTCCTGGAAAAGTTGCAAAAGCTTTTCGAGCTGCCTGATGAATTCTGCCTTGGGCAAATCGAAATCAACCTCGTGCTGAGACTTCCCGATCATTACTTTGGCGTACTTTTTCAAAATCTTGATTCCTGGACGCCTTTTCTGAACGAATTCGGCATGGGACTTGTTGAACTCAAAATCTGCGCACTCCGGCCGCCTGCCTTTCTTTAGCGCATCCCTGAGGTAAGCGGAAAGCGAGCGGATCGATCTGTTTCTGGCTCTGGCGGCTGTCGCATCTTGCTCGTACACGGCGAAGGCGTTTTCGATCTGCTTTACCGTGTACGGCTTTTTGTCGTTGAACAGCAGGCACACGAAATCGGAGCTTAGGCTTTCTCCCCACTCGGGATTGAAGGCAACGAGCTTGTCGTGGAGCTCCCTCTGCTCGATGTCGAGCTTCCTCGTAAACCTCTCCGGATCGAGAGCTTTGGCTTTTGGTTTCTCCATCGCCTCAGGCGAAAGGACAATGTCCTTTTTGGGTTTTGGGTTTTCTCGCGCACGCGTCGGAAAGACATTGTCCTCTTTAATCTTCTTATTAGGATCTTCTTTTAAACAGATGGTCTTTATTAAAGCATCCTGAGTCTCGGGGCCCCCGGCCTCGGTATACCGAGGTTCAGGACGTCGGAGATATTTCTTTAAATAGGACACCTTGTACCTCACCGAACTCTTCAAGTTGCCTTGCCTGGTCACCACCCTATCCATGTACCCAAGCTCTATCAACTCGTCAAAAGCTGCATAGACACGATCTCTTGATATATTCTTGGCTTTCCACACGTTCTTGGGTTTGACTACCCAGCTCTCTTTGCAAGAAAGTAGATATACAAGAACAACAGTGGCACCCATTGACATCGTGGGATGCTGAGATATTTCATTGGGGATGACTGAGAATTTTGAGTCAGCCGTGCATCTTTCGATGTTGTTTTCGTCTGTGGCTTGATTTTCCGTCATATGCTCTCTCCGAAATAACATTGGAGAGTGCACATAAAGCTGCTATAGGGTATTGTATCCCTGGTAACATCGTTGGGTCTCTCCAATGAGTGTTATTGTTTGTTAGAAGATTTACAGGTTTCCGTTGTAAAGCTTCTTAGGTCCTTGGACCTGTATAGAGGCCCGATTCATTTCGGGCCTCTTA
>Ga0222634_1000256_pt1 | contig 29956 bp, 26 predicted proteins | sample AntAcemetageno50_FD_179807 | JGI IMG/M metagenome (GOLD analysis project Ga0222634, IMG submission 179807) | Saline water microbial communities from Ace Lake, Antarctica - #50 | ecosystem: Environmental > Aquatic > Non-marine Saline and Alkaline > Saline | place: Antarctica: Ace Lake | collected... | reverse complement strand
CCGCCCAGTTTCAGTGAAAGCAATGAGGTATGTGGAACCCGTCCCCGCCGCAACGTCCACTGCCGCATGTGTGACCGCCCGCGCCGTAGACCCTGTCGGTGAGTCTTGCAGAGGTGGGATTCGATCCAATGCCTCTTCTTCCAAATGCTCGATAATTGTCGACATGGTCTCAACGGCATGAGCTGGCCTTACGCCAACGCTGGTCTCTCCCGAGAGCATCAGCGCGTCGGCTCCGTCGAGGACAGCATTTGCTACGTCGCTCACCTCGGCTCTGGTCGGTCGGCTTTCGGAGATCATCGAGTCCAACATCTGGGTCGCAACGATCACCGGCTTACCAGCCTCCCGGCACATTTGGATGGCCCGCTTTTGCACAAGTGGAACCATTTCAAGCGGGAGTTCGACTCCCAGATCCCCACGAGCCACCATTACTCCGTCAAACGCGGCAATAATGTCTTCGAGGTTGTCAACTGCCTGAGGTTTTTCCACTTTGGCTAGGACTGGGATTCGAATCCCTTCTTCGTCCATGATCGAATGCACGTCGTGGATGTCGGCCGAGGATCGCACAAACGACAGTGCAACTAGGTCGGCCCCATTGCGTAGTCCCCAACGCAAATCGTCGCGGTCTTTTTCCGAGAGGGCCGGAACACTTACCGAGACACCCGGCAGATTAAATCCCTTATTGTTGGAGACTATTCCGCCGTCGATCACGACCGTGTGCACGCGAGGCCCGACCACCTTGATCACTTGCAATTCGATTCGTCCGTCATCCACGAGGACTCGGTCCCCAGGGTTAACATCTCCCGGAAGCCCCGCAAAAGTTGTCGAGACCATGTTCGCATCACCTGGACAATCCTCCGTGGTGACGATGAATTCTTCGCCCACCACTAACTCCACCGGTCCTGATGCAAATCGGCCGAGCCTGATTTTTGGACCTTGGAGGTCAACCAAAATTGCCACGCTGCGACCTGAGATATCAGAGGCCTCGCGAACCCAACGATAGGAATCGGCGTGATCTGCATGTTCGCCGTGCGAGAGGTTTAACCGAGCTACATCCATGCCAGCATTGACAAGTTCCAATACGCCCTCTGCGCTAGCAGTTGCTGGTCCCAGGGTCGCAACGATCTTGGCTCTTCTCATGAATACACCTTACTGTAAACGATTACACTCGAATCTTTATACAACAAGTGGTCGATCAAATGCCGTGATGGGGCGTGGAAGATTTGAACTGCCCATCAGGAATTGGTCAACGGCTGCAGCGGCTGCACGACCCTCTGCTATCGCCCACACGATAAGCGACTGGCCTCGACCAGCATCCCCTGCAACAAACACGCCTTCTGATTCTGTGGAAAAATCCTCGCCGCGCTTGATATTGCCACGTGAATCGAGTTCTAGTCCAAGCTGCTCAACGTAGGGAGCCGGCTCAGGGCCGGTGAATCCCATGGCTAATAACACGACGTCGGCTTTAAGAACTTGCTCGGTTCCGGGGACAACGGCAAAACTTCCGTCAACGAATTCAACTTCGGCAAGTTCGATTCCTGAAACCTTTTGGTTGTCTGCGCTGTGAAATTTTTGGGTTGACACCGAGAAGAGACGCTCTCCCCCCTCTTCGTGCGCGCTTGAAACCCGATAGATCATTGGGTAGGTCGGCCAAGGTGAGAACTCACTTCGTTCGGTACCTGGGTTAGGCATGATTTCCAATTGAGTCACGCTCGCGGCACCCTGGCGATGCGAGGTACCCAAACAGTCAGCCCCCGTATCACCCCCACCCAAAATCACGACGTGCTTTCCAGCCACGTCATAGGGAGACTCGGTGAGATCTCCTTCTTGAACGCGATTGGCAAGAGGCAAAAACTCCATTGCCTGATAAATGCCGTCTAGGTCCCGACCCGGAACTTCAAGTTCTCGTGCGACCGTCGAACCAACACACACGACCGTGGCGTCATAGCGATGCCTGAGGTCCGATCCGGTGAGGTCAACCCCAATCTCAATTCCAGCTCGAAACTTAACGCCTTCAGCCTCCAACTGACCGAGTCGCTGGTCAAGATGATGCTTCTCCATTTTGAACTCAGGAATTCCGTAGCGCAGTAGACCACCGATCCGGTCTGCACGTTCGAAGACTGCGACAGTGTGCCCCGCTCGCGCCAGTTGTTGGGCAGCTGCCAACCCGGCGGGGCCCGAACCGATTACAGCAACCGTTCGACCCGTCAAACTTTCAGGAGGAGCAGGACTAATCCATCCCGCTTGCCAGGCTCGGTCCACAATTGACACTTCGACCTGCTTTATCGTTACAGGGTCTTCGTTGATCCCTAGAACACACGCCGTCTCGCACGGCGCCGGGCACAAGCGTCCGGTGAATTCGGGGAAGTTGTTGGTTGCATGCAGGCGCTCAATCGCAGCGCCCCAATCACGGTCGTGAATTAACTCATTCCACTCAGGGATCAGGTTGCCCAATGGACACCCGTTGTGGCAGAAGGGAATGCCACAGTCCATACAACGGCCCGCCTGCAACTCCACGTCTCGCGCTTCAAAATCTTCGTATACTTCGCGCCAGTCACGAATCCTGACGTCCACTGGACGTCGCTTAGGAAGTTCTCGATCTGTAGTGAGGAAGCCTCGTGGATCACCCATTGTTACTCCTGACCTTGATTTCCATGATTAAATCCTGCTCATGATCGCCAACATGGGGTCTTCCCCACGGCTGAGTGCATCGGCTTCAATTTCAAGTACTTTTTTGTAGTCACGAGGAATCACTTTCGTGAATCGTGTCACCGAAGCTGCCCAGGTTGCAAGAAGCTCCCTGCCTTTTGTTGAATCGGTGTGGACAACGTGCTTTGTAATCAACTCGAAAAGTTCCAATGCGTCAATGTCATCGAGTTGATTCAGTTCAACCAATTCATGGTTAATTAGCGAAGGGTCCAGGTCGAGCAGATAGGCAATTCCACCTGACATGCCGGCGCCGAAGTTACGGCCCACCGGGCCTAGTACTGCAACGCGCCCGCCGGTCATGTACTCGCACCCGTGGTCACCGACGCCTTCGACGACAGCGTGAGCTCCTGAATTTCGGACACAGAATCTTTCACCGACTTTGCCTCGCAAGAATAATTCGCCAGAAGTCGCGCCGTACCCGATCACGTTGCCCGCTATCGTGTTTTCACCCGGTTCAAAGGGTGCGGTTGGATGCGGGTGTATGACGATTCGGCCTCCAGAAAGACCTTTTCCAACATAGTCGTTGGCGTCTCCAACTAGGTGGAGTGTTAACCCTTGCGGAATAAACGCACCAAAACTTTGTCCTGCCGACCCGGTGAACGAGATGTCGATTGTCCCGTCGGGCAAACCACCGCGTGTAGTTATTGCACTACCCAGCATCGTGCCAACAGTTCGATTCACATTCCTGATCGGGACTTCAATCTTCGTGGGCAGTCCTGATTCAAGTGCATCAGCGCTCATTGCAATTAACTCTTGATCAAGTGCGTGTTCCAAACCATGATCTTGGTCCTGCATGTGTCTACGATGGCCGAGGTCTTCCACGTTGGGGACGTGCAAGATTGGAGCGAGGTCCATGCCATCGGCTTTCCAGTGAGCTATCGCTCTATTCGTATTCAAGACTTCAACCTGACCGATCGCTTCGTCTAATGAGGTGAAGCCAAGCTCTGCTAGTAGCTCGCGAACTTCCTCAGCGATGTATTCAAAAAATGTCTCGACGAACTCTGGCTTTCCCGTGAACTTTTCACGCAAAACGGGATTCTGAGTGGCAACACCCACCGGGCATGTGTCCAAGTGACATACGCGCATCATGATGCAGCCCATGACAACCAGAGGTGCTGTTGCGAAACCAAATTCTTCGGCCCCGAGAAGAGCCGCGATTACAACGTCGCGCCCAGTCTTGAGTTGACCATCGGCTTGAACAACCACCCTGTCGCGTAAACCGTTCAGCAGAAGAGTTTGTTGTGTCTCAGCCAGACCCAGTTCCCACGGGGCACCCGCATGTTTGAGAGAAGTCAGCGGAGAGGCACCTGTGCCACCGTCGTGCCCGGAAATCAAAATTACGTCTGCATGTGCTTTGGCCACACCTGCTGCGACCGTTCCCACTCCGACTTCTGCAACGAGTTTCACGTGAATTCGAGCCTGTGAATTTGCATTCTTTAAATCGTGGATCAACTGCGCCAAATCTTCAATGGAATAAATGTCATGGTGCGGTGGCGGCGAAATGAGCGTCACTCCAGGAGTCGAATGCCTAGTTTTGGCAATCCACGGATACACCTTGTGTCCTGGTAATTGCCCACCTTCACCCGGCTTGGCCCCCTGGGCCATTTTGATTTGAATGTCATCACTGTTGACCAAATATTCGCTGGTCACTCCGAATCGACCAGAGGCTACCTGCTTGATCGCTGATCGTTTCAGATCTCCATTCGGCATTGGTAAGAAGCGTTCTGAATCCTCACCGCCTTCACCCGTATTGGACTTTGCTCCAATTCGGTTCATTGCGATGGCCAACGTTTCGTGAGCCTCAGCCGAAATGGATCCATAGGACATGGCTCCCGTTGAAAATCTTTTGACGATGCTCTCGATTGACTCGACGTCCTGTATCGAAATGGGCTCTCGTTCTGAGTTGAACTCGAATAAACCCCGTAAAGTCATCAGTCGTTTCGACTGGTCATTGACCCGCGCCGTGTAGTCCTGAAAAATGTCGAAACGCTTGGACCTGGTTGCATGCTGGAGCCTAAACACCGTCTCAGGGTCGAATAGATGCGGTGATCCCTCACGACGCCACTGGTACTCACCTCCGTCACGTAGCGTTCGGTGGGACGGAGAAATCCCAGAAACGGGATAGGCATCCGCATGGCGTGCGGCGTTTTCCTCCGCGATTACATCAATTCCAATTCCCCCGAGTTGAGATGTCGTTCCCGTGAAGTATCGCTCGACAAATTCATGTGACAAACCAATTGCCTCAAAGATCTGTGCTCCGCGATACGAGGCGACGGTTGACACACCCATTTTGGACATCACCTTGAGAAGTCCCTTACCCAAAGACTTTATGAGATTACGCATCGCCTTTTCCGGTGAAATATCGGAGATTACATTTCGGCGGACCAAGTCTTCAACGCTTTCGAGGGCAAGATACGGATTCACAGCGGCTGCACCGTAACCAACGAGGAGCGCAACATGATGTACCTCACGAACATCGCCTGACTCGATGAGCAGGCTGATCATGGTGCGGTTTTTTGTACGAACTAAATGGTGGTGAACAGCCGCGCATAGCAAGAGGGACGGGATCGGGGCCTGACTTGCATTACTGTCGCGATCAGACAAGACGATAAATCTTTTACCCTGTCGAATGAGTGCGTCTACCTCGTTAAAAATCTCAAGGATCCGCTTCTCGAGTGCAGCTCCCCCGCCGTACACGCTATATAAACCCTTGATGCGTGCTGCCGCAAACTCAGGCAAGCGCCCATCTGCATTGATATGCAGGATCTTGGCCAGTTCGTCGTTATCAATGACAGGAAATGGCAGAACAACTTGGCGGCAATGCCCCGGGGACGCTTCAAGCAGGTTCCCTTCGGGTCCAATAATGCTGCCCAAAGACGTTACGATTTCTTCCCGGATTGCGTCCAGTGGAGGGTTGGTCACCTGGGCAAAAAGCTGACTGAAATAGTCGAACAGCATGCGCGGACGATCCGACAGCGCAGCAATGGGCGTATCCGTTCCCATCGACCCAATTGCTTCTGTTCCGCTTCGAGCCATCGGTTCAAGGATTAGTCTGAGATCCTCTTGGGTGTAACCAAATGTTTGTTGACGTCGAGCGACTGAATCCCTTGTGTGCACCACATGCTCTCGTTCAGGCAATGCACCTAGGTGAATGAGCTCACGCGCGAGCCACTCCTGATATGGATTTTCACTCGCGAGAGTGTCCTTTATTTCCTCATCTTCAATTACTCGACCCTGAACCGTGTCAACTAAGAACATTTTTCCCGGTTGCAACCGTCCTTTTCGCACTATCGTGCTGGGGTCGATATCGAGCACTCCCGCCTCGGAAGCCAAGACGACCAAGCCGTCGTCGCACACCCAAAAGCGGCCCGGTCGTAGACCATTGCGATCAAGGACCGCCCCGATCACGCTTCCGTCAGTGAAGCATACGTTTGCCGGACCGTCCCACGGCTCCATGATCGTCGCGTGGAACTCATAAAATGCCCTACGTGCGGCTGACATGTCGGCATTGTTTTCCCAGGCTTCAGGAATCATCATGAGAACCGCATGAGGCAGTGACCGACCCCCTAGGTGGAGCAGTTCGAGTGCCTCATCAAATGAGGCGGAGTCACTTGCATCGGGTGAACAAATGGGGAACAGCCTGGTCATGTCACCGGGCAAAATGTCAGAGGTCAACATGGCCTCACGGGCGGTCATCCAATTCCGATTTCCGCGAACCGTATTTATTTCCCCGTTATGCGCGATCAGCCGATAGGGATGCGCAAGCGGCCAGGACGGAAACGTATTTGTTGAAAAACGAGAGTGGACGAGCGCCAATGCACTGTGCATCATCGTGTCCGTCAAGTCCGGGAAAAAGGGTGCTAATTGACCGGTGGTCAACATACCTTTGTACAACAGCGTGCGACTTGAGAGCGAAGAGAAGTAAATGCCCAAATCGTGTTCGGCCAACTTGCGAAACCCGTACACAGCTCTGTCTAATGCGATTCCCGCCGACACATTGTCCGTGACGAAAAGTTGCCAAAACTCTGGCACACATGATTTTGCCATCGCGCCAATCATGGAATCGTTTGTGGGTACGTGGCGCCATCCGATTACGGTGAGGCCCTCAGATTCCGCCAACTCCCCTAACGCTTGAATGCCAGATTCTGATTTTCCTTGATCAAAAAAAGCGGTGCCGACGGCGTAGGAACCGGATACGGGCAAGTCAAAATTCACGTTATTGCGCAAAAAATGATCGGGAACCTGAATCAAGATTCCGGCGCCGTCTCCACTATCGGGTTCACTACCGGACGCCCCTCGGTGCTCCAGATTTGTTAGTGCTTTCAGCGCTTTTTCAACAATGTCGTGACTGGCGACTCCGGTCAACGTCGCGACAAATGCGACTCCGCATGCATCATGTTCGCGGGTTGGGTCGTAAAGGCCCTGCACTTTGGGCTGCAGACTAATTGCCATGATCGAACTCCTTCAACGTCGCGATTCGCACGGATAACCGCCACCACATGGAGACAATGGCGACGACAATTCCGGGACAACGTTGGCCCGAGGCCCTTATTCTACCTTTGCAACTGTTTCCGGCTCGTTGGGTTCCGGTTCTTGCACAATAAGTTCCCGTCCAGGTTTTAATCGTGCGGAAATCACCAGGTAGGCCAGCGCTCCCACTCCCACAATGATGGAGGTCCAGATATTGAGGCGGAGTCCAAGTATTTCGTTGGCAGAATCGATTCGGAGTGCTTCAATCCAGACTCTACCCGCCGTGTAGAGGACCACATACAAAGCAAATGCTCGACCGTGTCCCAGATTAAATCTGCGATCGGCCCAAATAACCACTACAGCCACGCCGACCAACCACAGGGATTCATAGAGAAATGTTGGGTGAAAAGTTGAGAAATCACCATAACCCGACGGCCGGTTTTCGGGTGAGATCTCTAATCCCCACGGCAATGTTGTGGGCGATCCGAATAATTCTTGGTTGAAGTAATTTCCCCAACGTCCAATCGCTTGAGCTAGAGCTAATCCCGGCGCTATTGCATCAGCCACCGGAGGCAATGCGACTCCATTTCGCCGAGCACCGATCCAAGTCCCAACAGCGCCTAATGCAACCGCGCCCCAAATACCCAAACCGCCGTCCCAGATCCGCAGTGCGGCAACAAAGCCAGCCCCCTCCGCTCCGAAGTAGATCTGCCAATCGCTCAACACGTGATAAATTCGACCGCCCACTATGCCAAAAGGCACAGCCCAAATAGCGATGTCCGTAATGACACCGGGCCTACCACCGCGTGCTTCATAGCGCTTATTGCCCAGCACAACAGCGACAATAATTCCAAGCACAATAAACATTGCATAAGCCCTGATGGGGACCGGCCCTAAATTCCACACCCCTGTGTCGGGGCTTGGAATGAAACCTGGGGTAGAACCTGGAATAACTGCTGCAATGTGCACGTCAGTGACCCATCAAGACTTGGAAGCGACTAAGTCCGCAAGAGCAATCTGATCTGCCAAAATCTCGGTGGCAATGGGTTCACCATTGAGGAAACCTGAAGGTGTTCCGCCAATCTGCGAGGTTGCAAACTCCTGATTAGTGTTCGCTGCCCACGCCAAGTATTTGCCGTCGGCCACGCATTGGGAGAAGGTTTCCAACTCAGCACCTGCGATCCCAGAGGATGATGCGAATGTGTTGAATTGCTCGTCGGTGTAGCCCACTCCTTCTTCCAACGGCTGGTTGGCAAAGACTTCGTAGCGAAACTCGGTGGTCTTACCCAGATCAACCGCGCAACCCCACGCCGCGACCGCGCGATGTGAGGAGTCATTTCCTAAGTTTGCGTCCAGGAAAGCTGTCGGGCGGTAAATCAGTTGGACCTTTCCTTCTTCTGCTAGGGCTTCGATGCCAGCACCGTTAGCAATTTCTAGCGCACCACACGCCGGGCATTGAAAGTCTTCCCACACTTCAAGGACGGGGACGTCAGACGTTCCAGTTCCATAAGGGATGCCATACGGTGTTGCTGAGTCACCCGCGAAAGAGCCAGCCGGTGCAGCAGCCGCGGGATCTGGCGCAACGATGCCCGCTGTCGACCCGCCCGCGTCATTGGAGGAACTATTGCTGCTGGCATATATGGCCACGCCAATTATTGCTGCCATGACGACAACGACCGTAGCGCCTCCCACCATGCGCACCAGGCGTTCACGGCGTTTTTCTGCGGCTTGAGCTGCACCACGTGCTTCTGCTGCTCGTTCGCGACGACCCTTTTCACCCATGATGCGTACTCCTATTCACATGAACCTCAACCGGACAATTTGATGCAATTCGAAACTTTAGAATAAGCGAAGGCCGCTAACGTGTCTGACGTACCCCACCTGCCAGATCACGCGCGAGTTCTGCCACCGCCTGCGACCCACCCGATACAGCGGCTTTAACAAAAGCTGAACCAACAATCACTCCGTCGGCATATGCGGCGATCTCGGCGGCCTGTTCACCATTGGAGACTCCTAAGCCAACGGCAATGGGCAGATTGGTGCACTCGCGGGCGCGTGCGACTAATTCGGGGGCCATGTTGCTCACTTGGTCTCGCGCGCCAGTCACCCCCATGGTGGATGCGGCATAGACGAACCCCTGCGTTGCCGCCGCAATTTGTCCGATTCGTTCGTTTGTTGAGGAGGGAGCAATAAGGAAAATAGGGCTGATTTCATATGATTGCGCCGCTGCTATCCAAGGTCCCCCCTCTTCAATTGTGAGATCGGGGGTAATGACACCAACTCCACCTGCGTTCTGAAGATCACGCGCAAAACGCTCAATTCCGAATCGTTCTATGGGGTTCCAGTAACTCATAACCACCGGCACCGTCCCTGATTCGGCGACGGCTCGGATAACCGTCAACACCGTTTCCGGTGTAGCTCCATTTGCTAGTGCCTGATCAACGGCTTGTTGAATAACGGGTCCGTCCATCAGGGGATCCGAATATGGCAGGCCAACCTCAACAAGGTCAACGCCCCCCTCACACATGGCGGCAACTAATTCAAGGGAACCCTCCAACGTGGGAAAGCCGGCAGGAAGGTAGCCGATGAGTAGTGCTCGGTCTTCACTTTTTGCTTGAGCGAAAGCCGAAGCTATTGCTGCAGTGCCTGATGCTTTCACAGATCAGCGACCCTCGGATAACTCAATAGTTGAACCGGATTCCGAGTGTTCCAATTCGATCCCGAACCATCGGGCTGCTGTAGCAACGTCTTTATCCCCACGACCGCTGAGATTTACGATGATCACAGAGTCGGGGCCTAGCTCTTTCCCGAGTCGGATAGCGCCCGCCAGTCCGTGTGCGGTTTCAATCGCGGGGATGATCCCCTCGGTGCGGGAACACAGCGCAAAAGCTTCCATAGCTTCAGAGTCATTGACCGGTTCGTATACAGCACGACCCGTGTCGTGTAACCAGGCATGCTCTGGTCCAACTCCCGGGTAGTCAAGACCCGCGCTGATTGAATGTGACGGCAGGGTTTGTCCCCATTCATCCTGCATGACATAGGTGCGCGCACCATGTAACACACCAGGTGTCCCTGCTGAAAACCGTGCCGCGTGTCTGCCAGTTTCAACTCCGTCGCCGCCAGCTTCGTAACCACGCAGTTGCACACCCGGGTCGTCAATGAACCCGCTGAATAGTCCCATGGCATTGGAGCCCCCACCTACGCACGCCGCGAGTGCATCGGGGAGTCGCCCTTCAATGGCAAGAATCTGCTCACGAGTTTCCGTGCCGATCACCGAGTGAAAGTGGCGCACCATTTCAGGAAATGGAGCCGGGCCTGTAACTGTTCCGAGCACGTAATGGGTGGAGTCAACCGACGAAACCCAATCTCGCATTGCTTCGTTGATTGCATCTTTGAGAGTTCGACTACCGTTAGTCACAGGAATGACTTCAGCGCCTAGGAGTTTCATGCGGGCAACATTGAGAGCTTGCCGCCTGGTGTCCTCTTCTCCCATGTACACCGTGCACTCGAGCCCCAAGAGGGCTGCCGCGGTTGCTGTTGCGACCCCATGTTGGCCGGCTCCGGTCTCGGCAATCACTCGGGTCTTTCCCATGCGCTGAGTGAGTAGCGCCTGGCCCAACACGTTATTGATTTTGTGGGAGCCCGTGTGGTTGAGATCTTCTCGTTTGAAGTAGACCCGAGCCCCGTTGCAATGCTCGCCGAATCTCAGAGCTCGCGTCAGTGGTGAAGGTCGTCCGGTGTAATCCCGCTCTAGGTCGGCCAGTTGAGTCCGAAAGTCAGGATCGGCCACTGCCGTACGGAAAGCCGAATCGAGTTGATCTAACGCACTGGTGAGTGCTTCGGGGACAAACCTGCCGCCGTAAGGTCCGAAGTGACCTGGAAGATCGAGTTCGCGTTCGACTTCAGAGGTGGTCATGTTCGGCCTCGAGACCGACAGGAAGGGTGAGCCCCAGCCGCGACTAATTCTCGGACAGCTTCACGAGGGTTCCCACCGACAACCAGTGATTCGCCTACGAGTACTGCATCAGCGCCTGCATCTGCGTAGTTCATAAGGTCATGATGGTCTCGAACTCCAGACTCGGCAATTCGAATACATGAGGTGGGGATGTGACCGGCCACGCGACTGAAAGTAGTCCGATCAACTTCCAGAGTCTTTAGGTTCCGAGCGTTCACTCCGATCACATTGGCGCCGGCACCTAGTGCACGCTCGATTTCACCTTCGTCATGGACTTCTACCAAAGCCGTGAGTCCCAGACTTTGTGTTCTTTCAATCAGTGAGACAAGGACTTCCTGCTCAAGTGCGGCAACGATTAAGAGCACCATGTCCGCCCCGTAGGCCTTAGCTTCCCATAATTGATAACTGCCGATAACGAAGTCTTTTCGCAACACTGGGATGTCAACTGCAGTTCGAACTTCCTTCAAGTCAGCAAGGCTCCCACCAAATCTGCGTTCTTCCGTGAGAACGCTGATGCAGTGAGCTCCCCCTGCTTCATACTCGGCGGCGAGTAGTCCAGGGTGTGGGATAGATGCGAGCTCGCCTTTACTTGGACTTGATCTTTTAACTTCTGCGATAACGCAAACATCGGGGCCACTAAGAATCGCTCGAACGTCTTGGGCCTCACGAACTTTTAAAGCTCGTTCTTTCAACTGATCCAGCGAAGTTTGTTCCATACGGATTGCAACATCCTCGCGGACTCCGTTGACTATGTCGTCGAGCACACTCACGTCTCTAGCGTAGCCACAGCCAAAAAAGGCAATGACTTAGGAGCCTAAACCTGAACCCAAATAGGGAAGGAAATTGCGAAGAATGGTAAATGTGATGACCAAGGTCACAATAAAATAGGTGATCAAAGCTGCATGAGAACGGACCAGACTCGCCACTCCCCATCTGTCCCAGACTCCGGTCGCCCAGAACAACCACGCAATCACGATTCCTGGGAAAAAGACAAGCAGCAGCACATTGTGATCTGCGGCAGAAACAAAATCTCCGTGCAGTAGTGCATAGGTCCCGCGAATTCCGCCACAGGCAGGGCAATCAATTCCAAAAAACATTTGACTCGGGCAAGCGGGAAAAATACCCGACGCCGGATTGATAAAAAACAAGGCACCCGAGCTCACTAAAGTACCAAGTCCGACTGCCAAAGGGGCTTGCCGCGCTGCTATCACGTGTCACTCCTATTAGGAATCTCGACCGTGAAGCGCGCACCCCCTTCCGGGGCCGAACCAACTCGTGCTTGCCCGCCCATTCCCGTTGCCAACCTGTCGACTAGCGCCAAACCGATTCCGGTACCTACTGGTCGCACCCCGCGGAATCGTTCATAGAGAGCACCCGGATCAAAAGCCACTTTCTGGTCGTCGGGACTAAGGCCTGGGCCTGAGTCCCGAACTTCAATGACAAGGGACTTATCCATTTGCTCAATGCGAATAGCCAACGTACTGCCACTTGGACTCAGCCGGAGCGCATTCTCCGCAAGATTGTCAACTACTTGACGTAGTCGGATCGGGTCACCTACGAATCCTGTGGTAACCGAGATTTCAGACGAAAAATTAACGTGTGAGTCTTGGCATCGATAGCCCCAGACCTCGCATACTTCGCCGGCAAATTCTTGGAGGTCGATATTCACGCTCTCGATTGCAAAGTCAACGGCACCGAGCCGGGCCAAGTCCAGAAGGTCACTGACGAGTCGATCAAGTCGTGCTGATTCTGAAGAGATTAGTCGTGCAGCGTCCACAGCATTATTGCCGGTCAAGACTTCGTCTGCTATCGCTTCACTGTAGCCCTTGACAGCTGTCAAAGGAGTCCGAAATTCGTGAGAAACCGAAAGGAGAAATTCTCGTTGTCGAGCTTCAGATGCAACTAGAGCAGCATCTAATTCGGTGAGCGAGTTAGAGATTTCATCAACTTCACGCGGGCCATTAACGGCTAGCTGAACCCCGCGCCGTCCGCCAGTCATGGAGGTTGCGGCCGTGCTAGCTCGGCGAAGCGGTCTTGCTAGTCGCTGGGCTGCAATGAAACCGAGTGGAATGGCGATGATGAGCCCGACTACTAGAGCTAACACAAGACGCCAAATAATGGTGGATGCGCTTGCCCCCGCGATCGATATCGGTTGGATCAGAACTACCGAACCGTCAATACCGATTGGCCTTCCCTCCAATAAGAATTCGCTCTGACTCGAAGTGACTCGGCCGGAAACGTCTGTCCCTTGGTTCAACTGATCAAGATAACTGGCGGGAAAGTCAAATGGCAGGTCGCGCAAGTCCGGGTTACCCCGCGGAATCAAGTATGCAGAGACAGACTCACGCTGCAAAGTTCTAATTAGACCTTGACCAACACCCGCACCCGCACCAGCACCGAAATTTTGCTGGTCAATCGCATTGGCTGTGACGTTTGCCAGTTGCGCAAGGTTTTTTGCGGCTACGTCTTGGGAACTGGAGACTACCAATGGGTAAGAAATCAGTCCAGCTACGACTATCGCAATTGTGGCTACCGCGCTGGTTAACAGGACAAGGAGTGAGACGATACTCCACCGTCGCAATCTCATGGTTCCACTTCTAGCGTAGGGGCTTCCCAGGAATAGCCAACTCCTCTGACGGTCCGAATTGGTGCTTGGGAACCGAGTTTGGTCCTGATCTGAGCCACATGAACGTCCACGGTTCGGGTTCCGAGCGCCTCCGCGTAGCCCCAGACATTCTCGAGAAGCTCCCAACGTTCGATCACCCGCCCGGGTCTGGCCATGAGATAGGCCAATAAATCGAACTCGGTTGCCGTGAATGAAATTGAACGACCGTTTTGGGTTGCCCTGCGGGTGCGCAGATCCAGCTGGATACCGTCGGCCGCCAAAAATTGGTTTGCCCCAACTACCTGTGCCGACCTACGAACAATCGCCTTGACCCGAGCAACAAGTTCCCTTGGGCTGAAGGGCTTGGTGACATAGTCGTCGGCTCCGAGTTCCAGCCCGAGCACTCGGTCAACTTCGTCGTCGCGCGCCGTGCAGAAAATAATGGGAGTCCAGTTCCCTCCAGCACGCAACTCGCGGCAGATCTGGGTTCCATCCACTGTAGGAAGCCCAACGTCAAGGATGATCAAATCGAATGTGCCCCCTTGTGCTGTTCGCAGGCCTACTTCTCCGTCATAGCAGAATTCGACCTCAATGCCCTCACGCGCTAGGTAGACGCCGATCAGGTCTGCGATCGGTCGTTCGTCTTCAACTACCAGCACTTTCATGTGGTCACGACGTGGGTCCGAACCTATACGTGGGTATTCATACGTGGGTAGTTTTTTTGCCCAGGCCCATCATGGCCATTGCCTTACCCACGACGGCACCAATTACCAAGAGGCCGACTCCACCAATCCAGAATAATGGCCAGTTCGCCAAGATTACGGCCAGCGTCCCCACGGTAAATGCCAACGTGATGATTACTACTGTCGTCCACGCCGCAGGGGTCGAACCATGGTCCTCATGTTGGTCACTCATGACATTATCTAATCATGTGAACGGGGCTGCTGCGGATCTGACTCAATTGTGGGATCAACCCCGGCATCCAAGAGTGCCCACGCATCAGGTTCTGCTGGGGTCGCGCGTGAATATTTACTCCCCAAGGTCGGCCAGTTGCGTGATGTAAGGGCAATAAGTGAATTGGTAACTACAAGGGCCGCGCACAAAATCAGTGCGAATACCCACAGTGAATTCACTCCGTTCTTATCCAATGAAACGAGTGAATAAATACCTCCTGCCGCGGCAACTGCACCGAGTAGTCCGACCACTCGCCTTCCCCAATGTTTCAGCGCGAGAACCGCGAGCACTACTGCAAATGACACAGCCCAGACGGCAACTATGAATGAATCTAGATCAGTTCCGGTGAATTCTCCGCTGGCGAGATCGCCCTGCTCTGAACCCCATGTGAGTCCGCTCGCCCACAACAGGGAACCCGCAATCACAATTTGAACGAAGATCGTGATCAAATACTGTTTCGCAGGGGACACTGCTTCTCACCTCGACCAATTCTCAAGCTGTTCAGCCAGTGCAACAGCACGGATTACCGCCATAGCCTTGTTGATGCATTCGTCATTTTCCTGGGCAGGGACCGAGTCCGCAACTATCCCACCACCCGCTTGAATATGCGCATTGCCGTTCTTAAGCAATGCCGTCCGAATTGCGATCGCCATGTCGAGATTGCCGGCAAAGTCGAAGTAACCAACGCAACCTCCATAAAGCCCCCTGCGTTCGAACTCCAGTTCTTCGATGATTTGCATTGCTCGCGGTTTTGGCGCGCCGGAGAGAGTTCCAGCTGGAAATGTGGCACGAAGTGCGGTGAATGCATTCTCTCCCTCTGCCAGATCCCCCGTAACAGTTGACACCAAATGCATGACATGTGAATAACGCTCGACGTGCATAAAGTCGACAACGTTGACGCTGCCGGGCGTGCAGACCCGACCGAGGTCATTGCGCGCCAGATCCACGAGCATGAGATGCTCGGCTCGTTCTTTTTTGTCCTCGAGTAGATCTTGCGCGAGTTCTCGGTCGCGATCTAGATCTGCACTTCTCCAGCGAGTTCCCGCAATCGGGTGAACGACCGCGTGTTGATCTCGAATTGTAACGAGGGCTTCAGGAGATGATCCAATGATTTCAAAGTCGACTTCTTCAATATTTTTTGGATTCGGGACCCTGACCAAGTACATATAGGGGCTTGGGTTGGTCGATCGAAGGATCCGATAAATACTCAGGGCACTCGCTTGTGTTGGAACGCTAAACCTTTGGGAAAGAACAACTTGGAATGCGTCCCCTGCCCGGATGTATTCCTTGATAGTGTCCACATTATTCAAGTAGATTTCTTCCTTCGTATTTCGCGAAGGCAATGCAAGCTCAGTCTCGAGGACGGGAATCGGTACCCCACCTGTTGACTCAATCTTTGCCAATGACTCCTGCATACGATCCAGCCGAGCAACAGAGTCCGCGTAGGCCTGCTCAACGCGCTTGGGTGAGTTGTCAAAATTAATGGCGTTGGCGATCAAGGTCACGGTGCTTTGCAAGTGGTCAACGATCGCAATGTCAGATGCGAGCAAGAAACCTAAATCGGGTAAATCAAGTGAGTCGGTTGTCGAGTCACCGATTCCTTCCCATTGACGCACGATGTCATAGGACATGTAACCCACAAGGCCGCCGGTGAATGGAAAATCTGCCAGGCCGTCGAGTGAATATTTGCGTGTGTGAAGCTGTTCAAGTGTTGCTTCTAGGACCTCTAACGCGGTGCCTTGCATGGGGAGTCCGTCCGGGACTCGACCCGTCCAGATTGCTTCACCCTTGGACTCGGTCAGCATTGCGGCGCTGTGCACCCCGATAAAGGAATAGCGCGACCACTGGACTCCGGCTTCGGCCGACTCGAGCAGGAACGTCCCCGCGCGGTCACCGCAAAGAGCGTGAAAAAGACCGATTGCGCTGACATGGTCGACGAGAAGTGTGCGAGAGACCGGAACTACCCTTTGAGCGGCTGCTAGTTCACAAAACTGTTCAAGACTTGGAGTATCAGCCTCTTTTCTTGTCACTGGTTGCTTTCCATCTCTTCATTGCCGAACGCAATTCCTTGCTCGAAAAAGCACGTGACGTTGCCGGTGTGACATGCAGGTCCTTGCTGCTTTACTAATAGAAGCAGCGTGTCTGAGTCACAATCTGCTTGGATACTGACCAGTTGTTGCGAATTTCCAGACTCCTCGCCCTTCACCCAAATCTTATTTCTGCTTCGAGAAAAGTAGGTTGCGAAGCCGCTTTCAACCGTCTGTCGAACCGCCTGCTCGTTCATCCAAGCCAGCATAAGGACCGCTTTGGTCTCGAAATCTTGAGTAATCGCGGGAACTAAGCCCTTGTCATTGAAATGAATGCGTGAAATGAATTCACTTTCCAGACTCATGACACCAACTTAGTTGATGTCCGGACTGGAATTTCTCGCATGGCCATCGCATTCTTCACCTCGGCCACGGTAATTTCCCCGAAGTGAAAAATACTGGCGGCTAAAACTGCTTGCGCCCCAGCTTCAATTGCCTCCCCGAAGTCCGCCGCCGAACCCGCTCCGCCGCTGGCGATAATTGGAATTCCTACAGCAACACGAACTGCGCGAATCAACTCAAGGTCAAATCCTGATTTTGTTCCGTCGGCATCCATCGAATTGAGCAGGATTTCGCCAACCCCGAAGTCCGCCGCCTGTTTTGCCCACTGCACTGCATCGAGCCCCGATGATTTACGTCCACCGTGAGTGGTCACACCGAATCCGCTTGGTTGTCCTTCTTCTCGACGCGCATCCAGTGAAAGCACAATGCACTGTGATCCGAACCTTTGAGCGGCTTCACGGAGCAGTTCGGGACGGCTAATTGCGGCGGTATTTATGGATACTTTGTCCGCACCTGCGCGAAGAAGAGCATCGATGTCTTCAACACTTCGAATGCCGCCGCCGACCGTGACCGGAATAAACACTTGATCCGCGCTACGACGAACCAGTTCGAGTGTCGTTTCTCGATCCGAACTCGAAGCCGTTATGTCCAAGAAAACCAATTCGTCGATTCCCGCTTTGCCATAAGCAGCCGCCAACTCAATTGGGTCACCCGCGTCAACTAAATCTACAAAATTCACTCCCTTGACCACACGACCGGCGTCAACATCAAGGCAAGCAATTACTCGTGCGGCCAAAGTCACGGGGTTGGAGGTCCCCACTGGTAAGGGTCGTACCGACCTTCGACAGCCACGAGTGCTTCGGGGAGACTGAACGCCTGCTCGTACAGTGCCTTGCCAACTATTGCGCCTTCAATCCCCTTCATGACGGCTAGTTTGTGCAGGTCTTCTAATTTAGAAATTCCACCAGAGGCAATTACACGAGCCCGCGTTGACTCAGTTACCTGCTTGAGCAGGTGAAAATTGGGTCCGTGCATGGTTCCGTCTTTGTGCACGTCTGTCACAACGTAACGGGCACACCCGGCTGCATCGAGGCGACCGATTGTTTCCCAGAGGTCTCCACCTTCAGATGTCCAACCCCTGGCCGCCAAAGTGTGTCCCTTGACGTCAAGTCCGACCGCGATCCGTTCGCCGTGCTCGGCTATCACCTTTTGGGTCCAATCTGGATTTTCAAGCGCCGCCGTACCTAAGTTGATTCGAGCACAACCTGTTGCCAGAGCCGCCTTGAGGCTTTCGTCGTCTCGGATACCCCCAGAAAGTTCAACCTTGACTTCCCTTCCGATTCGATCAACAACCTTTGCAATTAATTCAGCGTTGCTACCTGTCCCGAAAGCGGCATCAAGGTCCACAAGGTGAATCCACTCTGCCCCTTGGTTAACCCAAGTGTGGGCTGCGTCAAGTGGCGAGCCGTAAACCGTTTCGCTTCCTGCCTTTCCTTGAACAAGGCGAACGGCTTTACCGTCTTTGACGTCAACTGCAGGCAGGAGGGTGAAATTCATGTGCTCAGTCTAGGCGAGGGCCTGGATCCAGTTGTTGATCAATGCGAGACCCGCCATGTCACTCTTCTCCGGATGAAATTGGACAGCTGAAAGCGGGCCATTTTCAACAGCGGCAACGAATGGTGTGCCGTACTCACTCCACGTGATTAACGGCGGATTTTGAAATGGATCAGTGTCGGTCATGACCCAGTCATGCACTGCATATGAGTGAACGAAGTAGAACGACTCGGTCTCAACTCCTGCGAATAACACCGATTCATTCGGTGGGGTCACGGTATTCCAGCCCATATGTGGGACGACCGGAGCCTCAAGTGGTGTGACGACACCGGGCCACTGGCCGAGTCCCTTCGCGCTGACACCGTGTTCAATTCCTTGATCAAACAAGATTTGCATGCCGACACATATTCCGAGCACTGGGCGATTCGCTACAAGTCTGGCATCAACGAGGGGGCCACCTCTGACCTGGTTGATCCCTTTCATGCAGGCATCAAATGCGCCAACCCCTGGAATGATCAACCCGTCTGCATTAAGGCAGGTGTCATAATCCGAACTCAGGAGCGCCTTCGCTCCTACATGCTCAAGTGCTCGAACTGCCGATCGAACATTCCCAAAGCCATAATCGAGTACGGCGACTACGGGTGACATCTAAAAATAGTCCTTGCGTTATTGAGAAGCGGTGAGTGTGCCCTTTGTCGAAGGCACTCCCACAACTCGAGAGTCTTGGGCGACGGCGGCGCGCAACGATCTCGCTACGCTTTTGAATTGAGCTTCAACGACGTGGTGTGCATTGCGGCCTGAAAGCACATTGACATGCAGGGTTATTTGTGAGGTTGCGACAATTGATTCCCAAATGTGTCGGGTCAATGTTGTGTCGTAACTACCAATTAACTCAACGAGTTCGGGCTCCGAATGGACCAAATAGGGCCGGCCGGAGAGGTCCACGGCGCTCTGCACAAGGCATTCGTCGAGTGGTACAAGTGCGTCGCCAAAGCGGGTGAGCCCAGCTCGATCACCCAGAGCCTGATTCATGGCCTGGCCTAAAGCCAAACTCGTGTCTTCAACGGTGTGATGGGCATCAACGTGCAGGTCACCTCTCGTGTTCACGACCAAATCAAAACCACCGTGCTTGGCTAACTGAGCAAGCATATGGTCAAAGAATGGGACTCCGGTCTCAATTGTGCTCACACCTGTTCCATCGAGCGAGAGTTCAACAAGGACCTTGCTCTCCTTGGTGCTTCTTTCAATTCGTGCGATTCTGGTCATGTGTTCCTCCTACTTTCAGACTAACGTTCGTAAACACTCAATAAACATTTCGTTTTCAGCCTGCGTCCCCACACTTACCCGCAACCAACCTTGCGGACCCGTTTCACGAATCAAGATTCCTTGCGCGAGTAGTCCTTCCCAGATAGCGTGTCGATCGTCAAATTTCCCAAAGAGCAGAAAGTTCGCTTCACTTGGAGCTACTTCCAAACCCATTGCGGTCAGTTGCGTGGTTATCTTATTTCTCTCACGAATGATCTGATCTACCCGATCCAATGACTCGGCGGCAAAATCCAACGCAGCAATCGCAGCCGCTTGTGAGATGGCAGAAAGGTGATAGGGCAATCTCACAAGTTTAAGAGCTTGAACAATTTCAGTGGTACTGCTCGCGCAGTAACCCACTCGACCTCCGGCATAGCCGAACGCCTTACTCATGGTTCGCGAAACTATGAGGTTTGGGAATTCATTAAGGAGTGTTAATGCTGTTGAGGCACGGTCACTGCGAAATTCTGCATACGCTTCGTCGACCACGATGACAGCTCCAACCGCTGTCGCAGCAGCGGCCAATTCTGCAATTTCGGTCACAGGGATTGACGTACCCGTTGGATTATTTGGGGAAGTAATGATCACCAGGTTCGGTTGCCGTTCACGAATTACGCTGATCCCCTGCTCAATGTCGATTGTGAAGTCTTCGCGACGTGAAATTGGCACCATGTGAGTGAATGAATCACGCGCATATTCCGGATACATCGAATAAGTCGGGTCGAAAGTCAAGGCGCAAGTGTCAGGTCCACCGAATGCACTGAAAATTTGGGCCATGATTTCATTCGAGCCATTTGCAGCCCATATTCGATCAGGGTCAATCGACAACCCGGATTCAAGTTCGAGGTAGCTCGCCAGCGCGGCTCGAAGATTTAAGCAATCGCGATCCGGATACCTATTGATTGCGCGGGCAGCCTCCCCCGCGGCCTGTGCGATCGCCGCAATTACAGAGTCACTCGGCGGATACGGATTCTCATTGACATTCAGTCGAACGGGTACCGAATCTGTTGGTGCGCCGTATGGAATCTGTCCTTTGAGGTCAGTCCGGATAGGTAGTTCAAACCGACTCACGTGTGGGTCCGGACCGAAATCGCTTGTCCATGAGCTGGCAGATCTTCTGCACCGGAAAGTGCGAGAACATGCGGAGCTACCTCAGCCAACGCCTGCTGTGAATACTCGATTATGTGAATTCCACGCAAAAACGTCTGCACTGAGAGGCCGGATGAGTGTTTTGCGGAGCCCGCTGTTGGCAAAACATGGTTGGAACCGGCGCAGTAGTCACCCAAGGAGACCGGCGCGTACGTGCCCACGAATATCGCTCCTGCGTGGGTGACGCGCCTTGCAACTTCACGTGCATTCTCTACGTGTATTTCCAAGTGCTCCGCTGCATAGTCGTCAACGACCGCCAAACCCTGCTCAAGATCTCTCACTAAAACGATCGCGCTCTGCACGCCCCGCAAGGAGGCTTCAATCCGTTGGGAGTGCTTTGCCTGCTGAACTCGTTCCCCCAGCGCAACCTCGACTTTGTCTGCTAATTCAACACTGTCGGTCACCAGTACCGCCGCAGCAAGTTCGTCGTGCTCTGCTTGACTAATGAGGTCCGCAGCAACATGGATGGGGTCGGCAGTGCTGTCGGCTAAAATCAAAATCTCGGTGGGTCCTGCTTCTGAATCAATCCCGATTACCCCTTGCAATGCGCGCTTAGCCGCGGTTACATAGATATTGCCAGGACCTGTGACGAGATCCACCGGTCGACAATTCTCCCCCGGTAGCGTCACGCCATAGGCCAACATTGCAACGGCCTGCGCCCCACCAACGGCATACACTTCCTTGACTCCCAACAGGTGAGCCGCGGCCATGATCACGGGGTGCGGCCAGCCGCCGAAGTCCTTTTGAGGGGGTGACACAACTGCAATTGATCCCACTCCTGCGATCTGGGCTGGGACCACGTTCATGACAACGCTGCTGGGGTAGACCGCTTGACCGCCAGGGACATAAAGTCCCACCCGATCTACCGGTATCCAGCGCTCGGTGACGGTGCCACCTTCTACTACCTGGGTGACGGTCTCACCCCGCACTTGATCCTCGTGCACAATTCGTGCCCGTCGAATAGATTCAAGTAGTGCCTCTCGAACCGCCGAGTCAAGGCTTGCGGCGGCCTTTTCAAGTTCTGAACTTGGAACCCGAAGTGAAGGGGGTTCAACTCCGTCAAGAGTCAATGACCACCTAGCCACTGCTTCGGCGCCATTTAGCGCAATATCTTCCAAGATTGGGGTCACAGTTTTCGTTGCATCAGCGACATTTGTGGTTGCTCGAGGGATTACCTGCTCAAGGGAAGCATCTGGGAAGGTTCCCGTTCTTAGATCAATGCGCCGAATCATGGACATCAGTTTAGTCTTGGCCGGTGTCCACCAATATTCCGCTCTTTCCACTCAACACCATTTTGGTGCCCGGGCTGGTCCTTCCCCTTCATATTTTCGAACCTCGATACCGATTAATGGTGGCAGATTTACTGGAGATTCCAGATCCTGATCAACGTGAGTTCGGAATAGTGGCGGTTCGAGACGGACACGATGTCACAAATGAAGGGATTCATGCCCTGCATGCCGTGGGAACCTCAACCATTATTCGTGAAGCAACGTTGAGTGAGGATGGTCGATACGACATAGTGACAACGGGCTCGCGCAGATTTCGGATTGAGTCCCTAGACCTGACTTCGTCCCTGCTTCGTGCCGAAGTTGAATGGCTCCCAGAGGCAGAGACGCCTGATCAAAGAAACCCCACTGACGCAATTGACCTAACGGCACTCACCTCACATGCGATGCAAGACTTCAGTGCATACCGCGCAGCAATCTCTGGCGAGTTAGACGCACACATTTCCATGTTGGAAGACCTCCCAACCGACCCTGCGGTGCTCTCCTACTTACTCACCGCGGCAATTATCCTTCCCACTGGAGAGAGAGCCGAACTCCTTGAAGCCGAGAACGCGCAGGCCAGACTTGAACTGATTCGCACATTGCTCAAAAGGGAAACTGATCTCATAAGTCATTTCGGTGCCCTACCGGCAATTGAATTGTTTAGTGAGCGCGTCTCACTCAACTAGTATTTATTCTCGATGAAACCTCAATCGATCACTCCTGCAACGGCTTTGCTTGATTCTTTAGGAATTTCGTACTCCCTGCATAAATACGAAAGCCTCGTCGCAACTGATTTTGGAAAAGAGGCGGCAAGCACCATGGGTCTCGACGAAGAACTTGTTTTTAAAACGATTCTGTTTGGAAAGGCAAAGACTGCTGTCGTGGCAATTTCGCCTGTCTCACACAAGATCAATTCGAAAATGCTGGCTGCCGCCGTGAACGTTCGCTCGATTGAACCCATGGATCCACAAGTTGCGCAGCGATTGACCGGTTATGTTCGCGGAGGGATTAGTCCATTCGGCCAAAAAAAACAACTCCCGACCGTACTCGACGAGAGCGCCTTGCACCTCGAAAGAATCTATGTCAGCGGGGGCCGACGTGGTCTGGAACTTGGTATCGCACCGACCGATTTGATCCGTGCACTAAGTGCAACTACGGCACACATTCACGTTGACTGACTTCTCCTGCGCTTACGATCCGCTAACGAGTCGCCCAAAGAGATGACAAAAATAACTAGGGCAGAGCCAAGTGGCCACATAAGGAGCATTGCCGGCAGGGTCACCTCCAGTGGCCCGTCAAGGACCGTAGAGTCTGGGACTTCCACATTTGCCAAGTCAACGAATCCAAGGTGTGAGCCCACCCACCACATTGCCCAAGTTCCAACCACAGCCGAGGTCATTGCCGCGATCAAGGATGCGAGCAAGTGTTCCCTGCGCATGGATACCAACCCAATCGCGACCAAGACGCCAGCGATCGCGCCCAATGCACCAAATGAAATATTCGCTGAGAAATACTCCTGAGGTTGAAATCCTTCCGGGACAACTCGATCCGGCGTCACCACCACCGAGACGCGAGGAGCCAAAGACCACCACAGAACCCCCAAAGCCGCACCAGACAAGCCACCGGCAAGGACGCCTGTAACGAACACTGTTAAGGCTTTTCGACTTCTTTGAGGAACCCTCTGTGGATCTTCGGTTACTAGATCAGACATGACGAACCCAACAGTGCCTTTAAATCTCCGAACAGTGAAGGGGAAGGGGTGACGCGGTAGAGGTCATCCAGTTTCATGACGGTAGTTGAAGTGCCGCCAGTGAGGTGCAACTGCACTTCCGTTGTACCAGGGTGCTGCGCGAGGATTGTCTTTAACCGCGACACAAGCGGTGGGACGCATCGTGCCGCAGACATGGTGAGCCGGACGGGACCAGATGGCCCGCCAGAAAGGTCTGGTGAACTTACTTCAAGCGCGATTGCCCGCACACCATCTTCTTCACTTCTGTCGATCTTGGTGCGAATTACCAGAATCGAGTCGTCAACCAGCAGAGTTCCAAACGAAGCATAGGAGCCTGGGAACACCATGACTTCCAGACTGCCTTCGAGATCTTCCAACGTCACGATCGCCCACGCTGAACCCTTCTTGGTTGTCTTACGAACGACGCTGGTCACCAATCCGCCCAGTGAAACGACCTGGCCATCAAGGTGTTCGTCGATTAAGACTGACGCGATACTCCTATCTGAGAGCTGAGCCAGGGCACTTTCCATGCCAAAAAGCGGGTGGTCTGAAACATAAAGACCCAGCATGTCTCGTTCATGTGCCAAAAGGAGGGATTTATCCCACTCCGTGATACCAATTGCCGGACGCTCAATGAGCGACTCCTCGGCATTTTCTTCAAGCCCTCCGAAAAGGTCAAACTGACCGATGGCTTCGGAGCGCTTGATGTCAACGGCAGCATCAATCACTTGCTCGTGAACACCAGCAAGGCCCTTTCGAGTGTGGCCAAGACTGTCGAATGCTCCCGCCTTGACAAGTGACTCAACTACTCGCCGGTTACAGGCAGAGATATCGACTTTAGCGATGAAATCGTGGAAGTCCACAAAACGTCCGACACGCTCACGAGTTGCGATAATCGACTCGACAACATTTGTTCCTACGTTACGAATTGCGGTTAACCCAAACCGAATATCACTGCCTCGAGGCGTGTAGTTGGCGTCTGAATCATTGACGTCCGGTGGTAAGACTTTGATTCCCATGCGTCGACATTCATTGAGATAAATCGCAGATCTTTCTTTGTCATCGGCCATTGAGGTCAGCAACGCCGCCATGTATTCAGCGGGATAATTCGCTTTGAGATAGGCGGTCCAATAGGAAACCAGTCCATAGCCGGCCGTATGCGCCTTATTGAACGCATAGTCGGAGAAGGGCACAAGTACTTCCCACAACTTATTGATCGCAGGATCTGAGAACCCCCGTTCGCGCATTCCTTCACTGAAGGGCACGAATTCTTTTTCAAGGATTTCTTTCTTCTTTTTGCCCATTGCTCTGCGAAGCAAGTCCGCTTTGCCAAGCGAGTAGCCCGCAAGTTGCTGCGCAATCGCCATGACCTGTTCCTGATACACAATCAACCCGTATGTATCACCCAAAATTTCACTGAGCGGTTCTTCAAGCTCAGGGTGGATCGGAACGACAGGCTTTCGTCCATTCTTTCGATCCGCGTAGTCATTGTGCGCATTTGCACCCATCGGACCTGGTCGGTATAGGGCGAGTACCGCAGAAATGTCCTCGAAGTTGTCGGGTGCCATTGATCGCAAGAGCGATCGCATGGGCCCACCATCAAGTTGGAAAACGCCCAGTGTGTCTCCTCGGGAAAGAAGCTCGTATGCAATTTTGTCGTCCAGGGTCAACGTTTCCAGTATTACGTCGGTTCCCGTATTGCGTTTAATGTTGACCAAGCACTCGTCCAAAACGCTCAGGTTGCGCAGCCCTAGAAAGTCCATCTTTAAAAGCCCCAGTGACTCACAGGCTCCCATGTCGAACTGAGTAATGATCGCACCGTCTTGCTCACGTTTCCAGACGGGAATAACGTCCATGAGTGGTTCACTACAAAGAATTACCCCCGCTGCATGCACACCTGGTTGACGCTTGAGTCCTTCAAGTCCCTTCGCTGTATCAACGACCGTTTTCACCTCAGGATCGCTGGAATACAGAGCCCTGAATTCGGCTGCTTCTGAATAGCGCGAGTCATTGGGGTCGAATGCACCATTGAGCGTAATGTCTTTCCCCATTACGGCCGGTGGCATTGCTTTGGTGATTCTGTCACCAACGGAGTAGGGCAGTCCCAATACTCTTGCACTGTCCTTGATAGCTGCCTTTGCTTTGATTGACCCATAAGTAACGATCTGTGCGACGCGTTCCTCACCGTACTTCTGCGTCGCATAACGGATCATGTCTGAGCGGCGCCGCTCGTCGAAGTCAATGTCAATGTCGGGCATGGAGATACGTTCGGGGTTCAGGAAACGTTCAAAGAGCAGCCCGTGCTCAATTGGGTCCAGGTCGGTGATGCCAAGTGCATACGCGATCATGGCGCCGGCGGCTGAACCTCGCCCAGGACCAACGCGGATCCCAGTGCTTTTGGCGTGTTGCACAAGGTCAGCGACGACGAGGAAGTAACCAGGGAATCCCATTTGGGCGATAACCCCAAGTTCGTACTCAGCCTGGGTGCGAACTTTGTCAGGGACACCTTTCGGGTACCTGCCCGCCAAACCAATCTCAACTTCTTTGACAAGCCACGACTCTTCGCTCTCCCCTGCCGGAATGTCTGCACGAGGCATGAGATTTGCACTTTCATTGAATTCGATATTGCACCGCTCAGCGATCAGGAGCGTGTTGTCGCATGCCTCCGGGAACTCACTCCAGAGATCGCGCATTTGCGCGGCCGACTTCAAGTAGAAGTCTCGGGCATCGAATCTGAATCGCTTGGGGTCATCAAGCGTTGTTCGGGTTCCAATACACAGGAGTACGTCATGGGTATCTGCATCGGATTCATGTACATAATGCAAGTCGTTTGTCGCCACCAAGGGCAGTTCGAGTGTTTTAGCGATCTTGATCAAATCTGGCATGAAATTGCGCTCGATCGCTAGTCCATGATCCATGACTTCTGCGAAAAAGTTGCCTTTCCCAAAGATATCTCGGTAGTCAGCCGCCGTTGAGAGTGCTTTCTTGTATTGCCCCGCCTGCAGCCAGCGGTTTACCTCGCCGCTTGCGCAGCCCGTTGTTCCGATAAGACCCTTACCAAAGCGGTCCAAAAGTTCTCTATCAAACCTGGGCTTGTGGTAGTACCCCTCAATGCTGGCAAGGGATGAAAGTCTGAACAAATTGTGCATTCCCTGGGTATTTTCAGCCCACAAGGTCATGTGCGTGTAGCTGTGCTTGCCACGGCCAGCACCAGGGTCTTCGGGGGTCCCTTCGTCGAAACCGCCACCGAAATCAAACTGTGATCGCTCAAAGCGACCTTGAGGTGCGTAATAGCCTTCTAAACCGATGATTGGTTTGACTCCGTGGGTTTTACCCTTTTTCCAAAAGTCATAGGCCCCGTAAAGGTTTCCATGATCGGTCATAGCAATGGCCGGCATACCCTGTTCTTTGGCCGCGATAAAGAGGTCATCAAGACGTGAAGCCCCGTCGAGCATCGAGTACTCGGTGTGCACATGAAGGTGGGCGAAATCGCCCTTACCTACCGACTCACCCACGTAATCTCACCCACTGCTTTCACCCTTGATAGTTAACATCCGGTCACACATGAATCTCACACCATTAATCTCTTACTCCACATGTACAAGGGGAAGGTACACGCAAGTCCAGATCACCCCTCACGCAAAAAGCCCACTGCCCGAGCGAGATCCTCGCTATATTCACTTGTCAACTCAACTCGTTCACCGGTTCGCGGGTGATCGAAGGATAATTCGACCGCGTGTAACCACTGGCGATCCAGCCCAAGTCGAGCCGCCAAAACCGGATCTCCACCGTACATGGTGTCGCCCGCAATTGGGTGGCGCATCGCTGACATGTGGACTCGAATCTGATGCGTTCGGCCAGTCTCGAGGTTCACTTTTACCAATGAAGCATGTCTGAAAGCTTCCAAGGTTTCATAGTGGGTGACGCTCAGTTTGCCATCTTTTGTGACAGCATATTTATATTCGTGGCCGGGGTGGCGCCCGATCGCAGCGTCAATGGTTCCCACGAGTGGATCCAATAGACCTTGGACCACAGCTTGATAAACCTTAGTTACCTCCCGATTTCGAAAAAGATTCTTCATACGAGAGTAGGACAGTTCGTTTTTCGCAACTGCCATGAGCCCAGACGTTCCTGCATCAAGTCGATGCACGATCCCTTCGCGCTCAGGGGCGCCTGAAGTGCTGATCGCATAGCCGGCCGCGGCAAGTCCACCGATAACCGTTGGACCTTCCCAGCCACGACTTGGGTGGGCTGCAACCCCGGCTGGTTTATCAACGACTACCAGATCCGAATCGTCATAAATGATTGTCATTCCGGGAACCGGCTCGGCAATAATCTCAATCGTTTCCTGGGTCGGTTTTACATCAAGATCGACATCAATGTGCTGCCCTTCTAGAACTCGATCGCTCTTGACCATCGGTCGGTCTGAAAACCTGATAGCACCAGCCTCAAGGAGAGCCACCGCAGCAGACCGGCTCAGGCCAAGTAATCGAGTCAAAGCTACGTCGATTCTCTCCCCAGCAAGGCCTTCAGGGATCGTGTAGTCACGGATCACGAATCAGACTCATTTTGTGTAGTTGGTGTAGGCAGTTTTCCGTCAATAGGTACACCGCGCAACAGAAGAATCGCTATTCCGATTCCAGAAATGACGATTGCCATATCTGCAATGTTGAAGATTGCCCAATACGGCAATTGAATAAAGTCAACAACAAATCCTTGAAATGGACCCGGTGCTCGAAACATGCGGTCAATTAGATTGCCGAGTGATCCGCCCAGTATTGCCCCGAGCGCCAGTGCCCACGGCAGGCTGGCGAGCTTGCGCGCGTAACGAAAGATAACCACCACAACAGCCATAGCGATCACAGTAAATACCCAAGTAATTCCCGTTCCCATAGAGAACGCAGCCCCCGTATTTTCTGCATAGGTGAATTTCAAAAATCCGCCGAGTAATTCAATGGATCCTTCACCGGATAATTTGCGGGGCAGTAAATATCCTTGAGCCCAATATTTTGTCAGTTGATCCAGGCCAATGATCACGAAAGCCGTTACACCAAAAATTGATAGTTCCCGACGATTGCGCTGCCGCACTTCACCAACTACTAATTCAGGGGAATCTGACACCATCACACTCTACGCGAACGGCTTCAGGGGCCCTCTGAAGGCTAAGGCCCAGAGCCCTAACTAAAAGCGTTCTTCGGCCACCTTGCAAGCCATGCATAGCGTTGCCCGAGGGAAAGCCTGCAACCGCAATTTGCCAATCCCTTTGGCACAACTGTCACAAACTCCGTAAGACTTGTCGTCAATTCGAACTAGCGCCGCGCGAACCTGTTCCAACATTTCTCGCGCGTTGTTAGCAAGTGACATCTCGTGCTCACGCTCAAAGGTCTTGCTCCCCGCGTCTGCCTGATCGTCACCGGCACCATCGCCTGAGTCACGGATCAAGTCCGCGAGCCCCTCTTCGGTCATGGCAATTTCCTCGAGTAGCCGCAGTTCGTCTTCGCTGAGCGCCTTTTTGACCTTATTCAACTCTGCCTTGGTCCAAGGTGTTTCATCTTCGCGAACCGTCATTGACGGCGTCTTGACCCCAACCCTAGGGGAAATCACTTTCACAATGCCAGCGGCTTTCTTGCCCTTTGCAGGCCGAGTCGTGACCGGCACGAGTTTTTCAAACACGGTCTTTACCACCGGCTCCGGTACCGAATCAACTGATGCGACGCTCGGTGCCGCAACCGCCTTCTTAGCAGGAGTCTTTTTCGAGGGAGCCACCTTCTTCACCGGAGCCGCCTTCTTAGCAGGAGTCTTTTTCGCGGCAGCCACCTTCTTCACCGGAGCCACCTTCTTAGCAGGAGTCTTTTTCGCGGCAGCCACCTTCTTCACCGGAGCCGCCTTCTT
>Ga0222634_1000250_pt1 | contig 30514 bp, 45 predicted proteins | sample AntAcemetageno50_FD_179807 | JGI IMG/M metagenome (GOLD analysis project Ga0222634, IMG submission 179807) | Saline water microbial communities from Ace Lake, Antarctica - #50 | ecosystem: Environmental > Aquatic > Non-marine Saline and Alkaline > Saline | place: Antarctica: Ace Lake | collected... | reverse complement strand
TAATTGTTTTTTAAAAGATATTGCTGCATTTTACGGCATGTTTGAATATGATTTAATAAATGAAACCATAAAGAGCAATGAGAGGTTTAGAAAATGAAACGCCTTCAAGAGTTACTAAAAGAAAAAAGAGTTGAGTCTGGATTCACTCAGGAGTCGCTAGGTGAGGCTATGGGTTATAGTTCCGGTCAATTCATATCAAGATGGGAGAGAGGAGACGTGAGCCCTCCTCTAGAGTCTCTAGATTTATTATGTGGACTAATTGGCGCAAAAAAATATGATGTACTAACTCTAATGGTAGAGACCTATAAAAATAGATTACAGAGTTACTTATGGCCGAGCACTTATTAAAAGGAAACCCGATTCCAGTTGTAGCCGAAAACATAAGGCATGCAATTATGATAGTAGTTAAGCACAAAGACGAAGTGCTCATTACTACAGATATAGATGAGAGGGCTGTAAGATACACAGCCTATGTAAATGTTAAAGATATGGATAGGCTGCTAACTAAGATAGTTGAAACAAGAAAGCTGCTTACAAAATGGTCTGCAAGATATCAGTTTTATGCAGTCTTAGAGGTTGAGGAATGATTTTTGATAGGCTGATTAGTAAACTAGGTTGCTACTTTTCTGGGCATAGACCTAATGTAGACCTAGAGAAATACAAAAAGAAACAAACTGGGTTTATCACTCATGTAAGTATTAAGTGCCTAGATTGTAAAGAGAATGTCTTTTACCAAATTGAAGTTGTTAGAAATGACAGGGGAAACTTTATTAAAATGGACGAAGCTTGAAACCAAAATCAGAATTATACTTTGATAAATATAAACTGCTTTGTTCAAGACATGCCTATGAAGGCCTTGATGAAATAGACAGGCGCTTTAGTAAAGACAAACCATGGCTAGATGGCGGCGACACTGCAAATAGGCACTGTGTATATATACTAGGCAGGGCAAACCTACATAGAAATATGCTTAAAAATACAAGTGTACCTCTGCTTAAGAATTGGGCAATAACGTCCCTTGATCATAGAATGTCCAGAGTCCAAAGGGAATTACCGTAGACACCCCGATGAACTATTTTGGTATTCTAAAGATGACATTATGAGCCGAGACCAAACAATCCCAGTGCTCCTATTAATGGCAAGCTTTGAATTAAGACAAAAGTTAAAGAATCACTTTAAGGCTCATTTAAAAAGGCTTCTATTATTTGCAACAAACACCAAAGAAAATGGAGCAACCCTTTTGAATCATGGTGATTTTAAGAAGTTTGATAAGAAAGGCAAAAGAGTTCTTAGAGATTACACTAGTAAGCTACCAGATTTTACAGGCCCAAGCATTTGGTCAATATACATTAGAGCCTTTGAGACAAAATGGCTTTACTGGCTATTACCTATTCTAGATTTAGAACTGCTATTTAATGCAGCGCTTAAAAATACAGCAAACAAAAAAGACAATGATGTAATAAACCATATCGTCCTAAGCATCTATGCGGCAGATCACAACCCTAGCTTTGTAATAAGATACATGAACAATAGAATTAATAAGGCCAAACCCCTACACAGAAAGTTAGTGAACTTTTACCATGGGGAAACAATGCCTTACTTTATAGCAGATACATACCGCCAATTATGCTGGTATTATTTTTCAGAATAGGCTCGCTGACTTTTATTAACAATAAACAATAATTGTCTCACATATTTATTCATCGTCTTCAGCGGGCCTATTCTTAAAAGGTAAACATGTACTACACTAGACAATGCCCACGATGTATTGAGGGCATAAGATGCGACGATAATAAGCTTCATGATGGCTTAAGCGTGTATACATACACTTGTGGAACAACGCTCACGCTAACTAAGAGTACTAATTGCTACAGGGGCCAATGGAAGTATTGTGTAGATATAGAAAAGATCAAAGAATTCAATAGCTTAGCATGTAACAAAGCAGAACAAAGCAGATAATATGCTATATTTAATACTCTATATATGGTAATATATATATATCGAATAGGAGATACATAATGAAAAAAGCAATATTAATAAGCATTTTATCTTGTTTTCTAATGGCATGTGAGGATAACAGCGCGTCAAAAGCAGCTGGTAATACAGACAGCATCATTTCTAGTTGTGCGCCAGAACCGCGTGCTGAAACGGACTACCTTAACACTGAAGGCGATTACCACAGTCTATTTGATGGCTATCACATGGGTGATATGTGGGGCTTTACTTGGTATAGAGAAAATGGCTCGGGCTATACTTTTGCTGTAGATGTTAATAATCAGCTTAAGAAAGTAAACCATGGCTTAGTTTATTCTGACTCAAATTGCAGCACTCTAGAGGGTGAGGTCTTTGACTATCCATTACATTTGAATGGAGATACTTTTGTGTTTAAGTTTGAAGAGCGGTTTATGGAATACCCTTTAGGCCCAGGACTTAAAACAGTAGAACCTTATTGGTTTAAAAACGAGTACGGTAATTGTAACCCATGCGCTGGCTCAGCTAAAAATGTTAGAGAGGTACAAGGTCACGTAGGCTCAGGCATTAGCTTGGCCTATTAGTTCTAGACAAATGCTTATTAAAATTGCCATATTAATTTATGGCAAAACAGCAAGCATAGTTAAAGAATAACTTGAATATGCCGATTATAACGCATAACATAAATTGAACATAAATATATGGAGATATATTGTGAAAAAAGCAGGCAACCCTAAGCCTAGTAATGGTTTTGGTAAAGATAAAGCGAGAGCTAGTGCGGCTGGTAAAAAGTCTAGTAAGCACTTACCGGCGGACCTTAAGGAAGCTAGGTCAATGAATGCTCACGACTTTGAAAACTCTCTTTATAAATATATGTCTATGCCCTTTATTGATTTACAAAAGATATTTAAAGATCCAAAGACACCAAGCAGAGACCTTGCTGTAATTAGTATCCTAAAGAATGCTATAGAAAAAGGCGACAATCAAAGACTCAACTTTCTGTTAGAACGAACCATTGGAAAAGTTAAAGACGTATCTGAAGTGAGCATTAAATCATCACATAAAAGCATTGTTGAAATGTTAGAAGATGAGTAATGAAGCTCTCCCAAAAAGATAAAGAGAAACTCAAAGATCCTTTGTGGCGCTTGCAACACTTGTATTACATAACAAACAAATCAAAGAAGAGAGTTAAGTTCAAGCCGAACTCTATTCAAAGATATTTATTAAAGAACATGACTGGCTATGACAATATCCTTAAGGCAAGACAAGTTGGTATCTCTACATTCCTACTACTTAGGAAGCTAGACAAAGCAGCTTTTAACTCAAACCAAACTGAAGTAATACTATCTCATGATAGGGAGTCTCTAGGTAAGCTATTCAAAATAATCAGATACGCTTATAAGAATATGCCCGACGATCTAAGACCTGAAATAGATAAAGGCGGCGGCTCTAGATATAGACTCTACTTCCCAGAAATAAACTCAGAGATCTACTGTACTCTTGAAGCTGTATCGGATGCAGTCTCAGGATTACATATATCAGAAATGGCCTTAATGAATAATATGGATAAGGTTAGAACTTCAATGGACGCAGTGCCAATTGAAACAGGAGAAATATCTATTGAGACTACTGCAAGGGGATTCAATCATTACCACGACTTCTATACTGGAGAGACAGGATATAAGAACTTCTTTTTCCCTTGGTACATGCACGAGGAGTATTGTTTAAACAGAGGGAAAATAAGATGGACAGCTGAAGAGAAACAACTAAAGCACAAAGCAATTAAACTTTATGGAGTAGAATTAAACGACGATCAAATTTCTTTTCGAAGGTTTAAAATCTCTCAAAGAAAATCTAAATCCTCATTCCTACAAGAGTATCCTGAAGACGATAAGACTTGCTTCATAACTACAGGTACACCTGCAATTGATATTACTAAGATACAAGATATTATAAAAGACAGACCTGAGCCAATTAGAGAAACTGAATACCTTAAGGTTTATAAAGAAGCTATCTCTGGAACTCCATACGTTTTCGGAGTAGATACAGCTGAAGGTGTAGGCGGTGATTATTCTGTAGCTGTAGTAATGGATTCAAAGAAAAGAGAAGTTGTTGCTATACTAAGAGGACATTTAAAACCTTTTGATTTTGCTAATGAGATTAATAAGCTCGCTAAAGATTATAGAAGAGGCCGAGCACCGATGCCATTAGTAGGCGTTGAGAGAAATAACCATGGGCATGCTGTACTTCTAGAATTAAAAGAACATTTGAACTATCCTAATCTATATATGCACTCTGATAATAGAGCCGGTTGGATTACTGATAAAGTTACAAGACCGATTATGCTCAATACTTTTATTGATGCAGTCGAAAACAGTACAGTTAAAATAAACGATATGACGATATTAAACGAATGCCTTACTCTAGTTAATAACAAAGGTAAGATTGAAGCCGCTCAAGGTAAGCATGACGATAGCGTCATTGCGTCTAGTATTGCTATCCAACTTTCAATTAATGCTAAACAATTAGATATGTATTACGATATAGAAAATAAGGTACTACTTTAAGGGAACAATATATGGCCAATGATAACGACGAAGTATTGAGTGCAAACTCAAACAATCTTGTAGACCAACTATACTTTGGTACAGCCGAAAAGACATTACAAGAATCCTCAATGGACCCAGCCTCACAACTTAAGCCTTTCAATGCCGATGATATATATCAAAAGGATAATACATACGGCATCTATGACGACATGCTTAAAGATGACCAAATAGAAGTAGCCCTAAGAATTAAAAAAGATTTAGTTCTAAGTAGTGGTTGGGATATTGTTTGCAAAAACGAAGACGTAAAAGCTGATTTAGAAAAAGCATTAAATGAAGACACTGAATCAAGCTTTGATGCTCAGCTAGAAGAAATACTAAGTGCATACGAATACGGGTTTAGCCTAACAGAAAAGATATTTAAAAAGAGACCGGACGGTACACTAACACTTAAGACGCTTAAGACAAGGCATCCTGCTAGTTGGATTATCGAGACAGACAACCAAGGTAATCTTGAAAAGTACTCTCAGGTTGATCTTGCTTCAGAAAATATAATAGATCCAAAGTCCTTAATCCATTACATTAACAATCCTAAGTTTCAAAACCCATACGGTACAAGCGACTTAAGAGCTGCTTACAATGCTTGGTTTATTAAAAGACAGATAACTAGATACTATGCAATCTTCTTAGAAAAATCAGCATCCCCTATTCCAGTAGCTAGATATGATTCACAAGCTCCTAGTTCAATGCCAGCTCAATTGTTGACAGTGCTAAAGAAGTTCCAACAAAAGACTGCCCTAGTAATACCTAAAGAATTAGAAGTTGAATTTCTAACTCATGGGAATACAGGAGAGGCTTACATAAAAGGAATAAATCTCTTTAACATGTTTATAGGTCGGGCTTTATTTGTGCCAGATCTAATGGGCTTTCAAGGTAGTGAAACAAGCGGCGGCTCTTTTAGTTTAGGACAACAACAATTCCAACTATATGCTAAGCATATTCAAAAGCGCAGAAAGCTAGTAGAAGACATAGTAAACAAACATATAATTAAATCTATAACAGTTCATAACTTTGGCTTCCTAGAAGAAATGCCAGTGTTTAAACTTAGACCTATTGAAGACGACGACGCTTTGGCAGCTGCTAAAGTTTGGCTAGAAGCAATTAAAGGAAAGGCTTACAAACCTAATCCTGAAGAAATAAATCATTTTAGAGGTATTGTAAAATTTCCTGAAGGTGACGTAGTAGAAGCTTCGCATGAGCCTGTATCAAATCCAGGGGGGGCCTTTGGTAGCAATGAAGACACGACTTTGCTACCGAATGATATAGACAAGATGCAAGCTTTTGCTAAGGGTAATCCTTTTGCTGAGCCTTCAGGAGACTTCCATAAGAAAGTAGATTTTAAACAAGTAGCAAGATCACTAGATAGTAATATGGATCTAATAAAAGCTGAAGCTCAGCCTTTAATCGAAGCAATCTATGAGGACCTATTTGACCAATTAGAAAAGAAAAAGATTCTTAAAACTGGAAACATAGAAAGGCTTGAGACTCTTAAACTAAGAAAGCTAAAAGACTTAAAGCTATTACTTAAAAAGGGACTTAAGAAACAATACTTAGATGGCAAGCAATTAGCTCAAACTGAATTATTCAAGTCTGACTTTGCAGCACCTATTGTAGATGAACAATTTCTAAAGATACTAGAAGCTGAAGTGTTTCAATTCATAGGTGATTGGGAATTTAAAGTAACTCAAAAAGCCAGAGTAGAAATGATTGCAGCTATTAAAGATGGCCGACCAATCTCTAGTGTAATTGATATTATAAGCACTGAAGGTAAAAAGGATTCAGCCGTTGCTCTTGAAAGGTTTGCTCGAACAAAGACTACTGAAGTTCTTAATAAAGGTAGGGTAGCATTCTTTGAGGACTCTGGAGTAGTTTCAGGATACCAGTACTCTGCAATATTAGATGATAGGACAACTGAGATTTGTAGAGGCTTACATGGTAAAAAGTTTAAGGCAGGCACCGAGCCAATTCCTCCAATGCACTTTAATTGCAGATCTGTTTTAATTCCAATAACTAAGTTTGAAGAGTTTAAGCCAGACAAAGGCGTTGGCAAAAGAAATATAGATGAGTTCATAGAAGCAGAAAAAGGGAAAGGGTTTAGTAAACAATAATGCCACATTTTACAAAGATACAAACGTCAAGCGGTGAGATAGTTACGGGTGAAGACTCGGGCACAAATCATGGAATACATGTTAAAGAAATAAGCCCACCCATGGTATCTGCCTTTGGCGAGTTACTGAAAAGATTTGTGCTGAATCGGCTGCCTTTTATAATGCAGGCAGAGGGTGGGAAACTCATACCGATGATAACATTAGCATAGAATATATATCTCTAGTAGCTGAAGCGGCGGCGGCGGGGATGTAACTGCCGGTGTTAGTTGGCTAGAGAGAATTTAATAAGAAACTAAAATTAATAAATGGAGTTAATATGGGGAAATTTGTAACTGATGAGACAGCAATAGAATATGTTTTTAAAGAAACTAATATGTTTGATACCTTTTTTCAAAGAGACATTGAGCCTGGCATAACGCTTTTTTTAGCTAAGCAAAGAAGCCAGTCAGATGAAGCTCTTATTACTCAAGCAATTAGATTTTCTAAAACTATGTTCGACGAAACTAATGCTTTTAATTGGATTGATTCAAACAAGAAACTTTACAGTCAAGCTTCAGTAAGAAAATACGCTGAAGACAAAGAGCTTAAGTCTACTGTTAGAAAGCAGTTTGAAATTGAAGGCGTTGAAGTTTTTGCAGCGGGTACTTGGAATGGAGACACTTATACCATTGATGACCTAGACCAAATGAAACTAGCTTTTGATGAAAACAAAGAAACAATGAAGCCGTTTTTAAAACTAGGACATGACTCAGACCAAAAGTTATTGCAAACCGATGGCTTGCCGGCTGCCGGTTGGGTTAAAAGTCTTGAGAGAATTGAAGATAAACTTGTAGCATGTTTTACAAATGTTCCAGAAAAGATAATGGAACTAATAAAGCGTGGTGCTTATAAAAAGGTATCGAGTGAAATATATTGGGATATCGCGGTGAATGGGAAAAGCTACAAGCATTTCTTATCAGCCGTTGCACTACTCGGCGCTGATATGCCGGCAGTTCAAAACCTATCTGATATATTGCAGATTTATAAAAACTGTGCCGATAATAATAAAGACGCAATTGTAAAACACTACTTATTCCCTTCGAAGGAGAAATTTAAAATGGATGATAAAGATAAAGAAATTGCAGATTTAAAAGCTAAGATTGAAGAGCTTATGGAAAAACTTGCAGCAAAAGAAAACGCTGAAGAAGAAGGCGCAGCAATAGATGGCGAAAAAGAAAAAGAATTACTTTCTCTTAAAGCTGAAGTAAAAAAGTTTTCTCAAGAATTAGAAAAAGAAACTGCTAAAAGAGAAGATATTGAATTAGAAAAACACGTTGATTCTATTGACGAGATTACTCCTTCAATGAAACCATACGTTTTAGAATTATTAGGAAAAGAAAAAAAATCTTATTCTATTAACGATAAAGAATTAGACAAAAGAGATTTGTTAAACGAAATCTTAAAATTGCATAGTGCTTCGGATGTTAACTTAGAAGAAAGTTCAACTGAAGGCGAAAAGCAAGCCGATTTAACAGAAAAGAAAATTGAAAAATATATGACTGATAACAAAGTTAGTTATAGACAAGCCTACACTCAAATTATGAAAGGATAATATAATGTCAAACTCACCTTTAAGTTTTAGAGTAGCTACTACTCTTGCCGCTTATAGAATTGTGGGCATTTCAGCAGCTAACACAGTAGCATATCCTGCTAATGGTTTAGTTCTTCCTATTGGAATCACGGATAATGATGTACTAGACACAACGTCAAGCATCCCTGTTCATGGTCCTGGAAGTATTGCGAAATGCTTTTTCTCGGATACCGTTTCAGCCGCAGGCCTTGTTGCCGGTGATACAGCTGGTAAAGGTACGCCATTCACTTTAGCAGATACTACAACTGCTCTAACCCTTGCAAATGCTTATGTAGGTATTTTAGTAGATGCAACTGCAACCGCTGGAGCTATCGTAAATGTTTACGTAATGCCAGGTTTTGACAGAGTTTAAGAAAGGACTAAATCATGCCAGTTAAAAGTAAATTACATGTGGATCAGCTCCTTTCGAATATTTCTGTTAGGTATAGCAACAATGAGTTTATAGCTCATAAAGCTTTCCCTGCCGTAAATGTTAAAAAGGACTCTGATCTTTATAGAGTTTATGATAGAAATTTTAGAATTCCTGAAACAAGTAGAGCTAATGGCGCAAAAGCCAGAGAGCATTATTTTGAAGTAAGTAACTCTAGTTATGTTTTAGAAAAACATGCACTTGTTGATTTTGTTTCAGATAGTGATGTTGAAAACTATGACGTTTCTGATTTAAGAGCTGATACAACTGAAGAATTAACTGATGCTATCATGCGTAGAAAAGAAAAATCTTTTATAGATTTATTCACTAAAACGTCTTGGAGTCTTACGCATTCTTTATCTTCAGCTTTGAGTTGGAACAATTTAACATTAACTGCTAATCCAATTGCAGATCTTGATACGGCAGCGAGTGTTGTACTTGCTAACTCTGGTCAAATGCCAAACTATGTTATTTTAGGTCGAGACAGTTTTGTACTTGCTAAAAATAACAGTAATGTATTGGACCGAGTTAAGTACACAAGTGCTGAAATCAGCGAGTCTATGCTTGCAAGTCTTTTCGGAGTTGGTGAGCTTTTAGTTTCCAATGCTCAATTAGATTCTGCGGCTGAAGGGCTTACATCTTCAGTAGCTCAAATGTGGCCTAAGCATGCTTTCTTAGGATATAAACCGCCTAGAGCTTCTCCAAAAGCTCCAAGTGCTGGGTATATCTTTGAAAAAGCTAAAGCGCCAGTTAAGCGTTGGAGAGTTGAAGAGAGAGAATCAGAAGCAATTGAAGTTAGAAAAGAGTATGCAATTAAAATAGTTAGTTCACTTTCGGGTTATCTAGTTGCTGGCGTAGCACCATAATAAAATTGCCATAAATTTATGCGCACGGCTTATAGGGTTTAGTTGCTTTTTCCCTATAAGCCACCTTTAATATTGGAAACAAACATTAATATTAGGAGACTTACAAAATGGCTCGAGCAAGAAAAAGCATTAAAAAAAGCGATATACCTGTAGAAAAAGCAAAGACTATTGAAGAGGTAGGCTCAGCAAAGACTGAGCATCTAAAGAAACTTTCAAGAGCAAATGAAACGGCAAGAGTAGAAAGCCTAGCCGAAGTGCCTGAATCAATAACTTATAAAATACACAAACACTTAGTATTAAAAGTTACAAAAATGGCCAGCGGCAAAACGTTTCAAAATGTTCACGGTAATTTAAAACAAGACAAAACCTTACAACAAAGAATGATTAAAGCCGGACTTTTATAAAGGATTTACATGGGACTTTATTGTACAACAACATCACTGCAAACTTTAGCAATTGGAACTACCTTTGATTCAGTTACTACAGCTTTAGCGGACAAATGTATTACATGGTCTGAAAATGAAATAAATAAATATCTGTCTAAGAGATATGATATTGCTTCCTTTAATACAGTGGGCTCAGTGCCGCCATTATTGACTACGTGGTGCGAATGGCTGAGCCTTGGCTACCTATATCAAAATAATGGGCGTGGCGGCAAAGAGTCTAGAGAGCGCGGTAAAGAGTACCGAGACATGGCCCTAGATAACCTAACGCTTGTTCAAGAATACAAGTCAGATCTTTTAAATACAGCTGGCTCGGTAATATCTGATTTTAGTAATACAGCTTATAGAGTTTTATCTAACACAGATTCCTATACTGAAACATTTGCTGAAGACGATGAATTAAGTTGGGTTGTAGATTCGGATAAGTTGGACGCAATTAAAAGTAGTAGAGACTAATGGCCGATACCGAAATCAAATTTGATAACAGAAAAGCAACAAAGTTTTTCGCTGGTATGTCAAAGAAGCTAGGGGATGTTACGGAGAGAGATAAAGCTTACATGGGAGTTGTTGCTGCCATAATGATAAAGGATGTTACAAAGCACTTTGAAAAGCAACAAGGCCCAAAGAGCAAATGGGAGCGTTGGTCTGATTTTTACGATAAGCATATGAAGGCTATTGGTAAAGGCGGCAATAATATTTTGCAAGATACCGGCAATCTAAAATTAAATATAAGAGAAACAAACATTAGAAAAAACCCACTTGGAATAGAATTATTTAATCCTGCTAAAACTAGAAGCGGTTTCCCTTATGCTAAGGCTCACGACGAAGGATTAGGCGACTTGCCAGAAAGGCAATTTATGTGGTTGAGTAGAAAAGCGGCAGAAAGCATAAGTAAAGTTACGCTAGCATTTATAGTGAAAGGCAAGTAATGGCAGCAAGAGCACTAGACCTACCTGGAATTAAAACACAAATAAAAGCACAATTAGATGCTGTGATAACAACAACGTTATCCACAAACTTATCCACAAATGTTCAAAAGATATTAAAAATCAATCCTGAGTTAATACCGCCACAACCTAGTTTTTACCCTTGTGTATCTGTTTACTATGACAACAAAAGCATAGATCTTATAGACATAGCTACAAACCAGGATAACGGTAAAAGACAAAGTTTAATAGAGATTAAAATAGCAGGCATATTATGGAATGATAATTTTGCCGATGTAGTGGGGGATCCTGCCGATGACGATTGCGAGGTATTAATGGAAAATATTGAGCTAGTATTAAGGCAGTCAGATACTACTTTCAACGGTTTGGTTTTGCACTCTAAACCTACGGCAGTTACTTACCATTCTTATCCTGTTAGTGAGGATACACATTTTAGAGTTGGACTATTAACCTTAGAAGCAAAGGCGCACTACTAATGAAAATGGACGAAAAAGCAACAATCAAACAAAGCAAAAACGCTTACAATCAATGGAAGGATATTTGGCAAGCAAATGCTAAACATCATTCTAAATTTAAAATGAAGTCTTTAAGAGATTTTGAAAACGTTGGGGTAGGCAGATCAATTCTTTGTGTAGCCAACGGGTTTTCTTTTGAGGAAAATATCGAAGAGATTAAAAAGAACAAAGATAATTGCGACATTCTTTGTTGTGACAAAACACTAATGCACTTACTAGAGCATGGCATTGAGCCAACTTATTGTTTTGTTGCCGATGCGAATGTAAACTATGAAAAGTATATGGAGCCAGTTAAAGACAAGCTACAAAATACAACACTGTTTGTTAGTGTTTGTGCAAATACAAAATGGGCTGATAACGGAAACTGGAAGGACATGTACTTTACTGTAAACAAAGACTCAATTAATTCAGAGGTCGAGTTTCAAGGTTTATCAGGATGTCCGAATGTAATACCGGCAGCTACTAACGTTTCAAATCAAATGCTAGTGCTATTGATCCAGTCTGATAACGAAGGGCGTAAAAACTTCTTTGGTTATGATGTAATGGGCTTAATTGGATATGATTATTCATGGATGCCAAACAGTGGCTACTACTCTTTTGATAGTACAGGCGACGGCAAATATAATTATATGCGGCACCTATACTTAGTTAATAGGAATATGAAGGACTGCTATACCTCGAATAATCTATACTTTTCAGCGTCTTGGTTAGACAAATACCTTAAAACTTTTAACATGCCTGTAGTACAGTGTAGTAAGAACACAGTTTTAAGTACTCCACGAATTGCAAGCTTAGACAAAGTAATGAATTATAAATATAAAGAAGATGATAAAGAAGTAGTATTTAAAATACTAGAAGAGAAAAACAAGGCTTTAGAGTTTATATCTAAAGTAGATAATAAATTGAAAATGATTGGTAAAGATCATTTCTATCAATACATAGCGAGGGTTTAAAATGGCAGTCGGACAGGGATCAATAGTAAGTACAGAATCATATTTAGCTTTAGGGCGTGAAACAACTTATGGAACTATGGTGACTACAACTGCCGGCCTTCCGTTTATATCTGAAGGATTAAAGACGGCTCAAGAGGGTAAAATCTTAGAGCAGTTAGAAAAGTCCAGAGTATACTCTCAGCATATGAGAATGGGAAAAATAATTGAAGGCGGTTTAGAGGCCTATGTTTATTCAAGATTAACAGCTACCGGTTGGCTTTTACAAAACGCCTTTGGCGGTACCGTAACTTCAGCAACGGCAACGGGCGAAACAGCTGGTGGTTCAGCAATAACTCATGTATTTGAAATTGGTTCAATGGATCAAACAAATAAATCATTGAGTGCTAACCTAAGAAAAGGTGACTCAGCCAGTGCTAAGATATTTGAATACAACGGCTTAAGAGTTAATGAATTAAACTTTTCTGCCGAGATTGATGATAGTTTGAAAATGTCATTAGCTTTTATTGGTAAAGACTCATCTTCAACTTCAAATGATGTTTGCTCAACTTTAACTTTTACATCAATGAGTCCATTAAGTTTTGTTAATGGTCGAGTGAGTGTAGAGGCTTCTTTTGCAAGCCTAACAAGTTCAAGTTTTTGGCATGTTCAATCTGTAAATTTTGGAATAGGTAACAACCTAAAAGGGGACGCTGAAGCAAGACGAATCGGCTCAGATACTTTGGATGTTTTACCTGTAGGGATTGCAACGCTTCCTTTATCAATGACTATTAGATTTGATACTACAACGGCCTACGATGCAATGCTTGCAAGTACAGAGCTTGCAGTAGAGCTTGAGTTTCAAGCGGCGACAATGACCGGCTCAGTAGCAAGAGAGGGCATTAAAGTTAGATACCCTTTAGTACAAATTAACGATGCAGGGGACCCAGAAATTGGCGGACCTGATGAAATATTATCAAGCGAAGTATCTTTTAATGTACTTAGAGATATTTCAAGTGCTACCGGCTACGCGGTACAATTGGATTTAACAAATGACATTGCAAGTATCTGATTATTTATTAATAGCTGTTCTAATATTGTTTGGAGCAGCTTTAATAGTTTACATGAAAAAAAGCTGGTTTGATAAAAAGTCAGTGCAGGACCTTATAAGCGAGACAAAGCTTATTAAGATTGAAGGCATTATATTTAAAATTAAAAAGCTAGATCCCTTTAGTTACATGGACGGCTCTAAATCTTTGGCTCAGCATTATCAAATCTATGAACAGAAAAGAGAAAAGACCGGCGAAGTAGCTTTTAAAAAAATCAAAGAACATTACAGAGACGTATTCATGAATGCGGTTATTGAGCCTAAACTTGTAAGAAAAGAAACCGAAGCAGAGAGCGGCGTTCTTTTTGTCGATAACTTATTATTACATTGGGACTTATGTAATAGTCTCTATGAACAGATAAACGTCTACACCTACGGAAAAAAAAACCTCAAATTAAATACTTAGCTAGGAAAAAGCTAGTAGAGCTAGACGCTATTTGTAAAAGGTATGGATTGCGGCCCTCTGAAGTTATAAAATCGGACGCCGAGGACTTTACTTTAGACCTTTTAACGATTGTATGCGGTACTGAAGAAGAAACAAAGCTTGCTAAAAAAAGATAGTTTAAGGATGAAATATGGCTAAACAAGAGGCAACGCTACTAATAAAGATAAAAGAGACTGGCTCAAAAACTTTGGGTGCAATAAAAAATGGTCTTGGAAGTGTTGCAGGTGCGGCTAAGGTAGCAGGTGCAGCTTTAATTGCTGGGCTAACTGCATCCCTAGCAGCATATAAAGAACAAGAGCTAGCTATAAATTCAATGAATCAATCACTAGTACAACAAGGTATTTTCACGCCACAACTATCAAAGAAATATCAAGAGCTAGCATCGTCTCTTCAAAAAGTTACAACCTTTGGGGATGAAAATATAATCAGTGCTCAGGGCCAACTACAAGCATACTTAGGTCAAGAAGAGGTAACTGAAGATTTGTTAAAAGCTACTCTTGATTTTGCTTCAGCCATGAAAGTAGATTTAAAAACTGCCGCTGATTTAGTTGGTAAAACAGTTGGCTCAAGTACAAATGCTTTAAGTAGATACGGCGTAGAAATAGATACTAGCTTAAGTGCGAGTGAGAAACTAGCTGCCGTGACTGAATCACTTGGCGGTAAATTTGGCGGCCAAGCTGAAGCTGCAACAAAAGGTTTGGGTGCTTTAACTCAATTAAAAAATACAATGGGCGATGTATTAGAACTAGTAGGAAAAGCCTTTGCTCCCTTTGTTGGTTTAGCTGCAAAAAACTTAAATACATTAGGAGAAGAAGCCCAAAATTCATCAAGTTTTTTATCAAATCTTGCCAGTGTAGCTAAGTTTGTAGCTCAAACATTTGTGTTCTTAAAAAATACTATTGCAGGATTAGGTGAGTTAATTGGTACCGGCCTTGCCGCTTCCATTGAGTCTATTACTTTATTAACTCAAGGCGAGTTTAAGAGAGCTAAAGAAATGGCATCCATGGGCATGGATGAAATGGGCACTATAATTAAGGATAGGAAAAATCTTTTAAATGAAGAGCTTGCAGAAATAGATGCAATTCAAGCCGAGCAAGAGGAAATAAAACGCCAAGAGGAGCTTGAAAAAGAAGAGCAAGCGCAATTAAATTTAGCACTAATCAAAACAAAAGCTAGAACCAATGAAGTTACTGAGGCACAAAAGCAACAAGCTAAGATGCTAGGTATTGAATTAAAGGGTTCTAAAAATAGAGCGGCAGCACAAGACGCCTTAGACAAAGCAAAAGAATCTGCAAGAGCATCGTCTTTAAGTAGAATTTCAGGCATGCAAAACTCTAGTAATAAAACATTAGCGACAGTTGGAAAGGCCGCGGCATTAACACAAATTGCAATTGCGGCACCTCAAGGGGTTTCAAAAGCATTAGCAGCGTTTCCCCCACCGTTTAACTTTGCGGCAGCGGCAGCGGTCGGAGCATCATTTGCGGCTCAAGCAGCGCAAGTATCTGGAATAAAATTAGCTGAAGGCGGTATTGTTACTGCTAGCTCGGGTGGAACAAATGCAATCATTGGCGAAGGCGGTAGGGACGAGGCCGTAATTCCTTTACCCGATGACTTTGATCCAGACAGCGGCGGCGGTGTAGGCGGCGGCAGTAATACGTTTAATTTTACAGGCCCAGTACTCGGCGACCAGCAACAAGCAAGAGAGTTTGCTAAAATGATTGATCAAGAGTTATTAGGATTAAGACAAAGAAACGAATCAGTTTCATTTGATGAAGGGACTTTCTAATGGAATTTATTCAAGCTAACTACCTAGATACAACCTCTCAATTAACAATCTCAAGCGGCTCATTAACAGTTAGTAATATATTTACCAGAGACAAAACTAGTCAGTATGTATCTGCCGAATTTAATGATGATTTAACAACCTCAAGCTTTACAATTACTTTCGATGAAACTCAAAGCGTATCTAGAATTGCTTTGTATGGAATTAATTATAAGTCTTTTTCTATATTCTATAATGGTGTAACTGCTAACACTTTTGCATTAACGAGTGCTGATACAAGCGCTAGTGATTGGTCAACAAACTCAGAAACAAGTATGTATTTGTTTTGCACTACTGCAAACGTTTCAAGTATTACATTAGATGCAAAGACTACTCAGGTAGCTGATAGTGAAAAAGCAATAGGACAATTTGTAGCAAGTGATTTACTATTAGACTTTGTAAAGATACCGAGCGCTAAGAGTTACAAGCCATTGGTAAACTCTAAAGAAATGGTACACAAGTTATCCAACGGTGCAATTAAAGTAAACGTGGTAGCTAGAACTCAGTCCACTGACATTAAGCTTAAATATATTTCAACCGCTTTTAAGAACAACCTAAGAACTGTTTACGATAGTAAGAATGAGTTTATATTTACAGCCTTTGGAACCTCAACGTCATGGGATGAAGTTTCATTCCCTTGTGTATGGACTGGCTCTTTTGGTTTCGAACAATACTCAGACAATCATTTGGCCGCTGGTTTTCAAGGCTCAATTAAGTTGAGTGAGGTTTAATGGGACTATCCAAAGAACTTAAAGCAGGCATGAGCACGGTTTTTAGAAAAGCTTTTATAAAGCGCATGAATGCCGATGGCTCTTATGAAAGTGATTGGTTTGAAATTACAAAGGATGTAATTAAATTCGGTTCAATAGGTATTTCTATAGATGCCTCAAGATTTAATAAGATTAACTTTGGATCTAACTCCATAGTGCTTTCTAATATTGATGGCAAATATAACCCAGAGGACAATCCTTCTAGTGTTTGGTTTAACTATGCAACACAACAAAGGTCTTTGTTTAAAATAGAAGCCGGTTATTTAACTAGCTCTTTAGGTTCCGACGGTATTTATAAAAAATCCGAGATTGATAACTCTGTATGGGATAGGAGTTATTGGGACGAAGCTAATGACTGGGATGCGACCGTTGTTTTATACAAGGGTGTTATTTCAGGGGATGTTAATTATAGCGACAAAACAAATGTAAACTTTAACGTGATGCCGTTAATGGAGATATTTAGACAATTCCCAGCCGATGATTTAACAGGCTTTACAAGTACAGGATTAACAGCCTCACAGTTAATGGAAAATATTAGAGACCATACCGACGGCGCGGCCAATTATGTATTCAGACCTTTCTTTGAAAACACAACTTCCAATTGGGAGATTGAAGCTACTACTAGTATTTATGCAGATTTAAACACAAACTCTAGTGCTGCTTTAGTAGATTTAAGTTTATGGGATTTAATAGAAAAAATATCACAAGCTGAAAACTACTTAGGTTATGTAAACTCGCAAGGTGTTTTTAGATTTGTATCTAGAGCGGCCAATACTACAACAAGTCAGTTTGAATTTAACGGCCCTGGGATAACTACAGACAACACTTATGGAGTACAGATAAAGAGCATTAAAAAGTTCGGTCCAAAGTATAGTAAGTTTTATTCTAGAGTAAGTTTGAAATACAAAGAAGCAGATACAATATCTAGCTACCAAGTCCTACAAGCAAGCCTAACAGTTGACGGCGGTAACCTGGCCTGGATACTAGGGCGGCGCTCTATATCCCTAGAGAACACCTTTGTTGCTACCTCAACTGTGGCTAGTACTTTAGTAACTAATATTTTTAATGATGTATCTAGTTTGAAAAAAGAAATAGAGTTTAATACTCCTTTTGTACCAGGCCTTGATATTCTAGATTTATGCAAAATATCTTATGACACAAGTGCAGTTGAGCCAGAAAACTTATGGGACCTAAACAATTGGGGGGATGCAACCGCTGTTATTGCAACGGGCGACCTTATATGGGACCTTCAAACAGGGGATGCTATTAAACTAGACAGCGAAGAATATAATTTAATTAATATAAATATTAATTTAGACACGTTAGAAAATAATTTTATAGCAAGGGAAAACTAATGCCTAGTACTATAACCGCATATACAACTTTTGTTGCTGGTAATTTAATAAAATCTTCAGAGGTAAACGCTAACTTGTCTAACCATAGAGGCAGCTTAGTACCGATCACTGAAGCAACCGCAACCGCAACTGATAATACTTACGATCTTGGCACGGATGAATATCAATGGAGGGATTTATTTCTAGGTAACAAGGCTCATTTTCAAGGTCTTGCTACTACTCCTAGTCTTAATCCTACAACGGGCTCTTATAATTTGTATTCAAAAACCGACGGCCTTTTTTACGCACTAAACTCAAGCGGTACTGAAACAAAAGTAAGTGCCGTTGACAGAACGCCAGTTACTTTTACGCCAGCTTGGAGCGGTGTTACGGTCGGCAATGCTATTCAAAGCGGCAGTTATTATAGAGAGGGCCGAGAAATGGTAGGCGTTGTGCAATTTGTTTTAGGAAGTACTTCAGGCATCACTGGAGACGTTCTTTTGACTATTCCAGGTGCCGAGGTAATTGATGGGACCTATGAAGCAATAGGTCTTGCCGGTACTGTAGGAACTTTGGGTATGGGTGACGCTGGTACCAATTCATACACCGGTAAAGTCTACGCTGCAAACTCAACCCATTTGCGCTTAGCCGATACGAGAAGCGCTGACGCTTTGCTTTCAAGTACAGTTCCATTTACATGGACCACAAACGATATAATTTTTGTAAAATTTAGAGTAGCAATAGTAGGGTGGTCTTAATAATGATTAAAATAACAAGGGGATTTTATGCCTAGTACAATAACCGCGTACACAACTTTTGTGGCTGGCACCAAGGCCAAGGCTACTGAAATAAATAATAATCTGTCTAACCATAGAGGTACTTTGTTACCAATAACTGAAGCAACGGCAACGGTTTCAGACTTAACTTATGACTTAGGTACTTCAGAACATCCTTGGAGAGAGACGTATACAAACAATATTAACTTTCATCAAACGTCGGGTAGTAATATTATTAAGTTTCAAATTTCAGCTGCCGAGCTTGATCTATTTATAGATAGCATTACCTCATGTAATTTTGGCGTTAACGGTATGAACTGGGATTATCTAGGCGCTGCCGTTGTGACTGGATCCTCATCCGATACCGCAACAATAGGTAAGCATGTACTACTATCAAACCTAGCTACGTCCGGTTCTTTAAATGGAACGGGCTCTTTTACTCCTTTTGCTTTTCAATATTGGTCTAAGTATGGTGGGCCTGTATGTTTTGAGGGCATTCAATTTTCCGGTACAGAAAACAACTTTTCTTTTTTAGTAGCTCCAACGGCTTCAGTAGTAGCTTTTAGGTTTAATGTCATGTATGGCCTAACAATTACAACACTAAGCACCATAAGCTCAATAAGTCATACAGCTCATATTTTAGAAAACGGTAACAATTACAACGTTTATATTCCTACAACCATTATAAGCGCCGTTGCCTCTGTGGCCGTTGGTAAAAACTTTTTTGGAATACAAATGTATGCAACGGCCACAGTAGGTTCATTTGGCGATACCTCTTGTGCGTTGGACGGCTCATTTTTAGTTAAAGATTTAACTTAGTGTTTGACAGTTAATATAGTCATATAGTGCAATCTAAACTATGAATATAGCAAACACCTTGTACAGACTGAAATATCGTTATGGCAATCTACTGCCTTTAAAAGTGCCAGTTGACCTATCCCTTGAATTATCTAGTGCCTGTAATATGGCTTGTGGTTATTGCTATCATAGTGACCCAAAGAACCTACCTTTTAAACGTGGGGTTATGGATTTAGCATTAGCTAAAAGAGCAATTGAAGAGGCAAGTCATATAGGAGTTTCTAGTCTTAAGTTTAATTACAGGGGCGAGGCAACACAGAATCCTTACTTTTCTAAAATTGTAGAATACAGCTCTGAGTTTAATTTCATTGATAGGATTTTAAATTCTAACTTTAAGTTCGATACAAACAAAGACGATATCTTTATAGCAATGTGCACGCTGACAAAAGTAAAGGTTAGCTATGACAGCTTTATTAAAGATGTATTTGAAAAGCAAAGAGCTAAAGGTAATCATGATTTAAGCACAAAGAACATTGATAAGTTTTATAATTTTCCTATCCGAGATAAGACACAGTTAGTAATCCAAGCGGTTAGAACTAGTCTAAATAAAAATGAAGATATATATGGGGAAGTAAAAAAACGCTGGCCTGAAGCTCAAGTTTCTATAAGAGATATGGTAGAGGGTAGAGTCAACAAAGACCTAACCGATCTAAAACATAAAGAGAGAACAGCCGAGCGGCAATCTTGTCTCCAGGCTCACGTAAGATTAATACTTAATCATGATGGCGCTGTCCAACCGTGCTGTCCATCTATTGATAACAGTTTAATTATTGGCAAGTATCCTGAAAGCAGTTTAACTGAAATCTTTAATTCACATCAAATTAAGACATTAAGAAAAGATCTTAAAACAGGTAAAGCTTTTGAAAGCCACCCTTGCAAAACATGCTCAAGTTTTGAGTCTTACAAAAACTATAAGCACCCGTGGGGTTCGTAATGAGTATATACGAAGGAAAGTTATTAAACCCAAGCGACATGGAAAACGGTCCTATAAAAAACGCATATGTTTCTTATAGAGAGCAAAGAACAAGGTGTTATAATAAAAAAAGAGAAAAGTATAAATACTATGGAGAAAAAGGAATTGAAGTTAAGTACAGCTCAAGAGAATTCATAGGCTGGTGGCTTGAAGAAATTAAAAGCTTTAAAGGAAAAGACCCAACTATATCAAGAATAGACCATAGTAAAAATTATGAATTTGGTAATATAAAAATAGAAAGCAGATCGGATAACACCATAGAAAGAAACAAAAGAATTCTGCCCTTCCATAAAGCAAAAAAAGTAATGGCTAAAAGTAAAGCCGAAAGCTTATTGTTTCTTAGCGTAAACTCTTGCTCGGTTTACTTTGGTGTTTTGCCTATAACAATGAGCAACATTATAAAAAACAAATCAGAACTTAATGGTTATACATTTAATTTCACTGGAGTCACATTTGGCACTCTTAAACACAGCAATAATATTATGTAGTAGGGCTAGTTCTAAAAGACTGCCAGGTAAATGCTTTTTAAAGATCAATCAAAAGCCTATACTAGAGCATCTAATAGACAGACTAATACCCTCAAACATACCTATAATATTGGCTATTCCAAAGAATGAAGAGCACCTTTATAAGCATTTAGAATCTAAAGGCATAACTATATTTACAGGTTATGAACATGATCCAATGGCTAGAATGTTTCACGCGGCCAGAATATATAAAGTAAAAACAATAGTACGAGTAACACATGATAAGATTTTTGTAGATTATAAGACATTGCTTAAAGCTGTATATGATTACAACGGGGGATGCCACGATTATTTATACAGCACAAAGTTTACCGATGGCTCGGCATTCGAGATAATAGATTTTGAGTTAATTAAAAAAGCAGCCCTATTATATAACGACGTCGAGTTCATTAGTTATGCAGTAAAGAACCTTACTAAAAACAAACTGCACTTCTATGTTCCAATGGAATTAAGGTCTGATTATAGATTGTTAATAGATTATAAAAACGACCTAAAGATATTAGAAATTATATTTAATAAACTTGGCAATAACGTATCCTTAAAAGCTGTTATTAGATTTTTAGATAAGTCTAGGTGGGTGAATAAGATTAATAAAATGCCACTATTAACAGTCTACACTTGTAGTTATAACTCTAGTGATTACATAGAGAAATGTATTCATTCAGTATTAAATCAAAACATATTTTATAAAACACAGTTCATATTTATAGACGATTGCAGCACTGACGATAGTTTTCAAAAGGCGTGTAAGCTAACTTATAAATATAAGAACATTGATATTATTAGAAACCAAAAAAACGTAGGTCTGTCTAGTAGTTCAAACATTGCTTTAAAACATGCTCAAGCAAAATACATAGTAAGACTTGATGCCGATGACTATTTTGTAAACAATCAATCCCTTGAAACTCTAATGAATAAGATCATTAAGGATGATTGTGACGTTGTTTATCCTGATAATTACTTTGGATCATTCCAGAAAATACAGAAAGGTAATGAGCAGCATCACGTAGGCGGCGCTATCTTTAAGACTAGAGCTATTAATCATATTAAGTTTACTGAAAAGCTTTCAGGATTTGAAGGTTATGACTGGTTCTTAAAAGCTAAAAAGGAATTAGATATAGGTTACTTAGAGGAGCCTATGTTTTTTTATAGGCAGCATGATAAGTCATTAAGTAAAAACAATTTAGAAAAAAGAGAAATCCTTAAACAACAAATAGAGAGTGCCCACCTATGAGTCAGAAAAAGAAATGGCCTAAGATTGATTTAATTCATTTTATTGCTAATAATTCTTACAATGAATGGAATAAGTTTCTAACAAAAAGTGAGTATGAAAATAACTACACTGCAATAGTAAGCGTATTTTATGGCTTACAAGTTGGTATGCAAGTAGCTGTTAAAAACAAAGTAAGCACTCCTTTTATTGTAGATACTTTTATAAGATTGCAACGCTCGGCTGAAAAGACATTAAAGAGAATGTATAGAAAGCAGCATGGCACTTTACCTAGAGACGTATTAAGTAATGACAGAGTAAAAGAAATCTTACATAAAAAAAGGAATGTAGATAATGACTTCGAAAAATGGCTTACACTTCAGAGATATTAGAACATGGGGACCAAAACCTAAGTATGACCGAGTAAGAAAGTTTGAAAAAGTAGACAATGATTTTATAAAAATAGCAGGCCCGTGCTCGGTTGAGAACAAGCATCAAATTTGGAAAATGGCAAAGATAGTAAGTGAGCTAGGAGCAAACTATTTAAGAGGCGGCGTGTTTAGAGCTGGCACTTACCCAGGTAATAACTTTGGTTGGGTTGAAGAGGAGTTAATTGCTCATTATCACGAGGCGGCCGAGGCCTTCGGTCTAAGAAATATAATAGAAGTATTAGACTATACTGAAGACAGTTTGGAATTGATTTCAAAATATTGTAGCTGTTATCAGATAGGGGCAAGGTCTATGCAAAACTATACTTTGCTTAAAAGAATAGCACGCTCTGGTAAAAGAATCTTTTTAAAACGTGGAACAAATGCAACGCTCGACGAACTGTTAGGCTCTTGTGAGCACTTATTAATTAATGGGGCTAAGGATATAGTTATTATTGAACGTGGCGGTGTAACCAATTTAAACCATGTTAGATGGGATCTTAGTATTAGTATGATACCAGCTGTTAAAGCTCTAACTCAAATACCTATAATAGTAGATGCTTCTCATGGAACTGGACGCCGTGACTTGGTTGAACCTATGAGTTTAGCCGGTATTGCTGCCGGTGCCGATGGCCTTTTATGTGAGGTTCACGAAAATCCTGATTATAGTTTTAGTGATGCAGAGCAAGCAATTGAACCGATTGCATATAAGAATTTAATGGATAAAGTAAATAAAATAAAAAGCATAATCTAAAGGAGCTTAATTATGAAATGCGCAATATGTGACTCAAAAGAAAACTGGAAAAACGTGGACGAATACAGAATAAAACCCGAGGGCATGTGTATGTGTACTAAGTGCGGGTTTGTTTCTTATCCTGAAAAGTACCAAACAAAGCAAGAAATTATAGATTTTTACAGAGAGGACTATAGATCAAGGCCTAGTGTTGGAAACCTATACACAGGAGAAACTAAGTTAAATTATCACAACGCTTTTTTAGGTGAGCTATTAGCTAAGTGGAATAAAGATGATAAGAAAAGAAGTGTATTTGAAGTTGGAAGTGCATACGGGATATTTTTAAATTGGATGCGCAAGACTCTTAAAAATTGTGACGTAGCCGGTACAGAAATCACTACTAGTTATAAGAGAAACGCCTTTCATGAATACGGTATAGACTTAAAAGACGACTTTGATGATACTAAAAAATACGATCTAATTTGTAGTTACAAAGTTTTAGAACATCAAATGGATCCAGATTACGAACTAAGACGATATGCTGAGTGTTTAACTAAAGACGGTTTTATTTATTTAAGTATTCCTGTCTGGTTTAATAGACTTAATAACTTTGGAGCTGCTGGTTTTGACGTAGAATATTACTACCATACAAATCACATAAACGTATGGAGCTTACAAAACGTTTACACTTTGCTTAATAAATGTGGCCTAGAGATAGTTAAAGAAAACGACTTTATATATGATCATACTTGGCTATTAAAAAGAAACGATAGTTTGATGAAAAAAGAACCTGCTTATGCTGGGGCTGAGAATATAACTAATTGTTTAAAACAAACTAAATCAGCCGCTGATTTTTATATTGATCAAAAGTTTAAAGAAGCTATTTCATGCTGGGCTGATTTTCCAGATGCTTATAGAAATCATTATGAAAAGAATAGAGCTGAGTTTCATAAAGTTGGAATTGATGAAATAGAAAAGAGTTGGATTGATAAAGCAAAAGAGGCGTGTCCTAATTCTGTAGTGATTGTTTTAATGGCCGCTGATATTTACATGCGCTATGAAAAGTTTGATAAAGCAATCAAAGAACTCGATGTTGCAATTCAGTTAAAGCCGAATGATTCAACTGCGCTATTACATTTAAGTCATTGTTTTAGAGCTCTATTTAAAAAGACCAATGACATTAATCATTTGTTAAAGGCTCGTGATATTTGCAGACACGTTGCTATGACAAACTCACAAATGAGACCTGAAGCAATTAGTTTCATATATCATGATAACGCTGAGATACCGATAAACCATGCTGTTCAAGAGACTGAAGAGACAAAGGTAAGTATTCCTTTGATCCCAAAGGTTGAAACCAGCGCGAGCCCACAAGTTTCTGTCTAGTATCTAAATGTAATCCAATAGCTTTCTTGCCCTGGTATTGCCAGCCAGGGTAAAAGCCTACTCCTTTAAAATTGAATCTAGTAATAGCAACAAACAAATCAAAGAGCGTTTCATTATAGTATGGCAACACAATGTCTACAGCGCATGAGCCGTTTTCTACATAGTGATAAGACTTAGCTGAGTGTTTACCTTGGTTTCCACAAGTAACAATAATAGGTGAATCAATATGCTCTCTAAAGGCATCTAGAATAATTAGTAGTTTGTTATCCATTTTCTCAGGCTTTCCCCAGTTCTCATTAACATTGAAGTGATTTAGTTTTTCCCAGATATTCATTTAAAGCCCTTTGTTTATGTTTCCGATAATTAGTTTAATGTTAACAATATAAACTAAGGAATAATATATGGATTTAATTAAAGAGATTATAAACTGGCTAATGGAGAATGGCGGCAATCTAATACTAGCTTTAATGTTAGTTGTAGAGGGTTTAGAGGTATTAGTTAGGTTTACACCTACTGAAAAAGACGACGGCTTTGTAGAGAGACTAGGTCAAATACTTAAAAAGCTGCATGATTTTGTTGGCTTACCTAATGTTAAAAAGAAATAATGAAATATACTGAAGTGTTGTTTATACTTACATTAACAGGTTTAATTTTCTTAGGTGCAAAGACTCTCCTAAGTAGTGTTTCATATTTAAAGAAAAAGAGACAAATTAAAAATGAAGTTAAAAACACTGATATTAATACTCTTATTGATGCCGAGAATAAACGTCTTAGCAGAAAATAAAATTAAGTATGTTAATGAATTTAATGAAGTTCCTTATAGTGGGGTTTTAATGCCAGAGCCTTACTATAGGGAATATGTAGAAAACAGCATGTTACTATTAGATTGTGAGCAAGTAGACCAAAGTCTTATTAAAGAATACGATTACCAGAGTAATATAATTATATTTTTATCAGGTCTTGCCCTAGGACTTGTTACTGTTCAAAATCATTGATTCGATTTTCTAAACCTCTAAGTTTTTCATGAGCTTTATCTACATCGGGTTTAAGTCTGTTTAATTCTTGAATGGATTTTCTTAAATGTTCTATTTCAACTTGAAGTTTAATAAGCGCGTGCGTGTTGTTCTTTGTAGCTGAGCCGGCTTCTTTAACATAATAAACAACTAATGAGCCAATAATGGACACAATAAGAGTTAGTGTTGCACCTAAAATAATTGGAAGAATGTTGTTCAATAAGTATTCCATGGTGCTATGTTAGAGCAACGTACGTGCTATGGGAAGTGCTAAGGAAGGCTATTCCTATGGCTTTAAGCTTTCATAAAAACATTGGATTGCTGGTAACATTTCAGTCTTAATGAATTTATTATTTCTAAGTATCTTTAGCACTGAGAGTTTAGCAATTGATAATTTATTGTCTGTCAAAATATAAGTAACATAGCCCATAGAATCTAGACCAGTAACATACATTTGGTGTTGCATTTGAATGTAATGAGCAAACTTAGTTTTCTTAGTTCTTAATGTTTCATAATAATATGCCTTAGAAACAAGCTTAGTTTCTATAGCCTCACCTTTACTGTAGCCATCAAGAGAGGCTTGAATATAACTCAAAGAATCATGCTCACAACAAAGCGCGTTAAAGCCTTTTCGATACTGTCCGTTTACAAGATCCCTAGCTTTGATTTCAAACTTATGACCCATGCTTTGAATGTAGTTACTTTTAGTATCGTAAACAGTTCTTTGCATCTTGATATTATAAAGCTCACCTGGACCCATGTATTCACTGTGGCCCATTATAATAGGAGAGTCTGAGCTTCCTATCCCTTTGAGTCGCCAGTCAAACCAGGGGGCTGAGTTTTGTTCTAAGTCGATTACTTTCATTCTTCTAATGCTCTATTAATACGCTGCTTTAAATCAATCCAATTCACATGTTTAATATCTGTATGGAATGTAGCAAGTTCAAGGTCTTTAATTAATAACTTAAGATCAATGTAACTTTCAACCTCAAGACTTAATTTGTTATTTGTAATCTGCATTTCTTTAACAACGTTTAACTCACTAGCAATATCTAACAACAACTGTCTTGTCTTATTAGCATTACAAAAGGTTTCATCATCACATTTTATATTCAACTTTAAAGCATAGCTATTGCTTCTAGTTGTATCGTTATAAACTTTGATGAATTCCCATTGCTTGTTAAATGTATTTTGTACTGATTTGTAAAAGTTCTTGTGTGCAATTGTTGCTTCTTTTTTTTTCATTTCATTCCTTTATGGTTTAGGCAATAGAAGACACATCCCCTACCTATTAAATAGAGACTCCTGAGAGGATAAAGCTTTGTTACTCAAACTCGCAGGACCGTCTTAACTTAAATCACAATCAATTATGGTCTAAGGTAAAAAGCCTGTTTTGCCTTTATAACAAATTCTAGGTGCATTTCTTTATGTTGCCTAGTCAATGTTGTTTTCATTCCCAGACTAGTGCCCTACCTATTACAGCTTTTCACAGTCCAGAAATTAGCAGTTTTAAATACAGCTATTACCGCCCAGTTTATAGAGTGTTTGGCTACTACCGCCCTCTTAAATGAATGTTTGTTGAGCTTAAGATAAGAAAATTAATAAAACACTTGTGATGTATGGTGTTTTAGGGTTATATTTTCCTTATCTTCTTGATGCTCAACCATTAAGACGATAATTTAAAAAGCCTCGTTATGCAACGAGGTTTTTTTTTGCTTAATACCTTGCATGATGTAAAGTCTAGATATGAAGAAATATAAGACTAACCTGGTTATAGATGATTCAGATAATGGCAATATAGAAATTAAATTAAACATACTAGGACCTGATAGGGCTGAATTGAGAGCAAAGGACTTAAGCCCTGCTTTAGTTTTGGCATATTTTACACAAGCGTATGCAAAAGATTTAGTTGAGTTATGTAAACATATGACAAACGAGGACATGATTAAACTATTGCAAGATAAAAACATTAAGCTTATATAATAGGTAAGCGATTGTTCATTTGTGTTTCCTTCTTTTTATGGATTTGTGTTAAAATTAAGGTTCGAATACAAAAAACTTTAGTTTACTTAGCGGTCTAAGATAGCTTTAATAGAAATATTGAGGCTATTTTTTTAGCTTTTAATTGTACCAATCTTGTGATAGTTATATGCTGCTAAGTAAACAAAGTGAGGTCAAATGAAAACAAAAGCACTGTCTTTAAACCCAGATAAAAATGAATTTGAAACAATGCAGCGACAAGCCAAGCTTGCTGTTATATCTCAATTACTACCAGATACTTATAAGGGATCCCCTCAAGAGTCCTTAGCAAAGGCTACAGTTATTGCAATGAAGGGTAGGGAGCTAGGCGTTCCAATGATGCAGGCTTTTAGTCATATTCATATCATTAAAGGTAAGCCCTCGATTTCTTCAGAGTTAATGCTGGCTCTAATCTATAAGAATGTAAAAGGCGCAGTAGTTCATTTTAAAAAGCTAACAAGTCTAGAGTGTATTGTAGAAGCATCAAGAGACGGCAAACGTTTTACTGATTTCTCTTTTACAATGCAAGATGCTGAAACGGCAGGAATAGCTAGAAGCAATACTTGGAAGCAATACCCAAGAGCAATGCTTAGATCTAGATGTATTAGTGAGGTAGCAAGAGCCATATTCCCTGACGCTATTATGGGATGTAGTTATACACCTGAAGAGTTAGGCGAAGAGCCAACTGATATTGTCAGTGATGAAAAAGAAGTAGCTGAATATGGTGATTCCTCTTTTGCAGAGGAGCAAATAGAACTAACCAAAAAACTCTCTGGACAAATTATTTCACAAACAACCACGTTTTCGGGATTAGCTCCAGGAGATTCAGCTATAGTTAATTTGCCAGATACGGTTGTAGTTAAAGAAGAAATCCCAATGCCAGGCGAGCCGCCTTTAATACCAGAAAACGAAGACAGTAATATTTTTCATATTGTAACTAAAGGTCAATTTGCAGGCATGGACATTCAAGAAGTTGAATCTGAAAAACTAATATCTTGGCTCCTCTATATGGAGGAGCAAGGCTACACCAACGGGATTGATTATAAAAAAGGAAAAGAATTTATAGGCAAAATGGAGAGCATTCCATTCTAAATAGGAGTACCCGCTATGAGTAAATTGAAACAACTATCTGAATCACAAAATGTTTATGACAGTGCTACAGCTTTCTTTGACGGCTTTAAAGAGGGCATTAGAATATCTAAACAGATTGAAGACGAGCAAGAGCTTGAAGTTGAAACTAGTAAGATGGCTAAGAGACTAACAAAGATTGTAGATAAAAAAATAATTGAAGAAACGAATTATTATAATGTCTTGGATTAAGTTTACAGATCTAAAAACAAACAAGACTTTTGATTCAAGAGAGCCGCTTGGATCTATAAAAGAGGGCTCAAACATTAAGACAGGACCGAACGGTACAATGGAACAAACAGGTCCGTTTACTAATGAAGAAACTTTTAAATATCCGAGCGGTAAAGAAGTTTGGATCGACGATTATAAGGAGTGGAAAAGGGATTTATGAGTAAAGAAATTTTAAGTAAAACATATGTAGGTGATGGCGTTTATGCTGAGTTTAGTCCTTATGATATAAAGCTTTATACTCAAGAGGGTAACGAGATTTTTTTAGAGTTTCCGATGCTTGATACATTAAAAGCTGAATATGATAGGCTTTTTGATGCGCCCGTACATTTATTAATTGAAGGTAAAATATGAAATACCAATGCGATATTCACGGCCATGAAAGCCACTTTGAAGATTGCCCAGCATGCAGGTCTTATAGGAATGAGCCATTGGAGAAAGTTGTTAGCAATCCAAAGGAGTTTTGGGTTTACAAAATGAGTTGTGTAGACTGGGATGTTTCAGGTGCCGAGCCAACTAATAAAAAATATACGCACGTAATAGAGTACTCAGCCTACGACGAATTAAAAGCAAAGGCCGTGGCCTTGACTGAGGTGTTGGTGCAACTTAAAGCGTTCAATCATCATAAAATAGATGAGGAGTTGTGGCGTATAGATCAAGTAGTCAGAGCGAACGGGGTAACTATAGCGGAGGAATATAAGTGATTAATGAGGAAACAAAACAAGCTATGATGTTAAGTTTATTAGGTTTAGATGCGCCTAAGCAAACAAATCAAGAACAGGTGGCATCAGGTATGATCGGCAAAGTATGTATGTTTAGAACATATTCTGCAGGCGTACACTATGGTGAGTTGGCAGAAAGAGACGGTAAGGAGTGTTTAGTTAAAAACTCTAGACGCATATTCTATTGGACTAAGGCATGTAGTTTAAGCCAATTAGCAATGGAAGGTTCGGGTAATTTTTCTGAATGCAAAATAGCAATGGAGATTCCTGAATTATTTTTAAGTGAGGTTATTGAGATTATTCCAATGCCTGATAGTGTTGTAAAGTTATTTAAAGAAGCGACTGTATGGAAAAAATAATTAAAAACTTTAAAGGTTCCAGTTACGGTTACGGTTCCGGTGACGGTTCCAGTTCCGGTTACGGTTACGGTTACGGTTACGGTTCCAGTTCCGGTTACGGTTACGGTTCCGGTGACGGTGACGGTTCCAGTTACGGTTACGGTTCCGGTGACGGTTACGGTTCCGGTTACGGTTACGGTTACGGTTACGGTTCCAGTTCCGGTGACGGTTACGGTTCCGGTGACGGTGACGGTTCCAGTTACGGTTACGGT
>Ga0222634_1000248_pt1 | contig 30760 bp, 55 predicted proteins | sample AntAcemetageno50_FD_179807 | JGI IMG/M metagenome (GOLD analysis project Ga0222634, IMG submission 179807) | Saline water microbial communities from Ace Lake, Antarctica - #50 | ecosystem: Environmental > Aquatic > Non-marine Saline and Alkaline > Saline | place: Antarctica: Ace Lake | collected... | reverse complement strand
ACTATAGCGAATACCATAAGAACCGCGATGGCCGCGGAGAGCGTTAGTGCTGCTACTCTGTATATTTTTTTCATAGAATTTGTGCCAGCGCTTTAGCGTGGCGAAAGGTTCCGGCATTGTAACCCCCGGCGGGTAGTGTGCTAAATCTGCATGGACCTGGCGACTTTCCGGGACCGCCGGGCCTCCCGCATGCGCTTCGTCGTGTACAGCATTGCGAAAATCGCGACTACCAAGAACGACACCCCGACCACGATTTGCACTACCCCTACGATGTAGAGTAGGATGTTCTCGACTATGGAGAATACCATAAGAACCGCGATGGCCGCGGAGAGCGTTAGTGCTGCTACTCTGTGTATTTTTTTCATAGAATTTGTGCCAGCGCTTTAGCGTGGCGAAAGGTTCCGGCATTGTAACCCCCGGCGGGTATGCTTTTGGCGCCCCCTCAGATTTTTATCTACAAGGGAAAAGTTTGCCAAACGAAGTAACTCTCTCTAGCAAATTATTATGGCACAAATACGCACGTAATTGCGCTTACACCGACGGAGCCATTTTGCTCCGCGGTATGTGAAACTGGAACCCAGTAGGCTTGTGTGTGACGCCCAGGACGCCCTTGCCGTCGTCACTATCGACCGCCCAGTCACCGGGGGAGTCGGTCATCATTTTGCGGAGCATCATGTGCTTCACGCCGTATTGCCTCTTGTCGGAGTGCTCCTTGACCTTGCGGAGGCCTGGTAGTGCCCCGCCCGATTTCCTCAAATTGTTCGCTTTCTGCTGCTGCCACGCTTTGTAAGACAGAGTCCCGCCCGTGCCCAACAACCCCCCGTAGAGTGCGACTGGGGGTGCGTAGTAGGGAATCTTGGCCAGACCCTTTGCGTCGCCTACGTATTTCGGCGCGACTTCGGCCCACTGCAGGAGGCCCTTGGGTATGCTCTTGTATCCGGCAGAGTAGGCCTGCATCTCCATCGCCGATTGACCGAGGGCCGCCCGGAACGGTCTGGATCCCTGTCGCCAGTCCGTCATGCGCTTCATAGCCCCGCCACCTCCGTATTGATAAGCGTGGCGCATCTCGTGCCTCAGCATCTGACGTGCTTCCCGCCCCACCAATTCGGAACCAATCGAAACGCGGTCGATAGATTTGTCGAACGCTCCAAACTTTCCGGGGTCTTCGGAGGGGGCGCCTTTGAACTTCGGCGTCACTCCCGGTTTGAATTTCACCACTTCAGTTCCGCGTCGTATGCGTAGCATGTCTTTGAAGCTGGGCTTCATGCCGTGCTTCAGCGCGAAGCTACCGACGGCTTTGCCGAGTCCGGCCTCCTTTTTCTGCTCACTCTGCGCAGGGTCCGTTATTATGCGCGGAGATGTGCGCAGGTAGCGCGAAAGAAAGGAGGAGTGCATGCGCGCATCGTATCGCCAAACTTGCACCAGGTAAAGAAAAGCACGCGGCGGACCCTGCGGCCCGCGGCGTGCTTGTTTCATACGACGCGGAATTCCTTCCGACGATCGGGCACCGTTCCGTCAGGTCCGGGGATCGGATAAATAAACATGCGCTTGTTTCGCATGGCCTTATACCTCTCAGCTCGATAGACGCGGAAGTGCCCGCGGCGTCCGTTAAACTGATTCTTGCCTTTGGCCTCCGCCGCCTGCTTCTGACGCTCCGACCGCTGGTGCGGCAGGTATTCGACGATGAGGCGGGCGGTCTTGGGCCTCCCGTTGAACCCGGGCTTACCGCCCTGCTTCTTGGTAGGCTTCTCAAGGGTGGCCCGCGGGGCGTTACCTTCGCTACTAGCGTACAGGAGCACCTTGTAGGTCAGATTGAGCAGACGCTGGTTTTTCTTATCGGCGTCTTTCTTGTCGATGCCCTCGTCTTCGAAGCAATCTCCGCGGACGTAGAGATCACCCGCAGTGGCGAAGCTATTCATACGGGTTCCTGGGCCCGTCACAACCACGGAGTAACCCCGCACGTGCACCAAAGACAGGAACGTTAGCTCGTCTGCCGGGGTAGACGAAATGATCGAGGCAGTCTCCCACCACTTCGCATCGATGCCGGCGTCTTTTTCTAGCCGCTCTAGGAATGCAGGCCTCGAGTAACGCTGCATCAGCGTCGACGGGATCTGCGGATCCTCAAAGCAGACCTCGAGGAAATCGGCGGGCCAAGGAAGCGTGTCGAAGTCTACGTCGTCCAGCTGCGTATGCAGGAGGTCATCACTGACCTCCTGGCTCACCCACAGTTGCTGCCCGTAAGCCGTGTGCGCAGCTTTCGTGGACGCCACTATAAGACGCGGCGCGAATTCCGCGCGCGGCGCAGACGCTTCACGCCTCAGCGCTCTCACGTGCGATTTTCTCGCGAATTCATGGCGGCTGAGTAGCGGTATGGATTTATTAAATCCACGGAAGGGACCGCTGGCGATCACGATGCTTCTCTCGCCTCCCGCTCAGCCAGCATAGTAGCGACGACGCGTGGAACTTCGTTCGCTTCGCAAAACGGAGAGCGGCGGTCGAAATACGTAACGCTAGCGCCCCGCTTTCCCCAGTAGATTAAAATAGACTCCGGACGGTCCGCAGAAGCCGATAGGTTTAGTATGACCCTGGGAGAGATGCCGTTGTCGTTGTAGCAGTGCGCGCGGAGGTTGAAAACGCGCTTTCCCGCTGCCTCCGCCGCGCGCAGCACAGACGGCAGGACCCGGAACATTTGATCCATCGTAGTTGCCTCGGATGGTGCGGCCAGTAATTCTGCAACGCGGCGCTTTAATGGCGCCTTTTGATTTTTGTTCATCGGTATTTTTTTTAGGTTATTTGAGAGGTTAAACTTTAGTGTTCCTTTCAAATTATTATGACCCACATACCGGGGTAATTGCGCTACTCCTTGTAGTATTTGATTAGCGAGTCGATCGCCTCGACTTGAGACTTCGCACGGGTGATTTTCTCGCCTTCGCTAAGAGCATCCCACTCCGCGCGCGCGACGCCACCGCACGCGTCGCAGACGATGGACCGCTTATATCCGCGATAGGCCTCTTTACAGCGGGCGCACACGTTGTTGTATTTTCCGTGCGCGGGGTAATCGGAGGAGTCGCGAGGGGTGTCGGTGGCGTCCATGCTTATCCGTTTATGATTTTGATGTGCGTCGCGGATGCGGGCAACTTGGACAGGTCGACTACCCATCCGCCATACTCGTCGTCGGTCTCGCGGATTGCCCCCTCGTCATGCAATACCTCAGCACCCGGATTGTTCTCGGGGGTTCCGCTAAACTCCGCAGCATGGTCGCACTCGCTGGTGGTGCCCTGCTCTACGTCGCGGAGGCTTTTCAGGAACTCTGGTTCATTGGCGTTCAGGGCGAACACCATGGTTTGTGTGGACATACTAGCGTGACTTCGGGTTTCGGTTTTTCATAACGAAGTCACGTTACGAAAGACGACCACGCCGTGTCCAGCCTTCTAACCTGTCGGGTTGATGTATTTCGATGCGCGCCGCTGGAGGATGTCGTTGTAGGATTTCGGGTTACTGTCCAAGAGTCGAAGTAGTCGCGGCGACATTTCGCTCGTGTCCCCTGCGAGGGACGCCTTACGCGGGTCCCACTTATACAGGCCAGGCGACATCGGCATAGATGTCTCCTTCATGTAGTTGGCCAACGCTTGTTGCTCCCGCGGCTTCGTCACGAATCGACTAGCACCACCCGACGCGGAAAAAGGCGTCACAATAGCCCCCACATGCCGGTTCACGGCTGGGTGAATCGACGTCTCGTAATCGTTGATCCCACGGCTCCCGCGTGCGTCACTCGTACTCTGTCGTCGGACGCCGTGCCTCTTTGCTGCACGCGCTGGGTTCCCGGACTTCAGTACATGCTCCAGCGAGTAGTCAGGCCCGAAGACCTGCTGCTTACCGCCGCGGTATGCGTTGGCTACACTGATAGTGTCAGAGAGCCCATACCCCTGGGCTTCGCTCAAGTTAGCGGTCGCGTGTCGAATGTTACCACTCGCGTAACCGCCGCCCCACTGCAACGACTGCGGCGAGGGCTTAAAACGAAGAGCGGCCGGCCCGCTGAGTTTTGTGCCGCGGTAGAGAAGCTGGGATTTTAAGCGCGGACCGCGGGGACGCATCGGCGTGCCAAGCTTCGCCCCGAAGTCGTCCCAAGTGTGCGCACCGCTGCCGGGGATCACTTTTTCGTAAGAGCGCGGCGTCTGCGGTATTTGGCGGGGTGTTGTGATAAAATCGGGCGACACCCCTTGCGGCACCCCTTGCGGCACCCCTTGCGGCGCTTTCTTGAGCTTGAGCTTTTCCAGTATCGACGTGATCCGGGTTGGCACCGGCCTGCCGAGGGGGGTTGGCACCGGCCTGCCGAGGGGGAATTGCGCGAATTCGCGAGCATCCCTTAGCCTATAATGCTGCGCCACCACGCCCTCCCGGGCGCCGTATGGTACTAGCATAGGATCTCTCGTCCTGCGCAGCCTACTCCCGAGGGACTGACGCGCACTCGCTGCAGTGCCTCTGGAAAGGCCGCCCATGCGTTCGCTCACCTTCGCTAGGTTCTTCAGCATGCGCCACTTGGCCTGCGCTGCCTTCACAAGCTGCCCAGCGAAGGGCTTGGTGTGGTCGCCGTCCTTGAGCCACTCCTTGAGCTGCGGCACCGTGGTGGTCGACACGGGGCCAAGCTTCCACCCTTTCGCGTAGCAGTCCAGGTAGGCCTTCTCGCCCTGCTCCTGGCTGGTGACGCCTACGACGAACTTACTCTCGTCGTATTTGCCCTTGAAGTATTGGTCGACGACAACAACGAAGTCACTCTCGAGGTCTGGCCCGATGAAGACGTCGATCGCGTCACCGTCGACAGCGAGGGGCTGAGCTTTACCGGGGGCGCCGGTGAAGTATCCGTAGTCGCTCGACATGGTGTTCTCCCATGCTACCCCAGCGTCCGACGTGCCGCGGCGAACGCTGTCCTTGGGGTTCTCGATGGCGATGTGGATTCCTTTGAAGTTCAGCCGACCTTTGGCGTAGTTCCCGGCGTCCGCTTGCGCCTCCGTGGGATAGGTGTCGGTCGCTCTGCGCGCCTTGCGTAGGTCAGTAGCGGGGCTTGATTGCTTAGCCATAAATTTGGACATGCGTTTAGGGATATCACGGACGGACTTGCCGAGGTATGGCGCAATGCCGTCGATGTTTTTGGGGTCGACCTGGTTGATGATGTTCTTTAAGAGCGGTTGAAAAACGCTAGCCTCACGCGGGTTCGCCATAACGCGGCCCGGACGCACGACGTCGCCGTCAACCTGCCAACGATACGGCATTGACTTCTTGAGACTGCCCACAGTCTCATAAGGGGAGTCCGGACCCGCTTTCAGATGGCCATACATCTCGCGCTGATCTTGGAGACCTTTCCACCTTTTGCGCGGGTCTATCTGGCTGAGCCACCCGGTGTAAAACATCTGCTTACTTTTTAAGGCGTCCTCCGCAGTCAAGGCCTGCCTCCCGTTGCGGAACTTCGGTAGCGGCGTGCTAAACTGATGCGATTTTACGCGCGCCAAGACGCCACCACCACCGGCGTATTGCGTTGCTGACGAGTGCGGAGCACTCGCAAAGAACAGATTTTTATCAGTGGGAATTCTACCTGTTGTCGGCAAGACACCAGAATGGCGCCCCAAGCCAATAGGCTGCCCCTTCCACGCAAACTTGGAGGGATCTGCGATAAGTTTATCAATCGGAATAGAAGAGTTACCGCGCGGGAAGAACTCCGTCGGATATATACCGGTAGACCCCCTCAGGCCGTAAGCCACCTCATTTAAGGCATCTCGCCTAGCCATCGCTATCGACTTTCGGTTCCGCCACCGGCTGAGTAGACTACCGGGTATAGTGTCCTGCATCTCCAAGAGTGTAGCTGCGCTGCTGTTAGCAGGCTGCGTCGGTGCACGCAGTCCGAAATTTGGTGTCGCCGCGCTACGCCCTGAGTCGCGCGCCTTGTTCCTAAGAAGCGCCAGTCTGTCACTCAGATCAAATGCTCCGCCCTCGAGCTTAGAAGCCAGCGCGGGAGATTTAGAACGCATCCATGCTGCTCTTGCCTTATCTATATCGGCCGTTTGACGATTAGGTAACTCGTCCATAAGACCCAGCCCCTTTTTATTACTATCCAGACGTCTCCCAGCCCAGCTCGTTCGGGACAGTGCGTCGGGCTTTTTCTTTAGAATGTCAATAATGCGTCGGAACGCCTTATTGCCCCCTGCCTGCTTCATTATTGAGGCCTGGTTGTCGTTCTTCTCTCGCACCGGGCGGATCGTGTCGGTCGCCCAGCTTGGCCTACCAATCTCAGTGTCGTCGGGTCGCTCGAAATCTTCCCAGTGGGCTAGGCCGAATTGGATAGCGCATTCCGTAGCTTCTTCTTCGTGCCAGTCACCGGTGAAGAGCGTGGCACGCTCATGGCCGTCAGTGTAATACTCCATGTCGCCCGGGATGGCGGACTCGTCCAGGAGCTGCTGCGTCTCCTTCATGTCTTCGCTGCCTGACTTCTCGATCTCGGACGCGGCCTTAAGGAACGTGGCGCGCGCCTCTTTTTCAGCTTCCTGGCACTCACACGGCTGGTAGGGCGGCTGGTCAGGCGCCCCGCAGTGCTCGCACTCGCCCCGGCGAAGTCGTAGGCTCTTCAGCTTCGCGCCGTAGTCGTTGCTGGAGTATTTGATGATGCCGATCACGGTGTTACTATGTTTATTCTTTGGGGCTACGCAAGCTTGAGTTGGGACTTTGCACCCTCCCACGCGCCCTTGCTCTTAGCGATAACCGAGTCGACTCCGGACTTACCGCGATCAACGACGTCGTCGAGGACCTCCCCGGGGCTGTCGTCCTTGTAGTTCTGAGCTACGGCGATACCGCCGCCCGCGGCTGCTCCTACGCCGGCGCCGGTCATGGCGTTGCGTAGAGCCTTCATGAGGCTGGGGTTTTTCTGGAATAGAGTAGCGAGCGCCCCGATGGTCGCGCCGCCTCCTGCCCCGTATCCGATCTTCTGCCCGGTGGTGGCGGCGCCGACGGTATCGGCGATGGATGAGATGACACCACCGGCGGTGTCGGCGGCGGATGAGAGTGTGTCGGCGACACCTGCGACTTTAATGATTCCGATCATACGGAGATGCTACCTGAACCGCAGGGTCCGGACAAGCCCATACTACTACCGCACCTTGCGTAAAAAAATGTCGTTGAACGTCACACCCAATACCCAGGACCACCGCGCCAGACGTCCGACGTCGTCGAGATGGTCCAGCATAGCGACACCGACCTGCCTGGCTTGTTTCAGCGTAATCTCGCCCGCCTTCCACATGTCGAGCGCGCGGTCATGCACAGCAGACGCTGGAGCGTGCGGGCCGAGCTGGGGCAGCGCCCATAGTAGAGCGCGAGGAGTCGACGTGAGGTCAGTCTCCCACCCGACAGGGAACACGATAGCGATAATGCTGTCACCGCTGCGCACCTCGACTCGACCAGCGGTCACGCACCGGAATAAGCGCCACCCGCCGTCGGGTAAAAGCTTGAACTCCGGGGAGCGACACACGTTGACGGCTGCTTGCATGTCGCGAGCGGTTAAGGCTCCCCCAGCGACTCTGCTACGGGTAGGTCTCCCGGCTTGAACAAAGAGTCGGACACTGCGCCGAGATCGGCGAGAGCGTAATACCGACGTCCGTCGCTCGCCTCGAAGAACGAGCGTCCCTGGCGCACAACTGGCGCACGCCATTCAGCCCATGTCTTAACCGTCGATGTGGACTCGATGGCTTCGCCGTCCTCGTCGAAGTCTGCGGTCGTCAAAATACGATTCGGCACTCCCTCGGGAACTTCGTCGTCCGGGTCAGCCTCGATATACAGGGGGTAGCCCGTTACTTTAGCGCCGACTACGGTCGCATACTTAGCGTGCTCCAGCGACAAAGACTCGGGGCGCATCTCGTAAACGACGGTGTCGCCCTCAGGCGTAGCCCGCGCGCCGAGCGCGACAGCGAGCTTTACAAGTTCTTGGACAGACGAGTTGTTTAGGATCAGCGACCTATCGCAAATGATTTTAGTATTCATGGTTTTTGTCTCCAGTGTCACGGGCACGTGGTGCGCCCTCTTTAAATTTGTTGGTCATAACGTCAGCAGTCTTATAATCCTGTTGGCTCGGGCTTCACAGCGTCAAATTCCGCTTGCGAGAGCTGGTCGATGAGACCGTCGTTAATCGCACCTATTACCAGTTCTGCTCTTTTGCCCGCAAGGCGCCCCTTTGGGATCCTCTGGAATTTTCTACCGTCAGTCAGCGTCTCCGGGTCTAGCGGGATGACGCGGTCCGTTAGCAGCTGGGGCATGCCCGATAGCTCGTCGAGCTTCTCGGACATCTCCAAGTAAACTGCGGAAGATGCCGCAAGAATGTAAACCCCTCCGGTGCTAGCCAGCTTGATCTCAATATCGGTTAGTTCTTCGTCTTCGTTCATTTATTCGTAGGTGTGGCCGAGTTCGGCGGCTAGGAGTGGCATTGCGGCGGCGACTGTGTCGGCGGAGAATGTCTTGGGGAGGATTAGGACTTCTTGGAGGAAGAGGGTGGCGTTATTTGAGGAATCGGCTTTTGCGAAAATGTTAATTTCATTCCAGTCCATGGCGCTAATGTCAACCGTGGCCGTCTTCGCTGTCCCGCCGTTTACGCGGCTGAAATATGTGTCTCCGGCGAATGCCTCATAAATTATAGATCCAACGAAAGCCCCAGTATGGGACGTCGCGGTCGATCCGTTATGTTGCGAGTTAAGGCCACCAAGCGAGTTGAAAACAGCGATCCAACCGGTGGTTGTGCTTCCATCCGCGCTTCCCGTTTGGTTGCATGACACAACGCGACCAGCTTGATCCCCCCCATCCCCCAGCACGGTGAAGACGGCGATGACCCACCCGCCGTTCTGCCCCTCGGTCAGCGTGCTGAGTAGGTGGCTCGCGTCGTCTGACACGATTCCCGGGTGACGGACGATCATTGCGGGATCTTGGCCGGACTGGTTTACAGTTACTGTCTGGCCGGATGTGGCGGTGAATGAGGTCGCCATGTGGGGGGCGTCGCGGGAGATGTCGATGCCGAAGGCACTCGCTCCTGTTAATGCCACGGATTTAATATACCCCGCGAACGGATTATTCAAACCACTCCCAATCTGCTCGATTGGAACATTAGAGGGGTTAGAAAGCCCCTCGGTTGAAACTAAGACTCCGTTATTAGTAAGGGTTAATTCCGACTCGGAGGCGTCCCAAGAAAAAACTAAAGTTTGCTCAGTAGCAGGAATGTAAGCCGAATCAAAAAAAACCGCGCTCTCTCCTTCTGTATTCCCACCAGCCCGTAAGTCTATCCGGCCATTAGATGTAAAGAAAATTCGCTTAAACCCGTCACCGCTAGAGCCTAACAAAGTTTGCTGTGTCTCGGCTATTGGGAGCATCACCACAGTTAAAACAAAGTCGGCACTAAAATCTATTTCCGCGCTTCCTCCAATGCCTAAATAGTTCCCATCCACCCCCGGAAACGAAGCGTATTCCGCACCCGGCGAGCACGGGAACGCGAGGGGTTGTTTTGACAACGTCGCCTGCGCGAATGCGGTGGCGGTCGGCTGGCGATACGATACGCCGTTGACTACTAGGTTTGTGATTTGATGGACGTTTATAGGCCATCCTGAGAATCCACCTAAATATAAGTTTTCCGAAACTGAAGTCGAAATTGTGACATCGTGCGTTCCAGAAACGGCGAGCAACGCGTAAAGTTCTCCTCGGGTTCCAGAAAAAGAAACCCCGTCAATCGTATATGTGCAGGTTCCAAATCCGTTAGTAATATTCGAATTGCTTGACCCAGCTGAAGCTGCTAGAAGGAAACTTGATCCGCTATTAGATAATAAAATAACATTATCCACGCCCCCATTCATATCAATCGTAAAATTGATGCTGGTCAGCGTCAAACCTGCAACAATTAGCGTGTCGTCCCCCGTCCACATGTCCAACTCAATAGGACTCCGGTTAGGAGACAACGCAATGGGATCACGAAAGCCGCACGCGCTACCGTCGCCTTTGAGCCAGCCGGTTCCAGCTGACAAGATCGAAAGAGCGGCTGCACGCATTCGACTCAACAGGTTGAATCTGTAGGGATTGATGCCCGCCTTTCGGACTATGCCAGCGAGATCACGGATGACCCCGGCGTTTTTCTTAATCTTGTGATACGGCGAGATCATACTTGAACTAAGGGGTGCTCCGTCATGATCGTTCCAGTTTCCGTGGGGGTGGCCCACAGCTTACCGGTTTTACTGCTCGTAATCACGATCACCTCCTCGTCCTCGACCACCGGGGAACCTTGCACTGGGTCCAGCGAGTCGTCCTCGTTAACGGACTCGAGAGAGAAGCCGCCCTTACGCGCTTTGAAATAGTGAGGGCGTCCGTTCGTGATGCGGACTTCTATGGGGTCGAGAGATTCGAAAATCATGATCTTAAGGGTGCCCTGGCATGGTTCTCAGCCAGTTCGTGCCCGGACTATACCAACGGTCTGTTTGCTTTGGAAGGTTTTTGTTGTCGCTTAACCGACCATGACGCCCGCCTCCAAGGGTGAGGGAGTGCCGGGTGCTTACTTGATCACGAACCATGAGTTGTCGCCGACCCCCCCATATGTCCCGAGCGTCACTGACCCGTAATCATCTGAGATAACAAAGGTGCTGGCCCCGTTGATTTTGTCCGCCGGGCTGGTGGTGCCTTCGGGGATTGTGGTGTTAGCGGTGACCGTGATGTTGTTGGTGCCGGCGTTCCCCACTGTGTCTAAAATGGTGACTTTACGCATCTGGGTCGCGCTTGCTCGGAGTCTCGATGAGTCGGCGCGTCGCAAAATAACCGTCCGATTGCTGGTGTTGGACATCCCGATAACATCCTCATACCCTTGCATGTTATAGACCGTGGCGGCGCCATTTGCAAAAAAGTTGTTGGTCTTGAAAACGTCGGCCCGCATCACGGTGCCAGCAACATCAATGTGCCCCTGGATGTCATCCATGTCGAGGTTGCTTGCTGAGACGGCCTCGCGCCAGTGCATGACGCCACGGGTTGTTGCCAACGCCATGAATGGTCCAGCTCCAGGGAGCCACGGGATTGGCCCGAGGTAGACCTGGGCACCACTCGACAACTGGATGCGTGATGTCGCGAGACTTCCTGGCGCACTGTTGTTCATGTTCGCCGCCGGCGTCCCGAAAACTTTGGTTTGGACGGCGTGGCATTTCGCCAAAACTGCGGTGCTACCGGCTTGTGCCAAGCGTGAATTAATAAGCTCAACGCTGGAGTAGGACGGTGTAGCCATGGCGGATGAGTCCTCATCAATCTGGATGGGGATCAAGGTTGTTGACGCTAGGAATCGAGCACCCCGGATGGTGACAAGCGACGAGGTGATCTTGAAAAACGTTGTGGTGTAGTCTTCCAGCTCACCCCCTTGGAAATCAACCTGGCTACTCTGGACATCGACCCCGATAGCGCAGCGAGCAAAATCTTGGAGGACGAACATGCCAGCATTAACACCGAGAAGTTGAACCCCAGTATCACAATTAAGGCAATTTATTCCATTGAAGATATGGCAGTTATTTGTTGCGGTGCCTCCATTGGTGATCAGCATCCCGATATCGCAAGTCTTAAATGTGAGTGACCGGCTGTTGTATCTGGCTGCGTTTTGGGAAAAAAGACCGACCTGCCATTGCAGGAATGTGCAGAAATCGATACGCCACCCCTCGCCAATCCATAACGTGCCAACACCCGACTCATTTTTGATGCCTTTTTTCGTGGAATTAGCCACACCATAAAATAGCAAATTTTCAATCCGGCCCCATGAGTTTGATCCAAGTGAACTCATCGGGTAGTTGTTATTGGTGTTGGCCTCGGTGCTCTCGACGATGTGGAATCCATCGACGTCGGTAACCCATTGGAGGATAGACTGAGTGGGAGATTCCCCAGAGATGACCTGGCCACGGGTGACGAGGTCAACAGTTGTGGACATCTGGTATCGACCATTGGGGATGTGAACGTGCCGCCCCGTGTCGAGAGCTTTTTGAATAGCGAGCCCGTCGATCTCCTCAGTAAGCGCTGCACATCGCGGGTAGACGACTTGTGCCGCCGCCAGGTTGTCAAAATTATCGTCCGCGGTATTGCTGGCACTGTCACCGACGGCCCCGAATTCCTGCGGGGTGACTGGCGCAGCGGCTAGGACGTTCGCGTCTGTGGCGGGCCCCCATACGGACCCATCAGTGCACACCCAGACGTCTGTCCCCACGATAGCGTGCTGTCCCGCGACGCCCGGGGTCACACCGCTCACGGGTGCGTCTGTGAGTAGTAACGGCGCTGGGATGATGCGAGCCTCGGCCCCGCCGCTCAAGCTGCCGGTGGTGTCATAGTTATCCTCTGTGTCGACCAGAGTGTAAGTGATCTCGTTTCCCGACAGTCCGCCCACTTTGGCAGTGAGCGTCAAGGAGGTTGTAGTGCCGACGGTTACTACTGTCGCAGTCACCGGCGCAGCAGAGGCGTCGCCGTTCAAGGTGAAGGCGGTCTCAGCGACGGCCCCGGTGTTGACGACGTCTCGTATCGCCTGCGCCCACTGCTGCCACCCAACGGCTTGCGCGGAGTTAATTAAGAGCAGAGCGCCGTTCGCATTCGCCGACTCACTCCCCACGAAAAGGTTGAGAACCCACGATCCCACCGTAAGACTACCCTCCTGGCTTAAAACCTGACTCGAATTGTTGAACGTCAGAGTCACCGCCGCCGGGGCGCCTCTGGTAAGCGGGTCGACGTCGGAAGTCATAGCGAGGCTCAGGAGGTCGCTCACTGTGGCCTTCCCGACCACCCCGCCGATAGCGGCTAGCTTGTCGGAACGGCTTGCGACCACTTCTGCGTCGAGGGGGATTGTGTTCATGCGCAGACGCTAGCGCATAACAACGGAGCAGGGAAGTCGTAACTCGACGGGCGTGCTAGGTAAAAAAGAGCGTAAGGGGCCTGCACGGCCCTTCTTACGCTCTTGCAGCTTAGTGGAAGTCGACGCAGCCGCCGTCCGACGCATGCCGGAAGGCTTCCTCCCACGCGCAGTATCTCACGAACCATTGCTGGTCGCCTTTCGCGAACGCGGACGCTCGTCCGCGATACGCAACGAAGTCGGCGTGTAGCTTGGCGGAAACATCCGCCCCGATCACGCCCTCGCAGTCAGAGAAGTTGATGAGTTCCCAGAATGGACCCTCCGTAGCGTCCCATGCCCCGACGGAATGACTTAGACGCCCAGCGCGCCCCAGCCCAACTGCGTCAGCATCTAGCTTGGCCTCGTAGCCAGCCAGCTCGGCTAGCCCTTCGCGCCACGTGTTGTAGGAGGAGTAGGCGCTTGAGAATGCGTGGTCTCTTTCCTTGAAGCTGTAATATCCGTCTTTGAAGTCCTCGCACCGCTCCGGCCAAGGGTCACGGCGCATTTCGTAGAAGTTACCCTCCTCGTATACATGCCCGTCCGTCCCTATTAGGTCGCCGCTTTCATTCTGTGTGCCTTCGATGCGCGTCAGTCCGCGGTAGTATGTTGTATCAAGTCCCATATTATGGTTGTGGCTTACCTCGGCGCTTCATGGCCTTGGCTATTTTTAAGATGTCGTTTAGGTCGTGCTGTCCGCTCCATAGAATGGGCGCCTTCTTCGTGACCTCTAGTTCTGTTGTTGCTGAGTCGTATGTCATGTGGCCCGCCCACTTCGGCAGCTCACCGCCCCGGACAATGCCGGGAGGTGTGACATACCAGAAGCGATTAGGCCTCTTGCCGCGCCGCTCTTCGTTGTAGATAGCGTGGCGCCTTTTCTTGAAGTCCCGCAGGAAGTCGGAGCGTGAGATCTTCACCTCATACTCGTAGATCTGGCCCGAGGCCGTTACGGCAGCGAAGTCAGCGTCCACGCACCCATTCAGGAACTGCTGCTTGTCATTGATCGCGATCGGGTGCTTATACGTGTAAAGCCTCAGGGCTTCCGTGACGGTCTTTGACGTTGCTTTGGGAGTCAGCATCTCACCGTCAGGCTTGATGACGCGGGCGAGTCGATGCTTCCACTCCGCGCGGTATTGCTTGAGCTCAGAACGCACCAACGCCTCCGTGTCAGAGTCCCCGCACGGGTATGACTTGAATCTCTGCCATTCCCGGGGTCCCTTGATGCGCGCCGACTCGATGTGGTAGTGGTCGCTTTGCATACTCGCTACGGGGCGATTCTCCTTATTTCAAAGATGAGGTAAATCAAGGAGGCGACCGAGCCGAAGACCACCCCCGCAGTAAAGCCTTCCGATACGGCGCCCGAAAGTCCGACCGAGGCGACGAAGGCTGTCGTGGCGCACACGTAAGCCAGGTTAGTCAAATCGGCCTTTAGTTTACGTCGACCGTCGCGAAGTCGTTCGGCGTGTGTCTGCAAGCCATACCGATACAGCACCTTGAGTTGGCGACGCCGATCGCTTTTCTGTTCGGTGCGCCTCTCAGGTAACTTCATTGGATTCTGAGTCAGTAGTATCTTCAGGCGTCAAGGCTATCACCATGGAGCGCGGCACGAAGCCCACGAGGGTCCCGTCACTCTCCCGGGCGGCGAGGATGCTACCCTCCCCGCCGGTGACGGAGCTCAGCAGCTTGCCGAGGACGCGGGTTAGCATCTCAGGGATGACGCCTGTTGCGTCGTCGAGCAGATCGTTCAGGGCCGAGCCTTTTACGGCAATCTGGGCGTTGAGAGACTGTGTGAATTGTTCGGCTATTTTCTTCTGTGGATTTGTCATTATTCGTTAAGTTTTGGTTCTGGTAGGGCCTAGGCGGGCGTGCATACTATTCTTCGGTTGTGTTCGCGAGGCAGGCGTAGCGCGCCACGACGACGTTGGCGCCGAACAGCGGCGGGTGCGCTGCGTGGTGCGCTGCGTGCTTCAACGCGACGACTGTTGGAACTACTGCGTCTTCGGGTCCCGTTAGGACCCGTAGGACTTGTGCGTAGTAGATGCCTCCGGTCTGCAACGAGGTTCCTGTATAGTCCTCGTATTCTGCGAGAGCCGTCAAGATTTTATCGTCAGTCAGTTCTGTTCTTTTTTGCAATACAGCGACGCGTGATGTTATCGTGTTCATTTTTAGGATTTTTAGTTGTTATCGGGTCCCACAGGTCTGGTAGGATCTTTTTAGCGCGCGCAGTCACCGGGCGGACCTGGTCCAAGGTGAACTGCGCGAGCCCGTCTACGCCGCGCAGGCGAGACTTAGTGCCGTAGACGATAGCGAAGCCAGCGTCTCCCCACTCTTCATACGACATAGCGGTGTCTTCAAGCTGTTCCGTCAACTCCATCAGGCTCAAACAGATACCAATCCCGGTAGTCGGTTGTCGAGGATCTTTCACCGACACTGCGGAATTCGGGGCGCTCGTGGCTTCTCCTCTCGGCGTCCCACACGCAGACGGTGCTGCCCAGGTAGCGCAGAGTCATGCGCAGCTCGGACCACCACGCATGGTGCGTGTGGGTGATCGGGATGGAACTCTCTCGCCCCACTATGACGTCCCCGACCTTAAGGCCAGCCGCTCGGACCTTATCGGGCGAGTCGATGCTACGCCGGCAGTGGATCGGCGTCAGCGTTCCCTTATGAAAGTCAGACCAATGCTCGTTCACGGCGCGGGTGTGATGGCTTTCTGCGTGTCAGCGGGGAGACGCCGTTGACGGACTTTTTTTTGCGCTTTGTGAACTTTTCGTAGTTTTCGAATACTTTAGTTTTCATCATTTTAGCTTTTTGATTATCTTTAACGTCGTGTCCTCAGTCAGGCCCACGGCGGACGTAGTCTTGACTAAGTGCTGCGTCAAGGGCTCCATACCGCCCTCGTCGTCAACGATGGCGAAGCAACGCACCGGCCCGTGCTCCTGGAGCCACTGATTGATTTCGGACCCGCGGGTCTTCGCCTCGTAGAGTCCTCCGGGTCCGATCTTGTCGCTGATAGGCGTGCATCCGTAGAAGCGACCCCCGAGGCGCGCAATAGAGCGTCGGAGGCGCTCCAATTGGTCAGGGATCTTGCGCCAGGTTGACGAGACCACGATCAGAGGATGTATCTCGTCGATGATTTTTCCTAGGTGGTCCAGGAGGTCGGAGTCCAGCCCGCCGCGCGGGTGCCGGTTAAGCACGCCGTCCACATCAAGAAACAAGACAGCTTCCAGCCTTAGATCACCAGCCCCTTTATAATGGGACACGGCGTGTTTGCAGAGAGCTAGGGCGGTGTATAGTTGCGCGTGTGTGGGCTCGTTGTCCGTTATCCTTGCTTTCCTACCTATCGGGCCAAACGCTGTGACACGCACTTCCCCCAACTCGATCTCGATGGACACGACGCACCCGGGAGGTAGTTCCTCCTTGAGCTGATCGATCTTTGTCTGGACGTCACTCACGGTGTGGTTTTGGTGAAGTGTTCATTGAGAAGGCGAACGATGAGATTACCCATCGCGTCTTGGATAGGTGCTGCGACGTCCTCGTGCATCCCGAGGGCGCATGAGCCGCCACCGGTGAGGTAGCCCCACCCGCGAATGTCCGCTACCTTGACAGCTCCGAAGCTCGGCACATGCATCGTCACTCCCATGACTTCGTCGTAGGAGTAATCGTGGGCGTATACGCTATCGAACGTTGGAGATTTTTTTCGTTTACTCATTTTTTTAGTTGGTGTTTTAAATTACATCTCTGGTCAGTTGCACTGGTGTCTATGCGCCAGAGTCTTTTTGTTTCGCCTTCAGTCGCGTGCGAGAATCTGTGATAGGTTGATCCGCGCCCACGCCCCTAGGAAGCGTCGATACCACACGGGCGCACCCCCACGGTCTGTGTGGGTGCGCAGGGTGTCGCCCTCTTCCGGGTGTGGCTTTAGTTCCTTACTAAACAGGTCCTCCGTGAGATTACCCTTTTCTACGAGGCGGCCGTTGTGGTAGTAGCGGTAGTGGGTCATGCGTTTACGATGGGGACGACTTGTAGCGGAACGTGTAGCCCGTCCGGGTATACTGTTGCTTCATCGCGATGCGTGACTTTTTTAAGGCTTTTCGCTCGGATGGTGACAGTGTCTACCACGTCCCCCTTGGTGACCAACTCATATACGTAGCTTTTGACGACGGTAGAATTGATTCCCATTAGCTCTGATTCTTTAGGGTTTCGAGGAGAGCGCGGCCGCACGTGTTGCGCAGACTTTGCAGGTCCGCCTCCACGTTGCGTTCGCTCCCGGCGTGACCGTAGTTACCATCTTCCCACGCGCGCCGCAGTCTGTCCTCCCATTTGACGCCGTGTGCTTCGAACCACAACAGCAGCGCGAAGCGGGCACTCCCCGCGCGTGGATGCTGGTTGATCGCGGTGTGTAGCCGCCTGGCGAACGTGTTGGAGGCCGCTACCATCACAGCCCTGAGCATGCCCTGCCGATTATCGTCACTCTTGAATAGGGAAAGGTCTCCCCGTTTGTAGCGCGGGTAGGCCTCGAGCCGCCCGTCTTTTGTTTTCTTCAGGGTGTATCCGTAGCGACTGATCTGCGCTGTGAGTTCCTCAATTGAGTATTTTATTTGTTCTTTCATGTTGGTGATTTTCGTTTGTTTGATTTCCAAGACGGGCGCTACTCCGACTGCTCCAGGCCTTCCCATCCTATCTCGGTGAACGCGTCGTAGCGACTATCGAAGGCTCTACAGAGTGCGTCCAGTTCTTCCTCCGCGTTACTCGCATCTTCGGAGAACGTCACATACAGCGTCATATCCGATTCTTGCCGCATGTAAACGCTGCACTCGCAGAGATCGCCCCCGCGCTCGAATGCTGAAAACACCTTGTCGTATTCCCCGCCGTGCTGGTTCTGGTAGCGCTCTGGGACGCGTAAGTCGAACGCGGTGAAGTCCTCAAACACAAACTCTCCGTCTTCGTGATCATAGTAGTAAGGGGTTAAGTCGAGCGTAATGCACCCGCGGTCGCTCATCGCCCTGCCTCCTCGAGTTGGTCGGCGAGGTTTAGCATGGCCTCTTTGAAGGCGTCTGGGCCGTCGAGGTAGCGCGGGATAGTCACGTGATCGGGAAGCGTATCGGGGTGCTCTAGTTCCAGCTCGCAATAGGCAACGTGAATATCCCCGCGCCGGAAATATTCCAGCGCGTCGAGCCTGGCTCTCACGTCTTCGGGGAAGCTGTCTGGGAACTTGTTGTCATCCGTATCAGCGCCGAGGCGCCGGGACATGACAGACCCGGCGAGACATTGGTGACACACGCCGTTGATAATTGGAACGTGCCAAGCGCCCATAGTGATCTTAACGCCCTTCTGCTTCTCTTGAAGTTCGATGTCGTGGATCGCATCGCGGATGAGATTCCACGGTTCGTTGGCGGGCGCGAGTGTCCCGGATTGTTTTAGTATCATTGGTTGGTTGGTTGTGCCGCCTCGAGTTGGTCGGCGAGTGCGCGCATGGCTGCCTTGAAGGCGTAGGGACCGCGGCGGTGGTAGTTCGGGATAGGCACGTGATCGGGAAGCGTATCGGGGCGCTCTAGCCCCAGATACTCGTAGGCGTAGCCAATCTCCCCGATGCGGAGTGAGTTCAGCGCGCGGAGCCTGGCCTCTACGTCTGGGAAGTCTAACGGTTCTGCGACGGCATCAGTATCAGCGCCGAGACGCCGCGACATGACAGACCCGGCGAGGCACTGGTGACACGCGCCGTTGATAATTGGAACGTGCCAAGCGCCCATAGTGATCCTAACGCCCTCCTGCTTCTCTTGAAGCGTCAGGTCGTGGATCGCGTCGCGGATCAAGGTCCACGGTTCATTGGCGGGCGCGAGTGTCCCGGATTGTTTTAGTATCATTGGTTGGTTTTGGTTGGTTGTGCCGCCTCTAATTGGTCGGCGAGTTTTAGCATGGCTGCCTTGAAGGCGGGAGGGCTGTGGCGGTAGTGCGGGCCGTCTCGATATTCCGGGACATCCACGCGCTTAGGAAGCGTATCGGGGCGCTCTAGTTTCAGCCTGCGGTAGGCGATGCCAATCGCCCCGGTGCGGAAATCGTCCAGCGCGCGGAGCCTGGCCTCTACGTCTTCGGGGTATTCTTCTGGGAACGCAAAGGCATCAGTATCAACGCCGAGGCGCCGGGACATGACAGCCCCGGCGAGGCACTGCGAACACGCATCGAAGAAGTAAGGGATGTGCCAACGGCCCATCTCGATCTTAACGCCCTTCTGCTTCTCCTGCAGTTCCAGGTCTTTTATGGCGTCGCGGATCAAGGTCCACGGTTCATTGGCGGGAGCGAGTGTCCCGGATTGTTCTAATATCATTGGTTGGTTGGTTCTGGTTGTGCCGCCTCTAATCGGTCGGCGAGTTCGCGCATGGCTGCCTTGAAGGCGGCTGGGCCGTTGCGGTAGGCCGGGATAAACACGCACTCAGGAATCGAGGAGGGACGCTCTAGTTTCAGCTCGCGGTAGGCGAAGACAATCTCCCCGCACCGTAACTCCTCCAGCGCACAGAGCCTGTCTGATACGTCTTTGGGGAAGTCGAGCGGGAACTTTTTGTCATCCGTATCAGTGCCGAGGCGCCGGGACATGACAGACCCGCCGAGGCATTGCTCACACACGCTGCCGCATGGGGAGTGCCAGCTGTCCATCTCGATCTTAACGCCCTCCTGCTTCTCCTGCAGTTCCAGGTCTTTTATGGCGTCGCGGATCAAGGTCCACGGTTCATTGGCGGGCGCAAGAGGCCCTGATTGTTTTAATTTCATACTGTTCTGTTTCCGCCCCCCGCATCACGCGAGGAGGGGAATGAAACAGGCGGAGCATTACGCTCCGCACTGTGATTGCTACCGCTCAGTGAGGTAGTCGATTGTCAGTGGACCTACTCTGCGACGATTGGCCCAAAGGTCAAACTGGCTGGAATAGCAACGCTGGAACAAGTAACCGACGAATTTGAAATCGAAGGACAACCTCACTTTGGTATTAGGGACGAGGAATTTGTTCATAATCTTCGCCAAGAATCACCCTCCGCACGCGTGAGCATGGGAGGGTGATTCTTGGCGAGTGGTGGCTAGTCGGTGGTTAATGGTTGTTGATTTCTGCTCTCATCTCTTCGTCAGTCCAGCCCCCAGATCCTTCTGACGACTTGATATCTTCCGGTTCGATCTCGTGGTCTTCCGCTCCATCAGGCCAGACTACCAGTTGATTTGGGCCACCGAGTCGGTTGATGACGAGGATGTCTCGCTTGTTCGCTTCATCGTATCGGCCATGGCCGCCAGCTATTCTAATTCCGGCGAATCTTGTAATTTCTTGTTTTGTCATAATTTGCACCTCGAAACCTCCCTCCCGTCGTGAGACAGGGGAGGTGATTCTTGGCTTGGTTGTGGCTAGAATGAGGAGACGATGATTCCAGAAGAGAATTCGATGAGCGTGCCGCGGTCATTAATGTAATCGCGAATCAACTCATCGATTTCGTCATCCTCGTCGTCTTCTTCAATTTCGATTCCCGCGCTTTTCAACGCGGTGTGAAGTGGTTCACCGTAGTAATCAGCGATCCATCCTTGCAAGCTTTCAGACTCGCTGAAATCGCCACGGATTGCTACTACGTCCAATTCTTCTCCGTTTCCGGTGTCTTCGAGCAATTCTGCGAGTGCCATTGCCCCATCGTGCGACCAATTTGCACTGTCATCATTTTTTAGAGCACTGGCGATATCGTAGGCGGATAATGTATTTTTCATAATTCTGTTTTGGTTCCCGCCCCCGCATGATGCGAGGAGGGGAATGAAACAGGCGGCACCGTTGCCGCTCTGTGATTTACGCTGACTCGAGTAGGTCGGCGAGTTTTAGCATGGCTGACTTGAAGGCGGCTGGGGAGACGCGGTGGTAGTTCGGGATAGGCACGCGCGCAGTAAGAGAAGCGGGGCGCTTTAGCCCCAGATACTCGTAGGCTTCGCCAATATGCCCGCCGCGGAAATAGTTCAGCGCGCCGAGCCTGGCCTCTACGTCGTCGGGGAAGTTGAACGGGGACGCATGATCATCAGTATCAACGCCGAGACGCCGAGACATGACAGACCCGGCGAGACATTGCATGCACGCATCGACGACGTGTGGGTTGTGCCACAGGCCCATATTTATCATAACACCCTCCTGCTTCTCTTGGAGTTCCAGGTCATGTATGGCGTCGCGGATGAGAGTCCACGGTTCATTGGCGGGCGCGAGTGTCCCGGATTGTTTTAGTATCATGGTTTGGTTGGTTGTGCCGCCTCTAATCGGTTAGCGAGTTCGAGCATGGCTGCCTTGAAGGCGTCTGGGGAGACGCGGTGGTAGTTCGGGATAGGCACGCGCTCAGGAAGCGTATCGGGGCGCTCTAGTTTCAGTTTGCGGTAGGCGTCGGCAATATCCCCGCCGCGGAGTGAGTTCAGCGCGCGGAGCCTGGCCTCTACGTCTTCGGGGAAGTTGGGCGGGGACTTGTCGTCATCAGTATCAACGCCGAGACGCAGCGAGATGACAGACCCGGCGAGACATTGGTGACACACGCCGGCGTATGGTCTGTGCCACAGGTCCATATTGATCTTAACGCCCTTCAGCTTCTCTTGGAGTTCGAGGTCATGTATGGCGTCGCGGATCAAGGTCCACGGTTCATTGGCGGGAGCTAGTGCCCCTGATTGTTCTAGTATCATTGGTTGGTTGGTTCTGGTTGCGCTGACTCGAGTCGGTCGGCGAGTTTTAGCATGGCTGCCTTGAAGGCGTCTGGGCCGTCTTCGTAGCGTGGGATAGGCACGCGCGCAGGAAGTGTGCCGGGACGCTTTAGCCCCAGATGATTGTAGGCAGCGTTAACCTCCCCGGCGCGGAGTAAGTTCAGCGCGCGGAGCCTGGCTCTCACGTCTCCGGGGAAGTTGTCTGGGGACGCATGATCATCAGTATCAGCGCCGAGACGCCGCGACATGACAGACCCGGCGAGACACTGGTAACACACACCGCCGCCGAGATCGTGCCAAATACCCATATCGATCCTAACGCCCGCCTGCTTCTCTTGAAGTTCGAGGTCTTGGATCGCGTCGCGAATCAAGGTCCACGGTTCATTGGCGGGAGCTAGTGTCCCGGATTGTTCTAGTATCATGGCTTGGTTGGTTTTGGTTGTGCCGCCTCGAGTTGGTCGGCGAGTTTTAGCATGGCCTCCTTGAAGGCGGGTGGGCCGAAGAGGTGGTAGGCGGGTGGGCCGAAGAGGTGGTAGCCCGGGATAGTCACGCGCACAGGAATCGAGGAGGGGAACTCTAGTTTCAGCTTGCGGTAGGCGAGGCCAATCTCCCCGACGCGTAAATCGTCCAGCGCGCAGAGCCTGGCTGTTACGTCTTCGGGGAAGGTGGACGGAACTGCGCCGTCATCAGTATCAACGCCGAGGCGCCGGGACATGACAGACCCGGCGAGGCACTGGTGACACGCGCCGTTGATAATTGGAACGTGCCAGCCGCTCATATCGACATCGACGCCCTCCTGCTTCTCTTGGAGTTCGAGGTCGCGGATCAAGGTCCACGGTTCATTGGCGGGAGCTAGTGTCCCGGATTGTTTCAATTTCATGGCTTGGTTGGTTGTGCCGACTCGAGTAGGTCAGCGATTGCGAGCATGGCTGCCTTGAAGGCGGCTGGGTCGTGGTGGTAGCGCGGGATAATCGTCGTCGAAGGAAGCGTATAGGGAAGTTCTAGTTTCAGCTCGCGATAGGCAGCGTTAACCTCCCCGCCGCGGAGTAAGTTCAGCGCGTAGAGCCTGTCTCTCACGTCGTCGGGGTAGTTGATCGGGCTTGTACGAGCATCCGTATCAGCACCGAGACGCCGAGACATGACAGACCCGGCGAGGCACTGGTGACACGCGCCACCGCCGCCTCTAATTGGGTCGTGCCACTCGTTCATATCGATCCTAACGCCCTCCTGCTTCTCTTGGAGTTCGAGGTCATGGATGGCGTCGCGGATCAAGGTCCACGGTTCGTTGGCGGGCGCGAGTGTCCCGGATTGTTCTAGTATCATGGCTTGGTTGGTTTTGGTTGCGCTGACTCGAGTCGGTCGGCGAGTGCGAGCATGGCTAACTTGAAGGCGGATGGATCGTCTTCGTATTCCGGGATAGGCACGCGCGCAGGAAGTGTGCCGGGGAACTCTAGTTTCAGCCTGCGGTAGGCAACGTGAATACCCCCGCGCCGGAAATCGTCCAGCGCGCAGAGTCTGGCCTCTACGTCTATGTGGTAGTCGTCTGGGAACGCGACGGCGCCAGTATCAACGCCGAGACGCCGCGACATGACAGACCCGGCGAGGCATTGATGACACGCGCTGCCGCCGTATGGGTCGTGCCAGCTGTCCATCTCGACCGTAACGCCCTCCTGTTTCTCTTGGAGTTCGATGTCGTGGATGGCGTCGCGGATCAAGGTCCACGGTTCATTAGCGGGCGCGAGTGTCCCGGATTGTTCTAATATCATGGTTTGGTTGGTTTTGGTTGCGCTGACTCGAGTCGGTCGGCGAGTTTTAGCATGGCTGCCTTGAAGGCGTCTGGGCCGAAGCGGTAGCGCGGGATAGGCACGTGATCGGGAAGCGAAGCGGGGCGCTTTAGCCTCAGATAATCGTAGGCGATGCCAATCGCCCCGCCGCGGAGTGAGTTCAGCGCGCGGAGCCTGGCTCTCACGTCTCTGGGGAAGTTGTCTGGGGACGCATGATCATCAGTATCAGCGCCGAGACGCCGGGACATGACAGACCCGGCGAGGCATTGATGACACGTGACGCCGCCGCGGGCGTGCCAAATACCCATATCGATCCTAACACCCTCCTGTTTCTCTTGGAGCTCTAGGTCGTGGATGGCGTCGCGGATCAAGGTCCACGGTTCGTTGGCGGGCGCGAGTGTCCCGGATTGTTCTAATATCATGGTTTGGTTGGTTTTGATTGTGCCGCCTCTAATCGGTCAGCGAGTTTGCGCATGGCTGCCTTGAAGGCGGAGGGGCCGCGGTGGTAGCCCGGGATAGGTATGCGCGCAGTAAGAGAAGCGGGGTGCTCTAGCCCCAGATACTCGTAGGCTTCGTCAACCTCCCCGAGCCGGAAATATTCCAGCGCGTAGAGCCTGGCCTCTACGTCCCTGGGGAAGCTGTCTGGGAACTTTTTGTCATCCGTATCAGTGCCGAGACGCCGGGACATGACGGACCCGGCGAGACATTGTTGGCACGAGCCGTCGCGTTGATCGTGCCACGCGGTCATATCGATCTCGACGCCCTCCTGCTTCTCTTGGAGTTCGAGGTCGTGGATCGCGTCGCGGATCAAGGTCCACGGTTCATTGGCGGGAGCTATTGTCCCTGATTGTTTCAATTTCATGGCTTGGTTGGTTTTGGTTGTGCCGCCTCTAATCGGTCAGCGAGTTTTAGCATGGATGCCTTGAAGGCGGAGGGGCCGTTTTCGTAGTCCGGGATAGGAACGCTATAAGGAAGCGAAGCGGGGAGTTCTAGTTTCAGCTCGCGGTAGGCGATGCCAATCGCCCCGCCGCGGAGTAAGTTCAGCGCGCGGATCCTGGCCTCTACGTCGTCGGGGAAGTTGATTGGGGACTTGTGGTCATCCGTATCAGCGCCGAGACGCCGCGACATGACAGACCCGGCGAGACATTGATAACACACGCCGTCGAGTGGGAAGTGCCACTGGTCCATAGCGACATCGACGCCCTCCTGCTTCTCTTGAAGTTCGATGTCGTGGATCGCATCGCGGATAAGAGTCCACGGTTCATTGGCGGGCGCTAGTGTCCCGGATTGTTCTAGTATCATGGCTTGGTTTTGGTTGGTTGGTTGGTTGGTTGGTTGGTTGTGCTAACTTTTTAGCGGTTCATGTTCCTGCGTATGCATGTAGCGTCTGTCGTAGTAGCCGCTCACGATGTCTCCTCTAAGGTTCTCGGATCACGACCTCCTTCTTATTGTCGTCCCACAAGTAACGAGCGACGTAACTGGGGTAACTCCTAGGAACTGACCCCATGACGTATTTGTATTCCCACATGTTACGCGCCCAACGGTTGAAAACGGCGGCGATGATGTAGCGGCGAGACGCGCGCTGGGCCTTTTTACTCCGCAGCTTATTTATCAACGCGCGAGCCATGACGCGCGGCGACGTCGTTACGTGCCGGCTGTCCACGTAGTAACTGATTTCGCTATGCTGCACGGCCGCCATTCCTGCCTCTTTACTCATGGCGCGTGATGTTCTTGTTTTCACACTCAGTGAGCGCCTTGTAGTTTTCGGATATCTTCATTGGTTTGATGGTTGGTTGATTTGATCCCCTGGACGCCCTCAGGAGGCTCTTGAAGGATTCCTTGGTCCCTTTTACCCCCTCAGGGTGGGCGGCCCATATGGGCCGCCCTGTGTGCTTCACATACCGTGAGGGCTTGTCGCTCCCGCAGTATACCCACTGCCCCACTTGTAAGCGAAGCTGGTTACTGAGTATCGCCGCGGAGATGCCGGGCATCCATAGGTCAATCGCTGGTAGGTATTTCATAATCCTCTTTTGATTTTTTTAACTTAAACACGACCTCTAGTAAGTTATCGAATTCGTGATACGTGGGGCGGGCAACTCCCTCATCGGTGTCAATGATGCACAGAGTGCCGGTCCCGTCGGGCCGCAGGTCTGTTACATACACGTCAGCAAACGCTGAGGTGAACGACCTGAGGTGTCGGTTGAACAGCGTGACGGCGGACTCCTTCACAGGCGCGTCGTCAAGTGCGCGCAGGGAATCAGACACACGTGCACCCTCCACCGCCCGGCGCAGTGACTCCTCAACACCCGGGTCATCATGTGCCTGGTCACGCGACACGTAGTCAGCAGCCCATAAGGCCGCGGTAGTGTTAACCTGGTAAAGCGCGAGAACTCTTATTACATCCGTGCACCGCGCTTCTGCTGCCTTGCGATACCGCCGTTGGGCTTGAAGAATTTCTTCCTTTTGACGGCGGTCGCTGAGGTTATCGCGCGTCAAGTAACGGGCGTGAAGTAAAGCATGCATCGTCAGGTCCAGCAATACTAGAACAAGGAGAATGCTGATAGTAAGTGGTGTCATTTGATGTAGAATTTGCTTTTAGTTTCATACCAGCGACCTTCGATGAACTCGTTGATGACTCCGCATGATAGGCCTTCGTCATAGGTCTGCTCTTGGTAGTAAGATCGAAACCACAGGCGTCGCGGGGTGCCGCTCTGATCCTTTGCGGTCACGGGAAGCCAAGCGAACCTCCGGACGACGCGGATGTCCCGTTGATAGTGCAGCTCGGTGCCTCGTGGGCTGATACGAGACCTGACGCTACTACCGGCGTCGATGATCGCGAGCAACATCTCGCGGCGCTGCTCGGCGAGCATCTTACCGATAGGGAGAGACACTGGGACCGACGTTCCCGTTTTTTTTACGTCGACCACAAGCGGGCCGGCGATGCGCAAGACAATCTTACCCGGCAGAGCGTATCGGTCGTGCCCCAACGCGCGGGCATCACCAATATCAGGAGTCTGGCCGGCCTGAAGCGCCCTCACGAGTTCTTGAGAAACGGCAGCGCGACGCGTAGGCGCGCCTCTAATGCGGTAGGAGAATCCCGGGATGCATGTGTCGTGGAGGACGTCCGTGAAGTTTTTATACGCCTCGGATCGCCATTCGTTAATTCTCATTGCCTGTGTGGTAGAGGTGTTGAGTGAGAGAAACGAGGGACTGGGCGTCCGTGTGTCTCGGCGGGTGGATAACGTGCGAGCGGGGGGATCCGTGGAGTCGGTAGCCCTGACGGAGAAGGTCGGTTATTTGTCGGTCGAATTCTTCGGTGTCGTCAGTGACGAATATAGTTTTGAATGTTGGTTTCATTTTTTAGTTTTGTTGGTGTTGATTAAGGTGAGGCTGCGCAACTGAGCAGTTTTAGCGATGGGGTCTCCCAGGTTAACTTCTCGATCCGCGTCGCTCCGTGCCCGTATCTCTACGACGGCTAGAGTTACCTTACGCGCGCGGAGGGGGAGCTTACGAATAAGAACGACAGAGAGTCCGGCGTCATATTCATCTTGAGTATGTCCCCGGGGGTTTTGTCTATCCACTCCTGTATAGTGTCCAGCTCTATGAACTCGACGCCGTCGTCGCCGAACGCCTCGCGCTTCGTATCGTAACAGCTTTCTACGGATTGAGGGTCGCACTCCTGGGCGTAGGCTGCATTTCTTTGATCGCCCCCTGTAGCCTCGTTGATGTGATTCGCGCTTCCTTCGTCGCTGGTGCGGTTTGACATCATGTAGATGCCGGCGTCGCCGATGACGCAAATTCCTGGCGTAGTTTCCTCGGGAACCCCCCAGCCTTCTCCCGTGTAGGGGACCGTGCACGTGGCTGCGGACTTTGTCGCCGCAACGAGGTGCGCGACTTCTGCTTTTTTAAAAGTTATCTTCATATTGGTTATTTCGTTGATGGCAGTTGGGGCCGCATGGCTTTACCGCCTTGAGAAGTCAAATAGCGTCAGTTTAAATATGGCGGCCTGCTTGATCATGTCCGCCGTCCCGGATCCTCCCGGAAACGCAGCGACGGCTGTGGCCTTCTGCGCCATGAGCCTATTACGCTTCGCCCCGGCTTGGTGACCATATTTGTCCCAGTCCGCCGGGTATCGCTCGGTTCGTATTCCCCTGCTAACTGCGTAGAGCTCTCCGCATCTGTCAGCTCCCTTGGCGTTTCCGCTGATCACCACTGCGATCGGGATCGCGTCTAGAAGCGTCCTGTCCGCATCCGTAAACTCGTAGTCCCTCCCGCCGCACACCACTAGGCGGTATGGCGCGTCGGGGAACGGCGCGCACAAAACCTCGGATTGGATAGAGTAGGGCCCTCGGCGGCCGCAGATATTACACGTCACCTCTCGCGAGGTGGTGCGTAACCAGTGCGGGCGGTGCGGCGCGTTACGATCGACCACGTGACCGCCCCCACAGATGTAGGCCGCCTTGGGAGTGTCGCTCCCGGCCGCGCCTTAGAATCTTAACAGTGACCGACACCCCTAGCGTTGATTTAATACTCACTGCCCGAGTAAGTTTTTCGCGATGAGTTTGATGGAATAGCCAATCGTCATCACAACGACGGCGATAACCGCCGCCCCCGTGCCGTTTGATTTTTATCGAGCCAACTTGCGTCCGGGGGAACGTCATCGTCACCATCGTGAGGGAGCATAATAAGAGCTAAGGCGAGAAGCGAGCATCCGATGAACCATAAGAGGAAGGCAAAGGCGTCGATGCTGTTGAAGATGATTTCGTTAGTAGTCATGTCAATTTAATAGGGGGTCGTAAAAGCGCGACTTGAGAAGAAAGTCCATAGTTTTTATCTGAGTTAGCGAGGGAGATGACGACAAGCCGCGCAGCCGCGATCTCCCCGGTGCTCATTGTCAGGAACGGGTAACGGTTTTAGTTGGTCGCGAAATATAAGCTAGTCGAGAGGCGCTATGCTTGGTAGCGCGTGAAGCATTTTATCGGACGCGTTCATGATCGATTATAGGCTGCGATGGCTAATGCAATAGCACCCACGACTGCCGACACAATAACAGCGAAAGTGACGCGGAGAATGATGTCGTCACACGCTCGCTTTCTACGTGCACGCTCGCGCCACTTGGAGTTTTGACCGCTGGGTTCTTTTTTTCTGTAATTCATTTCACGGCTGGTTGGTTGTGCCGCCTCGAGTTGGTCGGCGAGTTTTAGCATGGCTGCCTTGAAGGCGGAGGGGCCGCGGCGGTAGCGCGGAACATCCACGCGCTTAGGAAGCGTATCAGGGCGCTCTAGTTTCAGCCTGCGGTAGGCGTAGCCAATCTCCCCGATGCGGAAATTGTCCAGCGCGTAGAGCCTGTCTCTCACGTCGTCGGGGTAGTCGAACGGGTCTGCGCGAGCATCCGTATCAGCACCGAGACGCCTCGACATGACAGACCCGCCGAGACACTGCGAACACACGCCGTCGTATGAGATGTGCCAATGGTCCATATTGATCTTAACGCCCTTCAGCTTCTCTTGGAGTTCGAGGTCGTGGATGGCGTCGCGGATCAAGGTCCACGGTTCATTGGCGGGAGCGAGAGGCCCTGATTGTTCTAATATCATGGCTTGGTTGGTTCTGGTTGTGCCGCCTCTAATTGGTCAGCGAGTTTTAGCATGGCTGCCTTGAAGGCGGAGGGGCCGTTTCGGTAGCGTGGGATAGGCACGCGCTCAGGAATCGAGGAGGGGAGTTCTAGTTTCAGCTCGCGATAGGCGGTATCAATCTCCCCGCACCGTAAATCGTCCAGCGCGTGGAGTCTGACCGCTACGTCTTTGGGGTAGTTGTCTGGGGACTTGTGGGCGTCAGTATCAACGCCGAGGCGTCGCGACATGACAGACCCGGCGAGACATTGATGACACGCGCCGCCGCCGTATGGGAAGTGCCAATGGTCCATATCGACATCGACGCCCTCCTGTTTCTCTTGAAGTTCAAGATCGAAAATGGCGTCGCGGATCAAGGTCCACGGTTCATTGACGGGCGCGAGTGTCCCGGATTGTTCTAGTATCATAGCTTGGTTTTGGTTGGTTGTGCCGCCTCGAGTTGGTCGGCGAGTTTTAGCATGGCCTCCTTGAAGGCTGCTGGGCCGTTTCGGTGGTAGTTCGGGATAGTTACGCGCGCAGTAAGAGAAGCGGGGTGCTCTAGCCCCAGATACTCGTAGGCGGTGCCAATATCCCCGGTACGGAAACAGTCAATCGAGAGGAGCCTGTCTCTCACGTCTTCGGGGTAGTCGATCGGTTCTGCGTCGTCATCAGTATCAACGCCGAGGCGCCGCGAGATGGCGGACCCGGCGAGACATTGCAGGCACACGCTGCCGTATGGGTCGTGCCAATTACCCATATCGATCCTAACGCCCTCCTGCTTCTCTTGGAGTTCGAGGTCATGGATGGCGTCGCGGATCAAGGTCCACGGTTCGTTGGCGGGCGCGAGTGTCCCGGATTGCTCTAATATCATTGGTTGGTTTTGGTTGGTTGTGCCGCCTCTAATTGGTCGGCGAGTGCGAGCATGGATTCCTTGAAGTCGTCTGGGTCGTCGCGGTAGCTCGGGATACACGTATCCCGAGGAAGCGTATCGGGGTGCTCTAGCCCCAGATAAACGTAGGCGTCGCCAATCGCCCCGCACCGTAACTCCTCCAGCGCGCGGAGCCTGTCTCTCACGTCGTCGGGGAAGTTGTCTGGGAACGCGACGGCGCCAGTATCAACACCGAGGCGCCGCGCCATGACAGACCCGGCGAGGCATTGATGACACGCGCCGCCGCCGTATGGGTCGTGCCAGCTGTTCATCTCGATCTTAACGCCCTCCTGCTTCTCCTGCAGTTCCAGGTCTTTTATGGCGTCGCGAATCAAGGTCCACGGTTCATTGGCGGGCGCTAGCGGCCCGGATTGTTCTAATATCATGGTTTGGTTGGTTTTGGTTGTGCCGACTCGAGTAGGTCGGCGAGTTTTAGCATGGCTGCCTTGAAGGCGTCTGAGCCGAAGTGGTAGTGCGGGATAAACACGCGCTCAGGAGTCGAGGAGGGACGCTCTAGTCCCAGCCAACTATAGGCGTCGCCAATATGCCCGCCGCGTAAATCTTCCAGCGCGAGGAGCCTGGCCTCTACGTCTTCGGGGTAGCCTCTGGGGTTTGAGTAGTTATCCGTATCAGCACCGAGACGCCGAGACATGACAGACCCGGCGAGACACTGGTGACACACGCCGCCGCCGTATGGGTCGTGCCAATTACCCATCACGATCGCAACGCCCTTCTGCTTCTCTTGAAGTTCGAGGTCGTGGATCGCATCGCGGATGAGGGTCCACGGTTCATTGGCGGGCGCGAGTGCCCCGGATTGTTCTAGTATCATAGCTTGGTTTTG
>Ga0222634_1000245_pt1 | contig 30907 bp, 35 predicted proteins | sample AntAcemetageno50_FD_179807 | JGI IMG/M metagenome (GOLD analysis project Ga0222634, IMG submission 179807) | Saline water microbial communities from Ace Lake, Antarctica - #50 | ecosystem: Environmental > Aquatic > Non-marine Saline and Alkaline > Saline | place: Antarctica: Ace Lake | collected... | reverse complement strand
TTCTGACACGTCTCTTTTGGTCCTGCCGTTCAAGGATTACGCTGGAGACTTGCGCACAATCGAGTTTATTGCACCAGATGGGAAAAAGTGCTTTATGTATGGCGGGAAGCTGGGTGGATCAGCCGTCTGGATGGGCGCTGGCGAGCAAACAGTACTGTGCGAAGGGATTGCCACCGGAATGAGCATAATGCGCTCAGCGGGCAACCTGGGGCTTTCTGTGAGAGTGGCGTGTGCCGGCAGTGCTGGAAACATGAGAACGCTTGCAAAACACGCTACACACGTCATGGCAGACAATGATGCAAGTAAAACTGGTCTCAAGGTTTCTCGCGATATCGGATTGCCGTTTGCAATGCCACAAATCGTGGGAATGGACTTCAACGATTACGAGTTAGCGAAACCTTTGGAGTCCGGGCTTTTGCTTTCCGGGCTTTTGTCCGGCGCTCAGTCGCACCAATCCCGTCAGACAGCGTAATATCAAACCCGTGTATCGCCTTGAATAGTTTCGCTTTCAGGCGGAATTCTGGGAGTATCATACCTTTCGCATCGTAGACTACCGTTGCTCCGTTTTCTACGAACACGAAGTCTGCAACGTAAGTGCAAACCTTTTGGTTGTTTACGCAAAGATCATACCTCACCTGAAGCTGTAAGTCTTGAATCTGCCCTGCTTTTTCAAGAAGTTTGAATTCTTGGTATTTCTTAGCTTCTAGTTTAGAGTCAAAAACAATTCCGTCAACTTCGGTTTTGATTGCCCGGAACTTATTTGTTTTTTTGAACGTGTGGGCCATCGAATATCCAAACCAGTGTTCCACCGCCAAGCAATATCAGTGCGATGGTTGTAGGCGCAGACCACGGCGAACCTTCCGGGATTAGGCTGGAAACAAACAGAAGTACTGCCCAGCCGGCAGTAAGCATGGCGATAGGCGCAACGTGCTTAATTACCAAATATAATAGTGACGGCGCGCTAATTACAAGCAAAACAGCAACAGCGAGCAAGAGGATAAATTCAATCATTATGGACTCCTTTGGACTAGCCAAGCAAGTATCATGCCGAATTACTTCTTTTTGGGCAACTCGGACATAACAGTGTCAATCGCCTGCTCTGGCGTCCTGCCTTCTCCTAGTAGCTGGATCATGCGCTCCTCAACCGCGTCAAGTTCCTCGGAAGTGTTTGAGCGATCACGTCCACGCAGATCATACATAGCGCGAGATACAGTGCTAACCATGTTGGAAACAAGACGTTCCTGATATTCCGTTGGCGTCATTTTCCTGCCGTCGGCGTCAGACATTGTTTGTTGCGCGATTGATCCAGTCATGGCCGGGGCGGCTGTACGCACAACGCGGGCAATGTCCTGGTCACGCACACCACCGCGTCGCATTGCGGCGATAGCATCTTCAACGCGCGCTGGGTCCGTCAACATCCGAGTCACTTCATTGCGCACGTTAGGCGGAAGCGAGAGCGCCCTCACCAGCTTTTCCATTGCACTATACGCAAAGTATTGGCTACCACCAACGCCCATACCAATGCTTGTAGCACTAACTCCAACGCCGTCAGCAACACTACCAGCGGGGCGCATCAGGCGAGCGGCATCTGCGGCATTAGAGTACGCGCCGGATGCATCCACGATTGACTGTCCGCCCGGAACAATATCAGCAACCTTTGCAGCAACGTCACCTTCGGATACCGCGCGTGCAGCAGAGCGAGCGGACGGCCTGCCAGCACCAAATTCGTCACGCAAAGCCTGTGCGGCCCCGCGACCAGCGCCGGTAATGCGGTCAGCAACGCTTGCGGCTGGCTGATTTACAACCGGGCCTGTTGCTGCGCTGCGCAATTCTGATGGCGTTCCACTGGATAGAATTTTTCCACCGGCCTGAGCACCTTCTGCCTGACGCATACCAGCCGCATAATCGTCAATGACGGCTTTGGCGTAGCCTTTAGCGGAAACTTTGTCTACTTGGTCAACGGCGCCGCGAATAAGCTGGCTAACATTCTTTGACAGTTCTGGGTTGGAACTAAACTCCACTGTGGACTCAAGGTTTTTCCGAACAGTGTTAAACTGTCCAAGACTTAGTTCATTTGTGTCAAGTGCTCGGCGCAAGAATCCGTCAAGCGGCACTTCGCCAACGTTCCTATCCAAGATGTTCACAGCGTCGAGCAAAGCACGGTGAATTGACGGGTCTAGGTTAATTCGTACTTCCCTCTGCGGAACACCGGGAGATATTTCGCGGGCCATGAATGCAGAAGCTGCGTCTTTTGTGTCATTAGTGATTCTGGCAGAACTTGCTGCGAGAGGAACGGTTTCGTCAACACGGTTTGACATTCCGCGCATAAGCGCCGTATCGGTCGTATTTACAGAGTTCTCGATAGCTGTTGATGCGCGAGGTCCGCCGGCGGTTGACCTTGCAATGGTTAATGCAGAGTTTGGGTCCAGTGCGCCCGCTGCGGTTGGAAGCGCCTCGCCCGTTGCTGCTGCAAATTCGTCTGCACGTTGCGCACCAGCCTCACCAATATCGCGGCCAATTCTTCGTCTGGCCTCTTGAGTTGGTAGTGCGCCACGGCCAAGCCAGCCGCCTACAGATTGAATGACTCCGGGAAGGGCTCCACCTAAACCAGCAGATACGCTCAATTCAAAAGGAGTTGCCTTGCGCTCATCAGCAATTTGTGCCTGCGCCTCTGCGCCTGCTGCACCGCCAACGGCACCGCGAGCGACGTTACCGACAAGTGTGCCATCTTTGGATATAGTTGCACCGCGAGCGACGTTTCCAATAACTCCAGGAACGCGCCCAGCCGCCCCAAGTCCACCACCAAGCGCGCCAATATTACCGACAAGGCCAACGGCACCGCCCGCTGCGGTTGCGCCGGGCTTTTCTTTGAATTGTATACGGTCAGCCTCGTCAGCGACGATTGAAGCTTCCTCTTTGGTCAATCCCGGAAATGTCTTCATTGCCTCTTTGCGAATCTTGCGGCGACCCATACCGAATGCCAGCAGGTCGCGCCCTGTTTTACTAAACGCGGAGGCTTGCTGCTTTGAGATTCCCGGAACAGCAGACGGGTCACTGCCGGCGTATTGCTTTTCGCCAAAGCTACGGCCAATCTCAATAGCCAGCTTTCGGCGCGAGTCCGGGTCCGCTCCAGCATTCTTCCAGCGGTCGCCAAGTGTTTGTGGGCCAGAAAGTTCAAATCCGGGCGGGAGATCACCCTGATCCTGCGTCTCGACAGGGGGCATATAGGTTACTTCAAAGCCGGGTGGGAGATCATCGGGGTTCATTGTGTTGGCACCCACTTATCACCACGCCTCACAAACTCCTCACCAGTATCTTTGTTAGTCACCTTTGTCCCTTCCGGGTACTTACCGCCGGCCTGATTTGGTTGTGCTGCTTGCTCATAACCGCCAATACCAGCGCGGCGAAGAATGTCCCGCGCGGCCTCCTTGGCCTGCGGTGAGGCGTTGGGATTGTTAAGTACAAACTGTTCAATTTCCTGAGCAAATAGTCCAGTGGTTGCGCCAAGCGAACGTTTAGCGCCCCCATATGAGCCATCATACTGAAGCGCAGTCTGACGAAGCATCTCCTGTTCAGCCGGTGTATCCGCAAGCTTTGATGCCTCCATTCCCGGAAGTTGACGAATTGCCTGCATCAGGTCGCGCTGTGATTGGCGCATACTCATAACAGCCTCAAACCCCTTTGGGTCCAACACGGACATAGCTAGGCGCCACTTGCTGCTGTCAACAATATTGGGGTCTGCCTTCATGGCGGTAAGTGCCGTACTTATTCCGCCGCCGGCCTCTGGGTCAACAAACACTCCAGCTTCGTTTGCCGCTTCAATAGAGTTGTATGCCCTAGTCAGGCTTCCGACAACTACGCCCGCTGAGCCAAATCCGCTAGCGCTATCTGCTCCGCCGCCCGGCTGATACTTAGCCGCCCTTAGAGCATTAGACTCTGCGTCTCTGAGCGCCTTGAGGGCCTGCGCATCAGTAAGATTGCCCCTGGAGACCTTGTAAGCAAGATCAGCCTTAAACATCTCCATCTCTTCTGGAGTCTTTGGCTTACTTTGCCAGTCAATCTTATCCATATTGGAGTTGCGAAGATCAATAGCGGTGTTGCCGCCCGTCAGCAGGAAGCGATCAGCGGAAGTAACCGGGTCGCCAATGATAGCCTTCAGGCCGTCATACCCACCGTCACGTGCTGCGGTCAGTTCCATATCATCAAATACGCCACCGCCAAGCTGCTGATTAATGTAGCCCACTGCGTCACCATAAGGGACTCCAGTTTCGCGGGACATTGCCTCTGCGGCGTTGGCTAGTTCTACTTTTCTTGACCTAGCCTTAGCAACTTCCGGGGATTCGGCGGCGGCGGCTTTCGCTTGGTTTCCGTCGAATCTCTGGCGCGCTGTTCCCTCGCCAATATCAAGCCTTGCAATTTCTTCAGCGTCTCCAGTTTCAAGCGCGCGTCGCAGCTTCTCAGGGGCGACTGACTGATTATAGTCACTCTCCATCTGCTGCACTGAATTGAGACCCATAAGGCTACGGCCAATATTAGCGAATCCGTCCGCTGCGTCGCCTCGTGTGCCACCCTTCGGGACAAACCCAAGAAGGCCGGAAACGCCACGCATTACTTTGTCGGAATTTGACTCTTTTGGAGCCGCTACCATATTCTGCTCTGACGCAAGCGCATCAAATCCACGATTAAGGTTAGCTATCGCTTCTGGAGTGTCGCGTGTGGCCGGCGCACTAGGTCCGCCCTGAGCCTGCGGAGTAACCTGCTGCTGATATGGCGTTAATGCCGGGTTTTTGTCTTCAGGTTTATCTTCTTTTTTATCTTCTTTGCGCTTGGCATATGGATCATCAATGGGGTCAGACGCGCCATAACCACGCACTGCATCCACAAATGCCCTGCCTTCGTCAACAAGACTTGTTCCACTATCTTTAGGACCTGGCGTGGAGCCAGCGGGTGTTTTTTTCTTGTTGCGGAACATGCTGGCGATATAACCGGGCATTCCGCCCCAGAGACTATTAGCTTCAGCCATATCTATTTATCCAAAAAGTTTGCCAAGGAAACTTGAATCCTTCTTCTGAGCCATTGTCTCCGCAAGCCCAAGTTTGTTTTTGCCTGCAAACTCAGCCTGATTCATATCCGTCTCTGCAAGATTGTTTGCAGCATTAATACCCATTGACTGCTGGCCAGTTATGCGACTCAGGAAGTCACCAAAACTTCCCTGCGCAATGTCGGCGGCAGTGTTCTGGAAAACCTTGCCAGTTCCGCTGGAGCCGAGCAATCCCTTCGCGGCGGCGTTAGTCGAAACACCGTTCATGGCTTGGTTCATTATGTCTTTATACCCGGTCGAGTCCCGGAATTGGCTCATCGCTTCCGCGCCAGAAGTATTGCCAGGACTGAGACCAAGAAGACTAGAAACAAGGCTATTAGCCTGCCCGCCAGTGTCCGCGTAAGGCTGGAGCCTGCCCCGCGCGCTGTCATATAGTGGATCGACGGCCTCTTTCGCATCAAGAAAGCCCTGACCCATGCGCTTCACGCCTTTGTTGGCACTTCCTCCCAAACCAAGCGCGCCAGCAATCTTTCCCAAGCCTGCGCCGCCGCCGCCGCCGCCGAACATCTTGCCCACACCAGCTAGAATACTACCCCACATGATTTAGTCTCCGTTTAATGACGCACATTACCGCACAATCAAAAGATATGCAACTAGTGAGGCTTGACCCAATACTTCTTGGAGTCACCGTAATACCAGTGTGTTTTTGGGCCAGAACGAAGGTCAAGATGCAGAAATGACTTAGCGTGGCCCATCCCTGTAAACCCGAAACTGTCAGCCATGTTGGCCAAGTCAAAGCGATCCTGGTTGTGCAGGCTGATATCTACAGCAATCTCTAGGTGTTTTGACTTTGGGGCGCCACCGACGGCCTTGTTGTGGACGGCGCACCTGTGGCCAGAGTTTATCTTGAACGGCTTGCCAATGATATAGCGAAGGGACTGCAATTTATCCATGAACTTCGCATTGTGCACATACTCGCCGCAATGACTGCAAGCAAGTTCCTGTGGGGTAAAGTTAGGCCAGCGTTCTTTCCAAGCCTCATTAGGGATTGGAGCGCGAGCGTAATACCCGTCATGCGGAAGCATTAGCCTTTTTGGCCAATGGGCGTGCTTGTGAACATGCGAATGAAGATGTTTACGGCTGCACCAATGACAGCAAAAGCGCCGAATAGGGCCTCAACATGCGTCGAAACCTCTTCAGCCGTAAGAGCCTCAACAGCCGGCACTACACCAGTAGCGATCAGAATACCGATAACTGCGATGATGACGTTAACAATAAGGGTCTTGTAGCCCTTCAGGGATGCGAGAATTGCCATTTAATTAACTCCAAATCTTGTTTCAGTGTTATGCCATGCAGCATTATCTCGGTCAAGCTGGCGAATCATTTTTACCGCCCATCTCTGAACTACGCAAGAATAACATAACCAATAGCCGCGTCCACCGCTGCAGGATATAGGATGGATGCGGATAGGGATAAGCCGGGGGTTAGCACCCCCACCGCTCCCTGCGCGGAGGCCGGGGAAACAGTTATGGTGCCATCGTCCTGCACCCGCGCAGTGCCACCTGTTTCTACGACAGAGCCTCCGAACGTGCCATACGCTTCGGCCTTGTGCACAGCGAACGCCAGTATTATGCCAGTCACGCCGGGTAAAAATCGTCCGTTAGAGGAGGTATTGATACTTAGTGAGGCTGAATTGTAACTTGCGAAAGTGGTGTTGTCTATGACTACACTTGCCCCAGATATCTCGTACATAACTATCAAACCAGCCGAAGTTGTCGAGAATGGAGACTGTAGTGTAGACTCGCTTGGACCGCACACTTTTGTTGCGATTATGCAGTCTAGTGGCGACGAGTCGCTGCCGTGATTAACCCACCCAGAGTTAGTATTTGGGTTGCTGGTGTTGCTCGTGTTTATACCAACTGCCACCAAAGTATTTCCGTTGGCGGGTGGCGCCGCAAGCGTGATTCCTGACGTGATATTCGCCAATGCTTCTGATGCTGTTTGAACTACTGCTAACACGGCTGGTCCTCCGCCTCCTGCTATTGTGATAAGTGCTTCGCCCGAGCCGTTGTCAGTTACAACTACCCCCGAACCTGCGAAATTAAGTTTCGTTGCGGCTGCAACAACTGATACTCCGTCGTCTTCTACTTCGAGAGACCCGCCACCCCCGCCCGATCCGTTGGCTGCTGCGGTTATTCGTCCCTGCTGATCTACAGTAATATCAGCGGAAGTATATGCGCCTGGGGTTACAGCCGTATCTGCGAGAGTGAGCGTTATGTTGCCGTCGCTTAGCGGCGCTGCGGCTGGCGTGATAATCGTTCCGTCACCACCTATTTCAGTGGCCTCCAGCGCGTTAACATCGTCAACAAGCGTGATGATATCTTGGTTAACAATAATAATATCGTTCTGTATTTTGACGACAGACTTGACCAGATTAACAAGGTTCAACCATTGCCGGGCGAAGAACGGAGTCGCCCCGCCACCCTTCTCGACGATGGGAGAATAACCAATCGGGCCTATTAATTGTTCGTTAGGAGTCGCTGCCATTTTCTCCACCCATCATTGCGTTAAGTGTTTGGATTCGGCGCATTGTCCCCTCATCCTTAATCTGGAAGATGCGACCCGGAGCCTTCACTGACCCAAGGTCATAGAACATCACGTTGGCGTCGCGCACACCGGGGGATACCGTAACTACGCGATCCGTTGACCATGTGTCGCCCTCGTCGTCAGAGTAGCGCAGAGCAACATCGCCGCCGCGCAATCCGATAGAGCCAAACAGTTGCGCTTCCGGGTTTTGAATGTATCTGCGAGACTGACTTTCCAGGCGACCTGTTGCCAAGAATGTATTTGTACGGAAGCTATCATCCAGAACGGAATTCGGGTTTACCACAACAAGGGTGGAGTCAATCAGGCTTGAAGCATAGAACTGATCGTTCCACTTAACGTGATATTGCGCGTTCCAGTAAAGGAAGTTTGCAGTCTGCCACTGCATCCACTGGCCGGTCATAAGGTCATAAACGAATGTACCCCTACCGCGAATGTGCAGGCCGTAGAATACGTGGCCGTCGATATCGTAAGGGAAGGCATTGATGACAAGTGGCTGTTCCGGGATAACGCCCTCTGCTGCAACAACAACCGCGTGTAGTTCATGGACTCTTAACACGGCATTCTCACCATCGTTACCTGCGACCGCCGCAATATGCTCATTATGGACATACAGATACGGAGCGACCTTACCGCCAATAGCGACGGCATATAGTTCATGCACTCGCAGAGGAGTATAAGGCGTCGCGACAACAGCCGCAACCTCTTGGTTGGCAACCCTAATTTTGTCTGCAATGGCCACACTTAGACTGTCCTGTTAACGCGAACTTTGCTTCCGAGCATATCAATGACGGTCCAAGGCGATCCGCCGTTGTTATTTAGGATATCTGTTTGCCACGCTGGGTTAGCAGGTGCCGCAACATCAGCGCCATTACTGACCGCCAAGCTGGAGTCAACAAACCCAGGTTGCAATTGTGCGCCACCGACGCCAAACACAGAACGCCTCGTGAACAGCGCAATGCCGTCAACGCGCGTAATTCCTCGCGGAAGGCGCTCTAGAACGTAGTCGCTTGCTGCCGGTATATCTATGCCACCAGCCAAAGTGCCAGAACCAGATATTGTAGCGCCAGTGACGGAAGTTGTGAAGGTGAGCGAGTTACCGGCAGTTCCCGGAACTATGGCAAAAACCCCAATAATGTCACCAGGCTGGGATTCTGCCGAAGCGTTAGCATTGGCCGTTGTGCCAGTACCATACAGCGTGCCTTCTCCGGCGCCATTCTCAACAGCCGCAACAAGGTTATCAAGACTTGCTTCTTGGTCAATACCAATGAGGACACTGCCGGCGCCGCCAAGTGTCGTGTTGAATGTGTATGTTTGGCTTCCGATAACAACCGTCTCTGTGTCTAGAGGATTTGCACCAAACTCCAAAGTACCAGATGCCGGAATGTACTTTGCCTCAATAAACGTGTCGTCCCTCAGTGTCTTATCGATAGACTGGAAAGCAAAGTCACCGTCATCAGTAACTTGCGCCTCTGCTGTTCCGCGTGTTGTGATTGTACGTCCGGCGCCAGACTGGTCAATAACAAGCCCGTCATCCCAGCCAACAAGCAACTGAACGCTGGAAAAGCTGGGGTCGCCGCCAACATCGCGTGGGAATGCTGTGGTTGCCGGCGTGTATTCTGCCGTGTACCGGCCAACACCTACGGTATATCTAACCTCATCCATCCAGCCAATAAAGCCATTTTCCAAAGTTACTGAACTGTCTGCCTGCCCAGCAATAGCAACCTGTGCAGAACCGTTAAAGTATGTCGCCGCATCAGCGACAACGGGGCCTACGCGCACACCGTCGATAAACATACGGCTAGAGCCGGACGCTCGCGATACGGATATGGTGTATTTCTGCCACTTAACGATATCAAGCTGATAGTTGTGCACAATCGTCTCGGTGCCGGTAGTGCCGTCAGTGCTTGTGGCAAAGGCAATAAATGTGTTGCCTCCAGATTCGTAGGAATACAAGCGCCACGAAAGGTTAGAGGCGTCGCGCCACTTTGAGACAAGAGTCTGGATTGATCCAGAAGAAGGAAGAACATCCCAACGGAACGTGCCTTCGACAGTAAAGTCACCAGCGCCGATTTCCAGTGTGGCGGCATCGTCAACATAAAAGCCGCTGTCATTTGCCCTGCCGTTGTAACCTACGCCGTTGTTGAATGTCTTGCGGGCCACAAATGACCATGCGTTTCCGACAACATCGGCATTCGGCTTGAGTAGGTAGTTGGCAACACCGCCAGATGCGTACCAAGTATTGTTTTCAGTTCCGGTTGTGTCCTTAACTGAAAGGTCCGTGAAGTAATAGTCGCGACCCAATCTTGTTGGTCCGCCTTCCTGACCTCTTGGGACAATAATTCCGATTGTTCCTGGTATATTCAGTGCGCTTACACTCAAAGGGCTACCGCCCGCCTGATCCCGTATTTGAACCACACCAGTACCGGCTCCGCATAAGACCCGGAACTCAAGGAAGGTCCACGTTCCTGCTATAATTACAGGAGCCGCAGTTTCTGCAATAATTGTACCGGATGAATTGCGCAGCGCAATGGTTCCGCTTGGCTGCACGTTAAAGTAGCAAACAAGCGCGTTAGTGCTATCATGCAGTCTAAATTGCTGTGTGTTGGCTTCGGTTGGCAGTACCGGCGCATACCATGCAAGCGCAAAATAAACTTCAGCGGCAGCAGGATTTGCAAGGCTGGCTCGCATATCACCAGTGGAGCCGTTAGTGCCGCAATAGAACGCCTTGACTCCTGTGCGTGAGCCGAATACCGGCTCATCGACACGGGCATTAGAGGAACTACCGCCCGTCGGGAAGTTGCTCCACACACTAGCAATGCTAATGTCCTCAAAGTCACCAGTCTCGTATCTGTTCGGGCTGTCAACAAAAGTCAGTGCCATTTTACGTTCTAAGCCTTATTTCTTCTTCAATGCCGTGCGTGCTGATTCGAGCGCCAGAACTATCCCTGACAATCCCCTTATCATCCACATATATCACACGGTCCTCAAGAACCAAAGCGGTTCCAGCAACGATACCGTAACTCATCTGCCGGCCCTGTATTGGTGCAAATGGAATATCCGCGTCACCCGTGGCAGTCCAAGGCTCGATAGTGGACTCACCAAGCGCCCAAAAGCTTGACCCAACGGTAACTACCTGCAAGACAACATCAGGCTCAGATTCAGCTTCAGCAAAGACCTCAATCCAGAACTCGCCCGGCCTAATGAAATACATGCGCTGGCTACCCGCAACGGATACAATGACATACGCAGCAAGGGTTGTGAGCGATACCGCCGCCTCAGTCCCGCCCTCTGGAACGTCAACGGGAGTCAGTATATCAAGCCCGCCGTTCTCCAGCGTCGCAGCGCCCCACGTTAGGTTTGCCGCCGTTGTTGTTGTAACGATAGTGTCTCCAGCAGCCCCAGGCGCAACAGCCTGCACGTTGAGGCGATATTGCTCAAGACGCCTAACCTCGACGTTAGGGTTTGCAAGAAGTGCTGTTGAGTAGGTTCCGCCAGGAGTACCCGTGTTGCCGATGGCGGCAGACAGGTTTGATAGGCTAAACTCTGACGTTGTACCGATAAGCACAAGCCACGGGTCCGCCAACGTTCCAGCCGGCGTTCCAGCGTCAACGCCGGACGCAACAAACTCATAGTAAACAGTGTCAATAAGAACCACGTCGCCCGGGGATACGTTTAGCGCCTCATCAGCGTCAAGGTTTCCGCGAGACTTCGTATCACCCTCGTAGTAGTAGAGAGTCGCGCCGTCCGCAATCCATAGGCGCTCCACGCCGGGGGATGCTTGATATGTGATGGATACTGGCGTGTCTTCAGCAGACAAAACGCCTGTTATCGCAGTTTCCGTTGTCCCATCCCAACGATACAGTGTTTGACCGGATGCAACAAAAAGATCGCCGCCAAAGAAGCCCTGTTGCGTGAAGTTTCCACGCATTGTGCCGGACCCAAATGCGCGATACGAGTCAGTTCCGGGGCGGGCAATAAGCGCCGTATCGTCAATTGTAGAAGACGGGTCTTCCTCGAAGAACCTATTGAGTAGCTGCAATTGAACGCCGCCGGCATAGTCCCGGCGCCACGTCGTCCTAGTTAATGGAACTTTGGCCACTTAGTAACCCCTGCCAATATCACCATTGGTGTTGAACGCCGTATCCCAAATGTTGTCTGGGGCGGCACTGCTGTTTTCTGACGTATATCGACCGATAAAGCGCGAGCGGATTTGCTGATACATTTCACCCGTGACGCCGCTAATTTCCTTGCCGTATCGTGGGTTCAGACGAATTGCCAATTCAATGACAAACATATCGTCAAACTCTTCCGGGAATGGCGTCGAAGAAGTACTCAGGAGCGTCGAAACAAGCTGCCAATTGGCAAGGTCTCGTCGATAAAGATAAGTTGTCGTAGAGTTGTTGTCTGACAGTGTGGCCGACGTATTCCCTGCCACAAGGTTTCCGTTGCCGAGTAGCGTGAGCGGATAAGAGGCAAGCGTGCCAGCCACGTCAATGAATGACAGTTTGGCTCCGTCACCCGGCTCCGGCGGAAGCATTACGCTATATGACTGATCCAGCAACAGGTTAACGAACGTGTCCTGCGGTATTGCCCTATTATCAACCAGTGGCGTGAAATCCTTCAGGATCGTCCCTCGCTGTGGATGAATATTTTTGGTATCGCCAAGCCATACCGTAACAGTTGACGGCCTTGTGTGGCGCTTAATAATGCCATTAAGTATGACAAGCGCCTCGGCTTCCTGCGCTGCTGATGGCGCACGGTCAATGTCTAGAATCTGGCTTTCACGGAAACCGCGTTGAATAATCTGGCTTAGTGTGGACATTTAGCACCTTATTTGCGGTGATATAGATACGATTCCGCGTCAAGCGACATTACATCAATCCCGTATTGTGCGCAACCCAGACGATTTGCAGACACCCATGCCGCCTCATCCGCATTGGCGCCCATATCAAGCGCCCCCAAAGCAACCTCAGAACCGGAGCCAATTGCCATAGGCTGTTTGAGCGGGACTTCGGAAATTCCGTTCATGTCGCAGATAAACAGGGAATCACCAATTTGGACAAGACCCATCCAGTCATCTTCCTTGCCGGCATGAAACTCTTCCAGGCAGTCCGTCTTTATCCAATTTGCGAAATGCTGGCCTGCCGTGACTGATCCGCAATATCCGCCAATAGCTTTGTCGCCCTTGACGATCTTTTCATCCTCATAAAGATGCTGGCCATTGGCAGTAATAGAGCGATCAGCCGCAAATACACCATCTTTGAAGACTATTACTGTCATGGTAAACCCCTAGTCACTGTTAGGCATACCGTACCCCGGAATAGCGCCGACTTCTACGGCTTTCTCGAACATTTTGCGTGCAGACGTTGCTGCGTGCACCTTCTCCCCAGATTTGCGTAGTGCGGCTTGCAGTTCTTTCTTTGTGTGTCCGCCCCACGCATCCGAGCCGTCTTCAGGCTTTGGCGCATCAGGCTCAACAACGTCGTTTGGATTTTCAACCCAGCCGGCAGGAACGTCATTCTCAGACTGGAATACGCCGGAAGCTCCTTCTGGACCGTATCGCCATGCCGGCCAAAATACCTTATTCTTATTTGCCATCTATCAAAGCCTCACCTTCGAGCCAATAGATCAACCAACAAAAGGATGATCCCCAAAAACACATGATTGCGTAAATTATGTTCTCAGTCATACCAATTCCTCCATTGGTATGACCAAGGTAATACCTATTACTTAAACGTCAATAAGCAATCCGAAATTGGTTGTTTCTCCAACAGGTCCGGATTCCAGCACTCGAATGTAGAAGTCACCAACGGATGCAGTGTCTTTAACAAAGAAGTGTCCGTCCTCTTGGTGAACTGGGGTAAACGTGAGTGCAGGCGTCGCGTCTGTTGGGGTAGCACCTACGGCCACAACAGCAAGTTGCCAGGGGCGGCTGTTTCGCTGACGTATTTCAATATGGTTCGGACTTTCAGCAACAAGTTGCCATCCGGTTTGTGGGGTAATTGATACGCTGGAAGTTGTAAGTGCCATTGGTGTTGCCTGTGGGTTAAGTGCGACTATTGCAAGCAGGGCATCTCGCGTACCAAATATGGTAGTTTCGCGATCCGCCCATATTTGCTTAGCCTCAGACTGTATCGAGAAAAGTGCTGAAGTCGGTGAGTGCGATTTCTGCGGCTGGAATTTGCGACAGAATATCAGAAATTGCAGTTGCGATTGCGGAGAGTTTGGCGATAAGTGTCATTGCAGGCTTCCTAGATAAAACTTGGCCCCAATGTATCTCTACACCGGGGCCAAGTCAAGCTATATGGTTAACAGCGATCAGAAGCCGTTAATGCGGACAATCTTCGAGCGACCGTGCGCTTCAACGTTTGTCTGGTATGCCGAGTCGAGGCGGCAGGATACCGTACCATTATCGCCGTTCGAGTAGCGGTGCATACGCATGGAGAGCGGGACGCCCTTCATTTTGCGCGTAGCATTCTCACCCGAAGGAAGAGTTTCCAGCGATGCAGTTTCGACGCGGATTGCTTCGCGCGCGACGATAGAACGAACCACATGGCTCGTGCTGGCGCCTTGCAGGAAGGTCACAACCGCTGCGTTAGCAGGTGCGGCATCGACGGTTGCATGTGCGTTGTTCACTCCGACATCACCAATTGGCGAAGACGGGTCTTGCACAACGATGGCTGGGTAGATGCGAACTTCCGCGTCACCCGTGCCGTCTGCGGTTACTGCTCCAACAACGCGGAACTGCTGAAGGCGGCCAATGCTGGCACCCTTGCGGTTATCCCATGCGTTAACGCCGGCAATCGTAAAGATTGCGCCGTCTTCGATGGTTGCGTTAGCGCCAAGTCCTGCCAGGTTAAACGTCTGGGTCAGGAAGTTGCCGTTAGTCGTCTGGGACTGAGCAACGGCACGGTAGTTCACGTTCTGCGAAGCGCCATCGACAGTGCCGTTGGTGCGTGTGCCAGCAACCTGAACAGGAAGCTGTTGGGTGAACATCACCTTCATGCCAAGCAGGTCTTTCACGGCGCCCGAAAGCGTACCGAGAATGGTTTCCTGCGTGCCACGGTTGGCAGTCGTAGTCTCAAGGAGATACTTCGACAGGGCTGGGTAGTCGCTATAGGAAAGAACCGCAAACATAGTGCCGTCTGCAACGCCTTCTTCTTTCAGGCGGACATATCCGGCCTGAAGTGCTTCGATGGAGTTCACTGCGTTACCGGAAACACCAGTTTGGTTGTTACCTGCGCGTGCAGTGAAAGAAAGCACGTCTGCGTCAACGTCTTCACCAGCATTGCGACCGATTGCCTTAAGGCGCTCGTCTTTCATTGCCATGTCAAGATCGCGAACGCGGCTGAAGTCTTCGTCGAAGAAGTCATAGCCAATCAGCGAGTTAAGCTGGAAGATTTCGGCACCTGCAACAGTGTCCTGCTTGCCAGCGGAAAGGTCAGCCACGTTACCAGTTGTGCGGCGGCTGTTGTAGCGAGGGGAGACGCGCTCGATAACCTGGAAGCGGTTGAGCGGGCCAATCTTGCTCGAACCACGATCCATCCAGCGCATCAGTTTGGACGCGACAAGCGTGTTTTCCATTGATGCGGCGATAGCGTCGGTGACGAGAGCCAGTTGAGGATAGTTGTTAGCCATTGTATTTTAATTCCACGGGTTGTTGTTTGATTTTAGAAGCTTCTCGTAATTGGCGTCAGCGTCCGAAGTGAACTTGCCGCCAGTTCCGCGAGGCTGCTGGGGTGATGGTTTAGCCTTGGTTGTCTGCGAAGCCACTTTGGACTTTGCGGCCAGCCGAGCCGAGATTTTACCAAATTCAAGGGCTTGGCCCATCGGATCGAGGTCCGTGATACTCTCCAGCGCGTCAGGATTTTGCGCTAGGTGATAGAATACGTCTTCCGCATTCGATAGTCGCACTAAATGTTTTAGAGCCTCCGGTGCAGGCGGCATCGCTTCTAGAGCGTCCTGAACAGTATCTTGGAAGTCAGAGTATTTGTCAATACCCCTTTTTCCAACATCATTTCCGACGGACTCAAGGTCAGCATTCTCGCGCTGCCGCCTTGCAGACTCGCCTAGTTCGCGAGTTGCGCTGGATGCTCGCTCCTCGGCCTGCTTTAGAATAAAGTCGTCTCGATGATCCATCCAGTCGCTAAGAGCCGCTTCATACTTCTCGTCCCAACGGCCAAGGTCAAAATCAGCCGGATTTGGCTTCTTTGGTGCGGCTGCAACCGCTTCCTTGTTTTCTGGAGACTTGCTGCTTGCAAGCGCGCGGACCTGATTCTCGAGTTCCTGGATGCGGCTTTGCGATGCAAAACTCTCACGCTCCGCTTTTCTGCGCTTAAAGGCTTCCTTAGCTGCCGCCTTGTTGGCCGCAATCTGCTCTGCGCTTTCAACAACGCCTTCGCTGTCATCATCGTCCTCTTTGATTTCAACGTCATCGGCTGGGGTCAGACTTGCCTCCGCCCCCTCAATAACTTCATTGTCTGCGGGAACGATAAATTCGCTTTCGTCTGGTGTGTTCTCAATAGTCATTCCGTAGTACCTCCGGTTGGGTTTGGAATTGGAGTTGCATTAATCTTCTGAATTTCCGCCAGAACTTTTTCTGTCTGAGCGGCCAACAGTTCCATCTTGGATTCCATCTCTAGAATCTTAGCTGTACTGGTGATTCTGTCTTGCTCTGCTTTGGACAAACGCTCCTGTGATTGGGCGCGCTCAGATTCGGCGGTTGCAAGTTTTTGTTGAACGTCAGCAAGTCTGGCTTCAGTCTCGGCCTGCTTCTTTTCAACGTCAAGTTCGGCGCTACGCATTTGAAGCATGACCATTTTTTCTTCTAGTGCCGCCTGCTTTTCAGCTTCGGCGGCCATCGCGGCCTGCTCCTCTGGCGTCAAGTCTTCCTCTTGGCCAGTTCCGGTGCGCTCACGAAGCGCCTTGGAAAGCTTCTCTGTTCCGGGGACGTTTAGCAATTCGATCAGTTCTGGCGCAACCAGACCCATCAGTTCCGGGTTGGCGTTGAACATTGTCTGATAGAAGTCGATTGCCTGCACGCGCTGGGTTGCTGCGCTTGGTCCGGTAGCAGTGTCTACAGAATACTTGCCAAGCGTAATGTCAATGCTTTCCGGGTTCTCTGGATCATTGAGAATTGCCTCTTTGATCTTTCCGTCCTCGCCAACGATCTTGATGATGCGTGGTGCGTCATAGACGTATGGGATAAGCTGGTTAATGAGACGATATACTTCGCGCTTGGCGGCTTCCATCGTTTCATCGTAAATGAGTCCGCCCGTGTCGGTGATATCCATTTGGTGTTCAAGGGAAATGCCGGAAGGCGCCCCCATACCACTGGCCAAGCCTGGCCGAATGTCAAAGATATCATTGATAGACTGTTGTGCTGCTTCAGTTTCGATGATGGCGGCTTGGTCAACAGGCGGTGGCGAAATCTGCATTGGTGCTGGCCCGCGATACTTCAGAACTCCACCACGAAGGCGGTGAGCATTCTTGTACTGCTTTTCCTGCTCAGCCGAAAGCGCGTCTTCCTGCGCTTCGTACTGCGCACGGTTGCGGAACACAATGCGCTCAATCCGGTCAGATTTGACGTAATTATAGAACGTCAGCGCGTCGCGGGCATTGTAAATCATACCAAACCGCTCCATGCGGTCTCCGGTATAGATGCACCAGGCCGGAACGCGAACGAGTGGAACGCGATCTACTTCCATTTCGTATGGCTCGCCAAGTATGTCAGAGCCGTTCGTCAGAACGCCTCTAGCGTACTTGCACTTCGCAACGCGGGATTTGTATTCCCCGGTTTTTTGGTTTCTGACTACTGTGTCAAAATCACCATCTTCGTTTGGATCAGTCTGGTACTCTTCCGGTGGAGTGTCGCCAATATCTACCACATCGCCGTTCGTCAGCAACGCCAAAGTCTTGTCGCGCTCATGCATTGTCCATACAAGAGCAATACGAACCGTATCTTCGTTAATCCACCCCTGAAGGTTATCGGACTGTCCGTTGACCATAACGCCGCTTGTATTTGTCAGCGTGTGCGCCGGGTTCTCACCAATGCTTTCGACCGGATAATCAGGGAACATTGCCTCATAATCCTTGCGGGTGAGGTTGGTTTCCTTCATTACGTGGCGCGCGTCCTTGCCGGTTGGCTCCTGGGACATTGAATCCCAGATGACGCTCCAGCTATTTTGATCCGTGCGAATGAAAATATCCGTCTCAAACACGTCATTGTTGGCGTATTCGATGGTTACTTCGTAGTTGCCGATACCGCCAATAAGCTGCTGCTGCGAGATTGTTGCGTCTACAACCTTGATATCGCTGTTCATTTCGACGTTGCGGATCAATCCCTCGCGGATTTGAGCAATGCCGTCATAACGCTTACCTGGATTGACTGGTGTAACCTTTGGTCCGATTGCCTTACGCGCACGAGCACCAAGGCGGTGACGAAGTAGTGATGGAACCTGATTAAAGGTCATGGCGGGAATATTGTTGTCAACGCGCCACTTGTAGTCTTCAGCCGGCCACTGATAGCCAGCCGCATAGCGAGTGTCTTGAATGCCCCGGTCACGGTTCTCGCGGTCAAAGTCAAGATCGTTCTGCCGGGTTTCCATAACCCACTTGCAGAAGTCATCTTTACTGTCGAATCCTTCGAGAGTAATTTCGTTTTGGTCTTTTAACGGCATTTAGGCCATCCATCCTGTATTGCTTGGCGGCACGCCGGCTGGGCTGTATGTGCGACCTATGCTAGAGTTAATATCACCGCCTTCAATAAGTTGCAACGGCTGAACGAACTCATCGGCATAAGTCAACCCTACGGCATCGAAAAGGTCGTGGGATCGAGTCTTCAGCTTCTTTTTAGGCACAAGCTGGTAGTCGCCCTCTTGGTTAAGATATTCGACCTTAACCGAGCAAAAGTCAGACTGGATTCCCTCCTCGTCCGGAAGGTCAAGCCCTTCTGGAGACTCCATTGCATCCTTTAGGCGCATTGCCATCTCAGCCTTGCGGTTGCGTGGGCCTGGCTTGTCGGGGCGACGCAACTTGTGCTGGCTCACACCGCCAAACAGAACTCCGCGAACAATTTCGCTATATCGCGGATCATCGCGCAGTGCGGAACACAGTGCATCACCGTTACCGCCACCGCCGGCGTCAATAAACACACGGTCAGGCTTCCAGTCCTCGATCATCGCTTTGATGAACTCAAGTCCCTCATTGAATTTTACTTTGGTGCGGTGCGTTATTTTGTGCACTTTTCGGCCCTGACGAACAGCAATTGTAAATCTGTCGCCACCGCCAGATGCAGGGTCAACCCCAATGACAATGGAGCCATGAGCCTTGATATTGGCTTTTCGGCTTCTCGTCACGTCGATTGGCGAGATAAACGCATTATCGTCAATTGCGGCGAAGCAGTCAGAAACAGTGAGCGGATACTCACGGGAAAACTTAATGATGTTGCGTGGACCGCCCATGCGCTTTCGGCGCCATGCAATCTGACCAAGCGTCAGGCCGTTTACCTCCATCAGTTCCGATTCGGATGGGAAAATTGGGTTTTCTCGCTCAGTTGACGGCTCGAAGTCTGCGCCTGGATCAGAATAGCAAAGCGGGTCTTCTGACCAAGGGACAAACGTTAGCTGATAGTCGGATGCGCCCTTCATTGTATCCATGCAGCGTTCGTAAAAGTCGCCAAAAGGCTCCTTTGCCGTAGATTCCAGCCAAATTTCGGTTCCAGGCATATCTGACACGCAGTTACCAATGCCGGACATACTGCCTTCGAGGTTTGGAGCGTATGCCGCCTCAGAAAAGTGCAGGAATGAAACCTCGTCGCCTCGTCCGGCCTCGTCGTTTTCAGCAGAGAAAACGCCATATCGGCTATCCATACCGTCAAATTCCAGACCCTTGACGTTGGAGACACCAAGCGGGGGAGCGAACGGATTGTGTTCCTGGAAACGCTTGACGATGCGGTAAAGTGCGTTGGTTGACTGTGATACGTGTGCCATAATAGCAACAGACGCGCCGTGATGCAGCGTTGCTTTGTTGTATCCGCGAGCAAGAATGTAAGTAGATGCGCCACCGCGTCGGTACTTCAACACAATTTGCCTGATCTTACCCGTTTCGCTTCTTTGCTTTTCAGCGGCGTTGTGCACAATACGCTGAAGGGCATTGAATTTCAAAGGGACTAGCTGGCCAGCCTTATCGCGTATCTTCAGGCATTCGTTTGCGTGAAGTTCAATATTGTTACGCCATTCTCCCAGCTTCCGCAAAACAGCGGCGTCGGTAGAGAATTCGTCAGGATGCTTCAAATTTTCCAAATAGTCCTCCGGTGAGCCGCGCCATCGAGTCGGTTAGAATGGCAACACACGCAGCGGGAGGTATGCGTGGACGGCACGGCTCACAAGCAAAGTGCCACGTTAACCCTGTGTAGTCAATTCCGAAAATTGTGAAACGCTATAGAGTCTCTAAGTAACTAGATTCAACGCTAGAGAGTCTACTAAGTTACTAGAGTCTAAGGTCTATGTTTGAACCAGAGGCTAGGGTTGGAGGTATAGGGGAAGAAGCCCCAGCCTTTCGGCCAGAGTTGCTTCCCGAACCTTAGTGCCATGTCCGAACCTGTCGGCTGAGGGCGCCTCGGTGCTTAGGTAGGGTGCAACCCCCTAAACTTGCGATCTGCTTCACAGAGACTTTGCACGTCCCTGGCCAGTATTTCCCCCTATCGCTTTCGGGCGGGGATGCTAGAGGCTGGCGCCCCACGGTTCTAGCTAATGGTTTCCCATTATAGCGCCCCGCCGTCATGGCTTGAAGAAAGCCGTAGTTTTAACCGACAACGCTACTCGGACAAAATTGCATGCTGTACTAGGATTTACAACATGCTATTTTGCATACCAGCGTTGCAAGATTGCATAACTGCATGGCATGGGATATGCTATACTAATCTGCTAGGGAGTTTCCATGTCATTCAAAAAACCGCCAATGATTATCGACGGGCCGGCTGGAATGCAGGATACGTCTAAGTTTTCTCGCCTTGCAATTTTGCAGGTGTTCGAGAATATCGGCGGGATTGAGAAGTTCACCGAGGTCGCAGAGGAAGACCCGCGTTGGTTTTTCGAGAAGATGTTTGGAAAAACGGTGCAACCAGAAAAGGTGGAAGTCACGCGCGACAAAAGCGTTGCTGAACTTCTGGCGGAACTGGATAGCAAAATGGTAAATGTAACGCCGGGGAAACGCGATGAAATTGGCGAGGAGTAATGGGCGCCGAAAGTGCCTTATTGATTTGCATGACAAAACAACGCTAAAACTAGTTTCTGAGGCAGTGTCCAGGCACAAGGGCAAAGATGTTGATCCTAAAGACTGTAGAAGCGACGCAAAGACAATCATTTCTGCATACGTTCTCGGTCAGGACGTTCGCACCGCAGCGCAAAGATTATTAGCGTGGTGGTGTATTGACTGTGGAATGGATACGCTCTACCTAGACAACACGACGGAGAAAACTGTTGCGCGTGTTCTAATGCCGGCTAAGGCTGGTTACGCTGCTTTGGAGGCAATCGAAAAATATGGAACTGGTCACGGAACAGGCCAACCAAAGAGTTTGCACCAAGTGCAAAACATCAAATATTTGGATCAAAAATATGGCACGTCACACGCTCTCCCGAAATCAGGAAACGCCGAAATTATTCCTTTCTCAACTACGTGAAAAACTAATCTATGTCAGGAGATCACTGCGCTTTGTCGAAGTGGCTACTGGAAGGCCAATGCCGTCATTCAAGGATGTTGTTCCTTACGTGCGAGAAAACTTCCCTGACTGCGAAGACCCAGAAGGCGCTACCGGAGAATTTATCGAAGGGACGCACTACGAGTCCTGCGACGACTTTCGTTTCTTTCCGGGAGGCCCAAGACTTTTTTCTGAGAACGGCACCGATTATATCAATCTATGGACCGGATGGAACGCTGAACCTGGAGACATAACCCCTTTTCTGGAGTTGACGCAGCACACGTTTGCATCGTCACCAAAAGATATCGAGTGGCTATTGGACCTGATCGCGTGGCACGTTCAAGACCCGATGGTGCATATTCCTTTTGCCGGAGCAATCACTGGCGAGCGGCTTCCTGCTGACCTGTGGGTATCTGCAATTTACGAAGCGTTCGCGCCGTGGTCAATCAAGTTTGGAATTATCCACCTGCGTTCGACAAACAAGGCGTGGATGCGAAATGCTGTCATTGGCGTGCTTAATGGAACCGGCAACGGGCTGGAGGATCGAATTGGCGGTCAGGTTCTTTGCCAGATGATATTATCCCCAGACGCTCGAGTAATTCACGACGCCCAGCGGCAAAGGTCATTCTCTCGAAATGAAGTTAGCCGTATGCTTGTCCTGCTGACTCTTCCGAAGGGCCAAGATAGGTTGTTGCAGAATGATGACCTGTTTTATAGTATTCCAGCACGCAAATGCCCACCGGAAGTCATATCAAGGTTTCACGAATGGGTGAATGATGGAAACGCCAGGTTTCTTGCGGACTGGTTTCTGAAAAGAGATGTGAGCCAGTTTGTTGTTCCCGCTGCCGCGCCGCTTACGCAGGCTTCAAGGGTTGCCAGCCGTGAGCGCATGAAGCCTTTTGCCCGACTGGCGCATGAGATGCAGGAGTCAAAGGAAAACTATATTGCGCACTGGATCAGCGATGCATTGACATGGGCGTCTGAGATGACAATGCCGACTTCCAGCGCGTCAAAGGCAACGCAGGAATATGCAAAGACGATTCTCAGGACTTTTCCAGATGTGACTGTCCGTCCTTGGTACACGTCAGACGAAATTACACTGATGTTCCCAGACCTGTTTTCCCAATACCCGGAAATCAAACGCTGGAATGGCGTGAGTCCATCGCTTGTTAGCAATGATTTGCGTGCCGGCGGACTTCCAATGCTCGCGCCGGACAATGGATCGGCAGGGTTCTTGCATAATGGAAGGCTCAACAACTACTTCGTGGTGTTTGACCAAGAAAAGTGGCTCAAACCGATAAGCCAGGAAGAATTCGAGAAGCAAATGAAGGCGTGGCCGACATATCGAAAGTACGTAGAGGGCAAAAAATGATAAACGACATAATTCTTTCGCTGTTTGATGAATCTGGTAATGCGCTCAGGCCGTGGGCCGAGGCCGGGTTTGTGGGCGTCGCCTACGATATCATTAATGACTGCAAAAAAGAAAACTTTGATAACGATGGAACAATCTATTACTTCAACGAAGACCTATCAAGCGAGCGAACGGTGCGCTCAATATTCACCAACATGCGACCATCACTTGTAATGTCGTGGAGTCCCTGCACAGACCTGACTGTTGCCGGCGCAAAGCATTTTGCAAAAAAGTTGGAAGAAGATCCTGATTGCCAGGATCGCGCTGTTCGTATGGCCCGCCATGTTGAAACCATTGCTAACGAATTTAATGTGCCGTGGATGGCAGAAAACCCGGTTGGAGTCCTATCAACAAAGTGGCGCAAGCCAGACGCTTACTTCCACCCTTACGAATATGCGGGATATTTGCCAGAAGACGACGAACATCCACGCTATCCTGAAATCATACCAGCGCGTGATATTTATGCGAAGAAAACCTGTATCTGGCACGGAAACGGGTTTATCATGCCAGAGCGCAAGGAAATAGTTCCCGAATCGCTTGATAACCCTGGATGGAAGAAGCTGGGCGGAAAGTCAGAGCGGACAAAGCGCATACGCAGTGAGGGGCCGCGTGGTTTTCTCAAAGCTGTGTATTTGGCAAACAGGAGTCACGTACTTGGCAGATACAAGAAAACCTTCATGGATAGCTGACAGAAAAGCCTTCCCCAAGTGGGTAAGAGTTGAGGTATGGCAGCGCGCAGGCGGAATGTGCGAAGCAGACGGGTGTGATAGTGTCGGAAAAGACTTTGACCACATTAAGCCCGTATCAATGAACGGAGAATCGACGCTAGAGAATTGTCGCCTTTTGTGTCGGAAGTGTAATGCAGACAAAGGAAAGTGGGAGGCAAAACAAGCCGCTCTTTCTGACAAAATGGGCGGACGCACAGGGCAGTATGCCAGGCGCGCTCGCAGGAAGGCCAAGGGCATTTCTGGCCAGATTAGTAAGAGAAGTTTCAACACCAAGTTTAGGAAAAAGTTAGATGGTACAGTCATTCTCAAAGAACTCGAAGAAAGCAATTTTGTGCGCGACAGTGATAGCCGCAACCGAGGAGGCATTCGGCCTATCGAAAGGTTCGCTGGCCAAGAAGACGAAGCGGATGAAGATTGCTAAGCCACGTCATATCGCGGCGTATCTTTGCCGGAAGCACACAAATCAATCATTCCCACAAATTGCTCGAGCGTTTAACTACGCCGACCACACCACAATGATTTACATTATGAAGGTGGCTCCAAAGCTTTATGACGATCCTGAGTACGCAGCGAAGATTTCAGAGATTGAGGACGCTATCCTAAATGGCTGAGGGGACAATCTGGCTAAGGCGAGAGGGCGACGGGCTGGCTCCAATAGACCTAGAGGGCCGGCAGCTTATGGGACTAATGGACGAGGGCGCATTGGTCATGGTTCACGCAAAGTCTCCACGCAACCCGCGCCAGCATAGGTTGTTGTGGAGGCTTGCGCGCCTTGTGTTTGAAAACAGTGATGACTTTGACAGCGCAGAACACGTTGTCGAGCAAATCAAAATAGGAACCGGGCTTAGCGACCGAATCCTATTGAATATTCCTGGGGTTGGTGATGTTTGGCAGGTTCGCGGCCAGAGTATTGCGTTCGAGTCGATGGCCCAGAGCAAATTTGCTGAGTGGTTCGAGTTGGCGTTGGATTATGTGGTGTGTGAGTTACTTCCGGGTGTAGATCGCCCGTCGGTTGTCAAAGAGATAGAGAAGGCGGTGGCCCCCACGCCGCAGCGCAAGGGCCGATAGTTTGAGCCGATAGTTAGCCTTTTTCGGCTCGCGCGGCCAGTGACGCCATGACGGACGCATATAGGGCGTCGTTTTTGGATCGGTGCTGCTTCAGCAAGTCCTGCAAGATATCCTCGTCTTCCGGCGAGAATCCCTTGATCGTCTGGAGCATGGTGATGACTTGTGCCGAAACCTGGTCAAGCAGGATGAGAAGTTGGACGACAGATTGAGCGTTCATTATTCGATAATCCCTGCATCAATGAGGACTTGGAGAACTGCTGCAACCTGCAACAGTGCGGATTCGCTTGCAGACCGGCCTTCAATCAGTCGGTTTGCATCGTATAGCGCTCGAGCGGACTCTAGGCCATCGTTTGCCGCCTCAAGTAGTGGCATAAGTTGCCGACTCTGGTTGGCGTCAATCGTTCCCATCACGGCGGCTGCATTGATAGCAGACAAGGCTGCACCATACGCCACTTCAGCAGTAAGCAGTGCTTTTTCGTCGTATGAGCCAATTTGCTCTTGATTGCTTGTGGCCGCAAGTGTTGCGCATCCGGTAATCGGCATAAACGCAAGCGCAGCGGCGAGTAGTATTTTTCTCATTTCTAACCTCATTCTATTGCGAGCCATCACTATACGGCACGAAAGTTGCTATTTCAATCAAATGTTTTGTTGACATGTGCAATATCGGGTAATATACAAACATTGTAAACGGGAGTTTTTACATGAGTACTATCAAGTGGAAAGAAGAGGACGTGGCTCGCTGGCAAGAGAAGATTGCCGGCGGAATGACCATGCGCGGAGTCGCCAGGGACGAAAACATATCAGCAGGAACCATTGCTGGTGTGTTTAAGCGTCATGGAATTAAGACGCCAAGAAAGACCAAAAGACAAGATGACGCTACCAAAGAATGTATACTGAAGCGTCGTCGTATTCCAAAGCGACCAGACCAAGACACGCCAGAGCGTGACGGCCCATCACTAATCGAATTGGGTCCGAAGCAGTGCCACTTCCCGGTAACATGGGACAAACCATTCAAATTTTGCGGAGAAAAAACCAATGGACTCACAAATTACTGCCAACACCACTACGAACGATCTGTCAGAGCAGAAACCCCACCTCTCAAGCTTAATGTTGGAAGCCTTGACAAGTCTATCATCCGGCAAGCGGCTGGCTGAAATCTCAAAAGAAACCGGGATATCGACGGCTCGAATTTCAATCACAGCGCAGGCCCTTGGAGTCAAGCGTGGAGTGTTTGAGGAAGTGCGTGACGCGGTGCAGCTTGTGCAAAGCGGCGAATGCACTGTTTCCGAGGCGTCCAAAAAGACCGGGGTGTCCAAGTACCGTATATACTACGCAATTCGCGAGCAGCTTGGCGACGAGACTCCGCGCAAGCTATCGAAGGCAGTGAATAAGGATCGTGCGGACGTTATGTCATACCGGCGCGATTTTGGCTTTACAATGAAGCAAATTGGCGAAGAATTCGGGCTAACACGTCAGCGAGTTCACCAAATTCTCCAGAAACGCGAATTGCATGTAAAAACAGGGGCTTGGGATGAGTAATTGGGTTTTGACATATACAGGCCGTAAGTTCGACTTCAACGATTTGATGAATAACGACATACAGATAGTTGATATTGCGCACGCCCTTTCGATGACGTGCCGGTATGGTGGCGCCACGAAATACTTCTATTCTGTCGCGCAGCATTCGGTATATTTGGCAGAGAAAATTCTAAAAGATACGGACGATAAGTTTTTAGCTTTTGATGCTTTGATGCATGACGCCGAAGAGGCGTATGTTGGCGATATGAAAACTCCGCTGAAATCTATGATTCCGGTGTTTTCAGAAATAGCACTTCAGGTTGACAAGGGTATTCGCCAAAAGTTTGCGCACCTTAACCTGGCCAGCGAGATGCAGGAAAAAACCAAGGAGTATGACCGCCGAATTCTTTTGGATGAGCGGAAGGCACTAATGATGCAGTCTGAACACAAGTGGGACATGGAATCGGACGGGACTAAACCTCTTGGCATATATATTGAACCTTGGTCTCAAGCCTGTGCCAAAATGGAATTTTTGGTAATGTTTATGTTTTTGACAGGAGGGCGACATGAAACTCGAGGTTGGTGAATATTACAGGACGCGCAGCGGGACTAGGGCGAAAATCCAGTTTTACGACGGCGAAAGCATCTATCCCTTCAAGGGTCAGTATTATGATATTTCGTCTGGTTTATGGGTGGACAGTTCCTGGAGGGAGAATGGATCATTTTACATAGATTCCCTTGGCGTGAAATTTGAGTTACATTGGGATATTGTAGAAAAATTGCCGATATGCGTGAATACTAACGTGGATGTAGACGTAGAGACAAAGGTGAAATCTGTTTACGGAGACACGAGATCAATAAAAATCACAGAAGATAGCGAGGAGCGCAAGAATACGCCAATTGCAACAGGCGTTCTGGACTACTTTCCCCTGACAATGGCGGCTTTGGCGCGACTCTCTAAGACCGGCAATGATAAGCATAACCCTGGCCAGCCGCTTTACTGGTCAAAAGATAAGTCTAACGATCATGCGGACTGTATTGTCCGTCACCTTATCGACCGTGGCAAAGTCGGAGACGACGGAACGCCACATTCTGTATCACTGGCCTGGCGCGCGCTTGCGCTATGCGAAACTGAACTGGAGAGCAAATAATGAGCCTTAAAAACGGAATTAACTCAAATGAGACTTAAAAACGGAATTAACTCAGCAATAAAAGGCTGCTTCGGAGCGTCAGTGGACGCTGGAGGCAAGTCATACTAATGTTGCAGATAGCCGAAACTGTTCTGGTTGTATGCATCGGCATGTTTTTGCTGACAGCCCTGTTTTCCAGAAATTGTTACCCAAAATCAGAAGCCTGGTACTTCTGGATTCTCATTAACTTCTTGGCGTTGGTCTTAGGAGTCGTGTCACTTTTCGCAATACCATTAATCTTTATCTGGAGGTAACGGGAGACGCATGAGCGATAATCCAATAAAAGATTGGGTAGCTGTAGGCCCCCACGTTCTTTTGCGTGGAGATTGCCTGGAGATCATTCCGCTTCTGTCAAGCGTGGATCATATAATAACGGACCCGCCTTATGAAAGGATAACCCACGAAGCTAAAACAGCAGGCGCACGTAATGTGCGCAAGGATGGAGGCCCATCGAATCGCGATATTTCCTTCGACCATGTGGAAAACATGAGAGATGATATCGTCGAGAAGGTGTACGCGGCATCAAACGGCTGGGTGTTGCTGTTTTGTTCTCCCGAAGGCGTGGGGCGCTGGGCAGACTCTATCAATGCAAGTCCAATGAAATACAAAAGGGCGTGCGTATGGGTTAAGCCTGACTCAACGCCGCAGATGAACGGCCAGGGTCCGGCTATGGGAGCCGAGATGTTTGTCGCATCATGGGCCGGCGCCGGATACGCAAAGTGGAACGCTGGCGGTAAGCGTGGCGTCTACACACACCTGACAAATCCGTCAGGCCGTCACGGTGGACACCCTACAGAGAAGCCGGTGGCATTGATGAAAGAGTTGGTCGCAGACTTCACCGAGGCTGACCAAACCATACTCGACCCATTCATGGGTAGCGGTGCTACTGGAATTGCCTGCAATGCCTTTGGGCGCATCTTTGTGGGTATTGAGCAGAACGAAGAATATTTCAATATGGCGGTTGCTCGCATGAGACTTGCATATGCACAACCTCCACTGTTCAATGAAGGCACAGTCGGGCGAAAGTCGCCCAAAACGATCAACATGTTTGAGGGGGTTTAAGATGAGTTCATTTAATGCCGGAGAAAGGCTGATGCAGCTTGCTGACCATATAGGCAATCTTCCTCACGTCCGAAAAAGGATGAAAGATTCCTATGAGCATGGCTTCAATATGTCTGAATATGCCCTTACGCAAGAGGGGTGGTTGCCTGACGATCCCAACAGTGCGCACGTTTGCAAAACAGTTTGCTGCATTGCCGGAGAGGCAGTGAGGCTATTTGCGCCGAAGGAGTTTCATTACGACTGCAATTGGGAAAAAACTGCGAGAGCGGCGCTATGCATTGACTTCAATGACGCAGTGGTACTGTTTGGCGGTGGGTTCGCCCCGAATAAGCCAATGTACGCAATCACACCAAGCCAGGCGGCGGACGGAATTCGCAAAATGGCCAAAAAATATATGAACCGCATCGCATATGATGTATATAAATAGGTAGAAACGTTTGACACGGCATGAACGTTGCAATAGATTAGACGTTCGGGAGTTTTTGGTTCCTTTCCTCTCGAACTAGCGCTTATGGCCGCGCTCTGGCGCCTATGGCCGCGCTCTGGCGCTCCACTGTTTGCCCGCAGTGGGGCGCCTTTTTTATTTGGCCGGCACCACGTTCAATGGTATAGTTGGCCACTAGGAAAGTGAAAAGCAATGAAGCGAATGACGCGTATCATATTGGTGTTTCTGGCGACAATAGGCACTTGCGCACTTGTGTCTCAATGTATGGCAATTAGGGGGGAAGTGGCATGAGCGCTTACATTTTGCCGACCGGTAACGTGCAAATCAGCTTTAGTGGTGGTCGCACCAGTGCTTACATGCTGCACCAAATAATTGAGGCAAACGCTGGGTTGCCTGAGCGTTGCCGGGTCGTTTTTTCTAACACGGGCAAGGAGCGGCCCCAAACTCTGGATTTTGTTAGAGAGTGTGGCGTCAGGTGGGGGATCAACATTGTTTGGGTCGAGGATGGTGATCGCTCTGACGGACCTATTTTCAGAACAGTGTCTCACGATTCTGCCAGCAGGGATGGGGAGCCTTTCGAGCGGCTCATTCGCCGGAAAAAGGCATGCCCAGACCAATCTAAACGATTTTGTACCGAGCACCTCAAGATACTGCCAGCGCGCCGCTACCTGATCTCTGAGGGCTGGAAGGGCTGGACTAACGCTGTTGGATTTCGGGCCGACGAACCTACCAGGCTAAGGGCGTCCCCGGATAAGCGTGTCGTTAGGTGGTTTCCGCTCGCAGACGCAGGGGTGTCCGTTCGGGATGTATGGGACTTTTGGGAGACGCAACCCTTCGATCTCGCTCTACCTAAGGGCGCCGGAAATTGCACAGGTTGTTTTTTAAAGTCTGAAGCACAACTGGCCGCGTTAGCGCGAGATGAGCCCGATCAACACGACTGGTGGGAGCGGATGGAGGCTTTGGCGTCCAGTTTAGCTTCGTCCGGAGTGGCGAGGTTCCGCTCTGAATATTCCCGTCAAACGCTCAGAGAAATGGTGGAACGTCAGGGCGATTGGATATTCGACATGGAGGGGGCTCTCTGTCAGGCGAATTGGGGTGAGTGCAATGGCTGAATCAAGCGCCTGCGACCGCTGCCAGCCAGACCTCCTTTATCCCGCTACACTACGAAACTCTAATTTGTGGGATAATCAGTTAGGCGCGTAGCCCCGGCGCTTGCGCTCCGCCTGCCAGGCTTTCTCTTTAGCCTCTTCCCGCATCTTGCGCTCAGCAGCTTCACGCTCCTCGCGTAGACGGTTCTCACGATTGCGGCGATCAGCGTCAGTCTCACCGCGCTTGCGTGTCTCGATGCCGCTTTTCTGTGTTGCGCCGGTCATTGTATCGCTAAGCTTCTTGAAGGGGTTCATGTGTGTCTCGTCTGATTTGGAACGCGGGAACGTCTGAAGCATTTATAGCACACTGTCTCCGGCTGTCCAGCGCCCGGTTTACCGATAGGGACATTTACGCAGTGTCACTACGCTTTCTGGCCGATATTTACCGAGCGGGATAAATGTATCACATATGACATGTATCACAATGATATGTATCAGATATGATATGTATCAGATATGATATGTATCACAATGATATGTAAAGAAAACGGAGATTCCTTTGCACGTTGTCGGGACATGTAAAGAAAACGCGATAATCTTTGCACGTCGATGGGCCATGCATTGCCTGTAAACGATGGATGCGTGCCATAACCGGCTGGAAATTGCCGTGAATCACACTAAGACTGTCCATGGACAATGGACAATGATAACGATGAGTGTGGTCACTAACTTTCATAATGTTATCGACCTGAGTTGATGTGCGGATCAATGCGCCAGAAATTGCCGCCCTCATATTCACTGAAACTACTAGGGGGATATAACACTACTATGAGCCTGATGCGCTGGCGTGGTGTACCAAACACAATACATGCAGGCGTGAACTACAGTTAGCGCATCCGATAGGTCTCACGCCTGGATAGTTCCGGCAACTTGCAGATTATGGAAGTATCGGTCAACTGTGGAATGGAGTTTTCAGAATTTGGGTTGCTCGTCAACTGTGGAACCTCGTTTTCAGAATTTGGTTTATTTACAAAGATGGGTGCAAGCCCA
>Ga0222634_1000234_pt1 | contig 31955 bp, 42 predicted proteins | sample AntAcemetageno50_FD_179807 | JGI IMG/M metagenome (GOLD analysis project Ga0222634, IMG submission 179807) | Saline water microbial communities from Ace Lake, Antarctica - #50 | ecosystem: Environmental > Aquatic > Non-marine Saline and Alkaline > Saline | place: Antarctica: Ace Lake | collected... | reverse complement strand
AATATACCTTTATAGTATCATCTTCTTTTAGATATGTTTCTAAATCTTTAATTTCAATGTCTTTTACACCTATTTTATCTGATAATATAGATATACTAGTATCTCCTGATACACAAAGGTTTGACATATAGATTTTATCTTTAAAAGAGCTGTGTGTATTACAATGGTCTAAATTCATAATATAGATACGACCAGTTTCTGCTCTTTCTTTTAACATATTCATAAACAACTCTTGAGCACCTATTGTTGATTTAGGTATAGATTTATCTGCTTCATATTTTTTATATAGTTCATCAAACCCAGGCATACCAAATGCCTCATATAAACCTGGTACATTATTAGGAGAGAATAAAGTTATATCTTCATTCTTAATAAATCTTTCATAGAATAGTTTAGTTATTTGTATTGAGTAATCTAATTTTCTAACTCTATTATCTTCTGTTCCTTTATTGTTTTTTAGAACAAGTATATCTTCTATCTCTTGGTGCCATATTGGAAAGTGTACAGTAGCACTACCACCTCTTACGCCATTTTGTGTGCAACATCTAACAGTTGCTTCAAACTTTTTAAGGAAAGGAATAACACCTGTGTGTTGTACTTCGCCTCCTCTAATTCTACTATTGATACCTCTAATTCTACCTGCATTGATACCAATACCTGCTCTCTGAGCAACGTATCTACCAACAGCCATATCACTTGAAAAGATACTTGGTAATGTATCATCACTATCAACTAAAACACAACTAGCAAACTGTCTAATAGGTGTTCTCACACCTGCCATAACAGGAGTAGGAATGTTAATCTTAAACTTACTGATTGCGTCATAATATTTTTTGACATAAGTTAATCTTATTTCTTTAGAATATTGAGCAAATAATGTAGCCGCAATCATCATGTACATAAATTGTGGAGTTTCAAAAACATCACCTGTACTTCTATCTTGTACTAGATACTTATCCATTACTTGTCTTAAACCTGCATAGGTAAATTTGTAATCTCTTTCATGTACAATCCACATACCCATTCTATCTATTTCAGATTCAGTATATTGTGCTAGTATGTCTTTATCATATACACCTTGTTTGATACAAGTTTTAATTTGATCTATGAATTTAGGATGTTCCCATAATCTATGATATAATTTTTTACGAAGGGAGAATAATAATAGTCTAGCAGCAACATATTGATAGTTAGGATTTTCTAAACTAATTAGATCATTAGCCGACTTGATAAGGATTTGTTGAATATCATCTGTACTCATTCCGTCTGCGAATTGAATACCACTATTCATCTCCACATGAGAAGCACTTACACCTGTGATTTCTTGTGTTGCATAACCAACCATAGAATGAATCTTGTCAATATTAAGAGGTTCTTTACCACGACCATTTCGCTTAAGTACGTTAATTTCGTTATTTGCCATTTAGATCCTTTTCCAGTTATTGATGTTTTGAAGTGCTGTTAGTCCGCAATGTGTGTTATTACTTATAAGAGTTTGTACTTCTGTTGCTGTCTTTCCTGACATTATTATATCATTTATATCTTTGTATTTCAACGATTTTGGCCATACTGCGACATTATAATTTTTATCTACAGCTTTTATCATTCTATTCACAATTTCTTTATTACGAGGTTCGTTATCAAATATCATAGTACATTGTTGAGGTTGTATTTTAATGTTAGCGTCTGCACCTGCAAGAGCAATAGCGTTATCTAAGAACAAACTATCAATAGGACCTTCTGTTACCATAACAGGTTTATTCAAATCTAATCTATCAAGACCATATATCTTTTCTTTTGTTTCATCAAACTTGATTGTGATATACTTTGGTTGTTCTTTACCAAAGGCACGACCTTGAAACGCAAAGAATTTACCTGCTCTATCATAGAAAGGTATTACAACTCTAGGATGATCTTGTCTTAAATCTGTAAACTTATTAGGTACAATAGTATTAGTCCACTCATAGAAGTTAGGACAGAAGAAAAACTTATCCCAATGTTCTTTAGGTATAAGTCTTTTGAATACGAATTGTTTTGCTGGGTGTGTTTGTACTAACTTGTCAAATGATTGTAATTCATTTAATGACTTCTCATCAGCAGTTCTAGTCTTTAGTTCTTTTGATGGTGTAAAGTCAAACTCAGGTTTATCTTTTGTAGGTTTACCATCTTTAAATCTTTCAAATATGTATTCTTTATATAGATTAGGGTCAAGATGTTTAATTAGATTACCTAATGATTGTCCTACACCACAGTTGTGGCACTTAAAGAACATATCATTTTTCTTCTTATAGACAAAACCCCTAGCTTTTGATTGTGATTTCTGAGAGTCACCACAATGCGGACATCTAAAATTGAATAGATACTCTGCTTTTCTTTTAAACTTAGGAAGTCTTGCTGATAGAAGGTTGATAAACTTGGTATCTATATAACTTGACATAGACTTATTATATCAAATAAATGATTAATTGTCAAGCGATTAGCTTAAAAACTCCCATATATTATCACTAGGATTAGACATCATTAGTCCAATAATAATAGCACCACCAATAATTAACCATCTCCACTTTTCTAATACACCAACTCTTGCTGATAGTTGATGTTTCATAGACCGAAGCTCATTTAACATTGTGTTTTCGGATTGTACTTGATGTTCTCTTAATTCTCTACTATTAGTAGTTATTCTGGAATGAAGTTCTTTTAAATCATTATCCCATTCTTTTCTACGAGATTCTAAAGTGATAAAGATATCTTCATCTGTTTCTTCTGCTTTAGTTAGTTTTTGCTCTTGTTGAGCAAGCATACCCTTAATGCTTATAGCACAATCAGATAATTTGCTTATTGCGGTTTCTAATCTATTGTGTATATCTTGACCTGTCTTAGCATCTTTTTCAAGCAAAGCTACTTTAGTTTGTAATTTGTGTAATTCATCCATGTATGAAACCTTTTCTTTTATTTTTTGATTGTCAAGTCAGTTTCATAATACTTCTTATATTTATCTAAATTAATCTTTGTCTTTATTTTTTTCTAGTTCTCTAATCGTTAAAATAGTGTTTAATTTTGCCTTAATTCTTATAAGGTCGTTATCAAGTCTTCTTATTTTATCTAATAATTGTATTAGTGCGCCTGAAGCTTCACTTAATTTTTTAGTGACTTCTTGTGTTATGAAATTATAGATGAACCAAATAAACCAACCCATAGCAATAGCAGCCAGTGTCGCAAAACCGTATTGATTAAGTATTTCTAAAATTGGCATTAATCTTTCCTTGCGTCATCTTTACCATCTGCTCTAGCAATTCTATCTAAATCAGGTTTTAAATGTAAAGCTGCTGATATTAAAGTATCAATATGTATCAAGTCGTTATTCATTGTATCTATTCTGTTTTCTAAACCCATAATGATACCGTGTAAACCTTTTACTGAACCTACAACGCCACCTAAGATATATTTTAAAATAATATAAATGAATACACCCATGGTAATAGCAGCCGCAACAGGTAATCCAAATTGTGTTAATATATCAAAAAACATTATTTAATCTTAGGTTTAGGTTCGTAGTATTCTTTATACTTGTCTAGTAACTCATTTGTTATTGTTAATTGGTTTCTTATTTGAGCAAAGTTCTTTGCTAACATTTCAAAGTCTTTATCTGTTAGTCCCCATAACACAGGATCAATACCTTGTTCTTCTAACTTCTTAAATACTTCTTCTGCATTTTCACTAGTGATAATAATCCATTTTAAATTTTCTAGTTCTAATGGTGTGGGTTTATCTAAATTTAGATTTTCTCTAGGTACTTCTTTCTTAAATATCTCTAAAGTTTTTACACCTGAACAACCTGTTAATACAAAACCTAATAAAATAACTAATATAATATTACGCATTTGCCCACCTTCTTTTCATTCTTTCACTTAGCATTTGTCTCCATTCTGGGTAAAGATTAATAATTTATGAAATTCGGATTTGCTATTGAAGGACATTCAGAATTGATTTCTGACTTCTTTGTAGCATTCTTTTCTTTCTCCGTTAATTGTGATCCACTTGCAATCTCAATACATCTTGTAGCCAATGCACTTGCACCGTTTGTTATTCTCTCAATAGATTCTGTTTTAGCAATTGCAAGTTTGCCTACATCTCTATTTTTTTTATTGAATCTTTTATCTAAATCTGTAAGGTCTTTTTTAAGAACACTTACTAACTCATTCATCTTTTGATTTGCCGCTAGTATATCATCAAAGTCTTTCTTCTGACTTTGTAAAAGTTCTTGTTGATCAGCGACTGCTGATTCTAATTTGAGTTGATTTGCTTTTAGAATAGCATTATCTGATCTTAACTTCATCACATACATACCAGCACCTGCGACACTAGTAATTAATATTACCACCATGGCAATCTTCAATGATCCAAACATAATTTACTTCCAGAATTTTAATAGTTTAATACCAGCAGCTAAGTCTTCAAACTTCTCGTTGACATACCATCCTAGTATAAAACCTATAAGTAATCCAATTGTTAAAAACATTATTTTTTACCTCTTATTTTTGTTATTTCTACTTTAAGTTTCGCTAGTTGATCTTCTAACTTATCTATCTTTGTTGTTAGAGCAGGAAACTTCTTAATCTCTTTTTCTTCTTTTGTCAATACATCTATATGATATCTTTTAGCAGCCCAATTATAACAAGAATCCATCTTCTTATAGAACCACATACCCATTTTAGTTTTCTTAAACCAAGTATTTGTAGATTGACCTACAACTGCACCTACGATAGATTTAATTAAAAAGAACCACATTATATATTACTCTCGTTAGGTATGATTGACCATCTACCAAATAGATCAACTGCTTTCCAAGCACAGTAAATCTTCCATCTTGATACTTTAGGGTGTGCGTCTTTCATTGCTAAAAGGAATACTTTATCAGACGCCTTTTTAGCCTTTGCAATTAATTCTTTGTCTTCTTCTATTGCACCTTTTCCCCATCTGTAATTTCTTATCGCCTTGTATAATAAGTCATGTACAATGGCTGCTCTTGCAACATCAAATGGTGCAATTACATTCCATAATATTCTTGGTGTGGATGCTAGATCAGTTATAAATCCAGTTGGTACTGTAATAGTTTCAGTTTTGTTTGTATCTCTTACTACTGCTACACCAACGCCGTGTAATGATCTAACTTCGTCTGATGTAAGATCACTTGTAGTGTATGATAAATCTCTACCTAGTTTCCACTTTTTAGGTGGTTGAAATTCTGCTAATATTTTATCGTTAAATTGTCCCATGATTATCCTTTACGGTCTTGACAAAAACTTCTTTGTCATAACTTTTGCTTTCATTCTTTTAATTTTTCTATCTAATACTTTACCTTTAAGTTTATCAGATACTTCATTCTTTTTCAATGATGTTCCATTAGATAATGCTGAAGATTTAGAAGCAACATCACCTCCTGCTGTATTCATTGAAGAAGTTTCTTTCTTTGTCAAATTCTTTAAAGAACCAACGCCTTTCAAATAACTTGTAGAAGGTACTTGAAGTCCCATAGAATACTCTTTGATAAATGTTTTATAAGATTTAACCATTATGATCCTTTTACTTGTTTAGCAAGATCACTATCCGCCTTACCCCAAGTTCCTGGACTTTTAGTTATAAATGAATTTACTCTAGCAAGTGCCCATTGTTGTGGTGTAGTACCAGGTCTATGACCACCTTTCCATGCAGCCATTCCTCTATCATATACTTTCTTTAATATAGGATAAGGCATACCTGATTTTTCTGCTTTGTTTTTTACTGCTGTCACTTCATCTAAAGTTTCTTCACCATACATTTGTTTAAACTTGTTTGTAAATTTTGATGGTTTAGTCTTTGCAACTTTGTCAGCAGGTGATTGTTTGTAAGCAGACTTATCACTATCAGATTTCTTACCTTGTTTTTCTAAATGTCTATCGTGTGATTTCTTTTCTTTATCAGAAAGACCAGCAACATATTTTTTAGGTTGATCTGTATCTTTGTCTTTAGGTACAGCAGCACCTTCTGATTTTAAAGCAAGTTCTTTTAATTGATTTGTTCTTTTTGTAATCTCATCTTCTTCTTCAAATAAATCAGGGATTACTCTATCAATTGTTTCTTTAATCTTAAATCTTTTCATTAATTTAGATTGTAATTCTTTTTTCTTCTTAACAACGACAGTAGAAGAATCATCACCAGTTCCTACAACAGCAGTACCAGTTGCATTTGCTGGAGTGTCTTCTTTTATATATCCTTTTGATTTTAATTCTTTTTCAAAATTATTTAAATCAGGAATATTTTTAAAAGTTTTTATATCATAAAAATTACTTCCATCGTTATGTTTTTTAATACCATTATGAAAATTAATAACATATTTTGATGATCCTACATTATTATTTACATTATAAGATTTACCTTCATCCATAGGTCCTCTTGTTATGATACCGTTAAGACCATCTTTCTTTAACATATATAATGCTTTTTTAGCATCAACTTCACTCTTATACCAAGCAGTTGATATCTTACCACCTTTACTCTTGGCAAATTTTACCACATATCCCATTTGACTATCTTCATCTTTTTGAAGAAGTTTAAAAATCATATCTTTGAAACTTGATTTAGCCATTTAAATCCTCTGTTGTTAAAAATGCATTATTATACTTGAATACATCATAACCCATGATAGGTTGTGTGTCTTCATTGAAATCAATAACCTCACCACTATTTATGACAATTTGACCTTCTAAATCATAAATGTCTTTGTTTACTATGTATTTACCGTGAGATATAGGTTCACCATAGTTCTCGCTAATATCAAATTCAAAACCTTGTTCTTTGATATGTTTGTAAACTTCTTTTTCTATGATGGGATTGTAATCGTTTTGTTCTCTAAAAAATGCGATTGCGGCAGCAGCTGCTGAACCTAAAGCACCTCTTATGCCTACTTTTGATAGTATTCTTTTAAGATTGAATACAAAACGAATAAGTAAAGTGTATGACTTTCTTGCTTCTTGTCGTTTGATTGGAGGGAATGATTTTTCAAGTTGTTTTGATTTAATTAAAACTTTACCTTTTTCGTCAATAATACCAAGTTCATATGCTTTGGTCTTCTTGAAAGGTGTTATTAATAGTTTTAATAATCGATAAGCGATTAAGGCGTCTATGATTCTTCCCATTTTATATCCTTTTTAATTCTTCCATTACGTTTTGATCTATTTCTACATCAATCATTTCGTCTTCTGGCATATAATTTAAAAAGATAAGAATCGTTTTTAATATACTCCAATGTTCTTTATCTATTTTAAAAAACAATAGTGTAGTTGCAGCGTCAATACCGAATACATTTGCCAAAATAATTACATGATTAATAATTAGTCTTGACTTGAATTCTTTAGATGTATCATACTTTCTAAATAATCTCTTTAGATACTTAAAACGTTTTAGATCATCTTCAAATTCTTCTTTACTAGCACCACCATTATCATAATGCTTTAAAGCAAATAGATCAATAGTTTCATGCGTTAGTATATTAAAATCAGCCATAATTTATTCACTTGTAGTTAATGTATATAGTAGCAGCGTATTATTTTAAGCTAGCGAAAACTTTGTATTGATTGTTCTTTTGTTTTTCCCAATTAAATTCAATCTTCAATCCACCATCTCTTTTGTGAGATATTCCATCACCATCTTCAAGTTCTTTACCTTTTGACATAGGGCCGTTAGAATTTTCTGGAGTTTTTCCATATCTTCCACCAAATTGAGTTAAGTCAACAGTTGCGTTTCCTTTGTCAGATTCAATCTTAGGTTCAACAAAGTTTAGTCCTACTACATTTAACTTATTATTAAGTTGTTTCATAGCAGCGTCAGGTTGCATATACTCTTGTTGAGCGATTGCACCAACGAAAGCATTTAATCTTTGTTGTACTCTTTCATCTTGTACATTAACAAGACCTAAGTTGTCATCTTCAGCTGAATTAAGAGCAACACTATGACTTTCATCAAATTGTTTAAAACTTTTCATTTTTCTTTCCCTTTTTTATTTCTTTAGTCTTTTCTTCTATTGTATCATCATCTATTTCAACAGCGTTAGGGTTTTCATTTAAAATTTCTGACAGTACACCATTTTCTTCCTTTGCTTCTACAACATCAGTTTTGTAGTAAGGAACGCCACCTACACCATATTTTACTTTACCTTTTGTCATTTTTTCTCTCCTTATGAAGTTGCAATATTCAATGCCGCCTCTTTATCTTTTGGCATTGGTTTATCTTTGTCTTCTAGTTGTTTTAAGAACAAATCAACTTGTTGACTTGCCCCAGCTAAAGCATTCAAATTGTTCTTCATGCTTTTAACTTCTAATTCTTTTACGTCAATCTGTTTAACAAGTGTATCAAAGTCTTTTTTAATTTCTTCTTTTCTTGTTATTAATTGATCTTTTGATATAGTCATATATTCTCCATTATTTAATTAAGTAGTAGAGGGGGCGAACCCCCTCCACATAAGTTTAGTTACAGTTATCCTCAGTTATTAAGCGTCTGAGAATGCTGGAGCTGCGGCATCGCCAACAGTACCAGAAATGTAGTAAACAGTTGCACTTACACCAACGATATCTAAAACGTAAGCAGCCGGTGTAGTCATAGTAAATATACTATTTGAGTTACCGTCTGAAAAGATAGGAGCGTTAGTATCACCATCATGATCTAAATGATTGATAGCACCTTTGAAGAAAAGTGTATTACCAGTAGTTTTGATAATGTGTGGTGAAGCGTCTGCAGCAGCACCGCCATAGATGAATCTAAAAGATAATCCAGCAGAAGGTGTTGGTAAGATGTAAGTTGATGATTGTGAAACATCAGGAACAACATTAGTTCTACCAGCGTTTGCAGCTGCAGTTAATGATGTTGATGAGGCGTCAGCTAAAACAACAGGTGTTCTTAGAGCATTTTCCATTTCACCAATAGTTACTTTTTTGTTAATCGGCGTTCCAGAAGGATCATCAACCAAGTGAAGTAAGTCTTCTCTTGCAGTCGCTGTTCCTAATGAAGTTAATGCCGTGATTTTCTTGTCAGCCATTTTATTTTCTCCATTTGTTTATACCCTTATGTATTCGGGAATGTTAGCCCATACATTGATGTTATCTCGTAAGGGATCAAAAGTAGTATAGGGCACTAATGCCCTACACAATATTTATAATCTTTTTACTACTCAGCTACAGTAATTGTACCAGCGGCAGTTCCAATAGAAGCGGCACTTGTAATCGTAGAAGCAGTGTTTGCCTCTTGGTTTAAGTGTCCACCTTGAGCGCCTTCTAGTCTTATGAACTCTCCGACATCTCCAGAGTTTGTTCCTTCTTCTAAAACAACGTGTTCAGTAGATTTCTCACTTATTTTACCACTATTCAAAGCGATTGCATTTGCACCTATTGAAAGTACATCTGAAGCATTTGTAGCGGCATTAGCAGCTGCAATTGCAAGTTCAAATGTAATTCTGTTTGTACCAGAACCACTAGCGTATAATAGATTGTGTGGACCACGACCTGAACCTGCACCAGCATTACTGTTTGTGACAGCAAGATGTGGCGTACCACCATCTGTAGCAACTTCAACTTCCTCGTTGAAAGTAACTGTAGCACTTAAAGTACCACCATCAGACTTATCAAAACTATCTATATTCCAATCGATTGCTGTGATGTCTGCAAGATTCAGAGAAGTGCTCAAGTCACCAATTGCCACAATAACTTCTTCTTGTGTTCGATTAGCTCGACCACCAGTTCCAGTTACCTTTTTTACCCAACCTTTTTCGGTAGCGTAAACGTTTAATTTCTCAGCGGCTGTGAAGTGTTTTGGTTTATCTTCAACTGCGTCTGAATTTCCCCATAAAGGCATATTATCTCTCCTTATTAATAAGATTTATTTGTTATATAACGTTACTATTTATCAAAAACCTAATCTTCTAAGTTCTGAAATTGTTTTTGAAGCACTAGTATGATGTATACCAATACCTCCAGCCGCCTTAAATTCATTAATATTGTTCTTAAAGTCATCAATTAGTATTGCAGGCTGTCTTTTACCATCACTTTTCATTGCAAAGTTTCGCTTATCTCTACGTCTTACCATGTTAATATTACTTGTAGAAATACTAACATTTTTTCTTAACCAAGTTCTTTTTCCTGGTATACAGTTAGGGTCTTCAACAGTATAAGCAGATAATATATGTGGTTTATAATTGTTAATATAATTCCATAGTTGTTTTCCTCCAGGCATCCAAGGCATATCTGACCAGAATTTAGGTAACTTCTTAATAACTTCCCAATGTTCTTTTGCTTTATCTTGTGTGAAGATAACGCCTGTCGCCTTTTTGGCCTGTACTATAAAGTCACAAAGAACACCGTCCATATCACAATAGATACGAGGTAAATCACCCTTTACTTCTCTATAAAATTCTTTATAATCTCTCACTAGAGATCCCCTCCCTAGTATAAATTACCAGTATTAGTTTTCATTCCGCCAGAAAATTGACCAATCTGTACATCTGGATTGATTTGTATCTTAGTCTTTCCGCCAACTTTAATTTCTTCTTTTTTCTTTGCTTGAACCAGTTTTTTAGTGTCAATTTTTTTATCTAATATTGCATTTGCTAATCCTGTTCTTAAAGGAACTTCTCCTGTTTCTTTATTTGGTTCAGGTTTAACAACTTTGTTTTTTTCGTTTTCTAATTTTTGTTGAACAAGATTTAATTTACCTTGTAAGGCAACTATCTGTTTCTCTAAAGAGTCTGTATCTTTTTTTTTATCTATTTCTGGAATTTTTGCTTCGTTTGCCACATCTGGATTGTTTTCCATATAGTGACCAACACTATTCATATAATCTTCAGCAGTAGTTATTTTAGATTGAACCCATGCCTCAATATTATAGCCAGGTCCTTTTGATTCTAATATTGAAATAAGTTTACTAGCATATTCGTTAATTGTTCTTAATTGACCAATAGCCATAGAAACTTCATAGTCTTCATTCATAGATTCATTTGCTCTCATCAAAGCATTAGCAACATCTTTTTGTTTTGATAAACCTTTTGCAAGTTTCTCAATAGCTGCAACAGCACCGTCATAATTACCACCTTTATATCTAGGATCGTTTATGATACCGTAAGCCATTTTAATTTGCTTATCACTATATCCTTCTCTAACTTCTTTCATTGCCTCAGCAAATGTTTTTGTATATCTTGTCATTTTATTCCTTACTTAATTAAGCCTCTTGCTTTTAAAACTGCTTCCTCTAGTGAACCAGGTTTTGTTTGTAAGTATTTACCATGACTTTCTGTTTTCATTTTGTTTTTACTAGCAGACATATTCATGTATTCTTTAGCAACTTTATTTGTTGTGTATTCTTTATGTGACTCATTAGGATGTGTTTTATCACAGTCATGGTCTTCTGTTTTATCTTTTCTCAAAGCAGCAAAATCTTTTGCGTCAAGATCACCATCTTTATCTTTATCTAATTTCTTTTGACCGCCTACTAAATCTTCTTTTGCCTCTTTATCTTTAATAGCCTTTTGTAAACCAGCAGGTAATTTCTTTTGTGCTGATGATAGTTCTTCTTTATAAACTTTTTTTCCTTGTTTATGAAGTTGTAAAGCTATTTTAGCATCCGGAGCATGAACATGGTCTTTGTTATCAGCCGTATTAGAATTATCTACTGTAGCTTTACCATTTTTGATAATAAATCTATCGTTGTCGTAAGCGTCTTCTTCTCTCATACTTTCAAAAGGATTATCTCTTAAACCTTTAATACTAGTAATATCATTTATACTATAAGTAGTTTTTCTATCTTCTGCATCAGTAACCTCAACTTCATTACCTCTTACTTTATATACTAAGTAGTCTGAACCTTTAATTACAACGTGCATATCTTTTTTTACTTTTGCTAAATCTTGACTACTTAATTTTTCGTCTACTGTTTCTTCTTTCTTATGATCCTTGTCTTTCATAATAGTTCCATCAGGCATTTTGTGAGAACCTGCTGGTACATCTTTTTCTTCTAAAGATACTTCTTCGTTTAAACCATCTACATAACTGAAAAATGCTTTTTGATCTTCGTCTTTTAGTTCAGCCAGGGAAGCAATTTTGTAATGTTCCATAGCAGAATTAAGTTTTAATTTGTATGATTCATTCATCTTTAACTCTCCCTTTGTGATTAATTTATTATCTTCGCCAATACCTAACTTCTTCTTGACCATGTTAGTTGCTGTCGCATAACGAACAGCGTCACCATCTTTACCATATCTTTTCATAAAGTCTTTCTTAGGTAGATCATCAGCTTGTTTGTGTACTTTTGTAATTTGTGATTTAGATAAGTCTGCTTCTTGTATTTCAACTTCTTCACCTAGTACTGATTTTAACATAAACATAGGAAAATGATAACCGTTTCTTTCAATCCAGTCTTGTACTTGTTTAAAAGTTTTTTTACCTTTTCCTTGATATTTTCCTTTACCATTTTTATAATCATAAATTGCTTGATAACCGTCATTTGATGATGGTCTTTTATAACCAGCGACAGTTGCTAATTTTTTCATCATCTCTCCCATTCTTTGTAGACCCGTTTTTTCTTCTAAATCTTTCTCGTCTGCAATATCTTTTTTCAATTGTTTTGCCTGTTTGCCATGAGCTGTAACAGATTTTTGAAGTTGTTTGATGATAGGTTCGATTGTCTTCTTATCATCTTTATTCAAATCTTCGTTTATTTTTTTAAGTTTCATGTAATCAGAAAGGTCCATACTTGTAGCGCCAGTATTACTGAATTTATTATCAGGATAACTTGGGCTGAAAAACGCTACTACTTTACCGTTGACAGCGTGCTGCCATCCTCCATAACGGTCTATATTAATGTTGCCATGTTTAGGGTGTTTATATCTAGGATACATTCCACCACCTGGTTGTAATTTCCAGTTTGGATTCTTTCTAATATCATCAACACTTTCTTTAACTTCTTCTTTATTTAAATCTTCTTTAACTATCTTAGCACCTGCACCATATTGATCAACATATCTTTGTGCCTCAGCAGATGTATTGTATCTACCTAGACTCATTTTACTACCATCTTTTTTAGTAATCTGTACAGTATATGTTTCTGTAATAGGCATTTTTAATTTTATCATTCTAGTCATAGCTAGACCAGATAAGAAAGGTATTCTTTTCTTTCTTAAAGCGTTTAGTGAATTAACAGGAACGCCGTCCATCATTTTAACTAATTTTTTTGCATTGTCAACTGATATAGTTCTATCTTTCATCATACTATATGCTTTTGCAAGTCTTTCGATTTGATCTGAACTAAATTCTTTCAGGTCAGTTTTTCTCACAACTGAATTCATTTCAATAATTTCTATCTGATCTTGTAGAGGAGTTATAAAATCAACTTCTTCTTTTTGTACACTATCAATTAGATTAGAAAGATGTTTAATGTTTGCCTTCTTGATATCCATCTTAGTGAATTGGTCAAGACCTTGAACATAACTCTTAACACTTGGAGTTATATCTGAAGCTCTTTTATTCTTCCAAAGATTTTTTAAATTTATAAGTTGTGTGTCAGAAAGTTTACCTTTGTAAAAATCAGCAACACTTTCATTGTATGTCCAATCTTTTCCATATACTTCGTTGACAACTTCTTCTTTGACACAATCAGGAACCATTCGGTCACCTTTTTTCTTCATGCCTACTTTTTTATAACCGACCCAACAAGCTTCTTCTAAATCAGTTTCTTTTTTGTTAATATCTTTAAATGATTTCATTGTTTTCTTCCTTGAAGTTTAGTGTGTGTTGAGTGATTGAAATGTCTTTTAATCCATCTTTCTTTAGTTGAGCAGCTTTATCTTCTGCGTCTTTTTTATTTGGATATGCAGCTGCAAATCTTTTTCCGTTAGAAGGATCAAAAAATCTAACAGCAAAACCTTGTTGTATTTTCTCTTGAATCATAGTGTCTTTTATATCTGATAGGATTTTTATTTCTTCTTCAAGTTGATTCTTCTGTTCTTCTAAAGTAGGTTCAGAACACTCACAACCCTCTCCTTCACACTTAGGACAAGTAGATTCTCTTACTTGTTTCAACGCTTCTGTCATATCTGCATACTTCATTATAGTTCCTTTTTCATACGTTCAACGGCTTTTTCTAGTTCTTCTTTGTACCGTTCTTTGTATCGTTTCTTATATTTATCAATAGTTTCTTCTTCATTTTTAAATTTTTCTATATCATTCAATTTAATAGTTTCGCTGTATTTTCTGAAGTTTTGAATAGGTTGGCCTGGTGTCATTTTCATGGTATGTTGAGCATATGAGTCTGTGCCTATCTCGTAAGATTCGTCTAATTCTTCATGTTCTTTTGATAGTTCTTCAATTATATTAGTCTTCTTTTCAGGTTGTTCTTCACACATTTGAACATCATATAACCATGCTTTCTTAATAATACTATCTTCTTCATATGAAATATAATTAGAACCTCGTCTAACAACCATACCTTTTGAACCATCTGTATGTTCAACTATATCACCTATATTGAATATTTTTTCTTGATGATATTCTTCTCTTAAATCATTGTTTAAGAAGTTAGTAAAGGATTCATTTACACCCATACCTTTCTTAACAGCATTGAATAGTGCTTTAGTATCACTATCAGAAAGACCTACAACACCTTTTTTGAAATTTCTATAATCATTATTGTTTGCCATCTCTCTCATTTTAGAGGCAGACATACCTGTAATACCTTCAGCATCAGGATCTCTTTCGCCAGATGATACTACTTTGATTGATTTGTAATTGTAATCTTTACCATTGTACTTATCAGATAGTTTTTGAAACTCATTTATTCTATCACTACCAGCAATCATAATGATTTCACCGTACATCTTATCATAGAATTTTAATATCTCTATGAAAGTTCTTTGTGATCCGCCAGCTGCTTTAATTTTGTTTTGAGGAAACATCTTCTTCATAAACTTGACTTTAGTTTTTACATCTAATGGATTACTTCTTTTGTCTTGTGAGGCGCTAGCATAAACAACGTGATTAGCATTGTTCTTTCTAGCTTGTATAATCACTTCTTTCATAAGTTTAGCGTGTCCCGTAGTAGGAGGGTTGAACCTACCAAAGGCAAATATCAGTTTAGTATTTTTATCTAACGCCTCATTGACAGCCCTAGTTTTACTTTGGGCTTGTTCAGTTTTTAATGTATCTATTTCTGAATCCGTCACTTTACCATCATCTAAAATCTTTTTACATTTCTTATAGAATGTTAGGTAATGATATTTTTCTAACATCTTGTATATTACATTTTTAGGTAATCTATTCTTAATACCATATGTTCTTATTTGGTCTGGTGTCATGTCTGTATCAAACGCCGCTCTTCTCTCAGCGTCAACAGTATCACCTATGTTTATAATATCTTGTAAATCTTTTTCTATCTCTTTTAACTTACCATTAACTTTGTCTTGTAAGTTTTCAATATCTTTTGGTTTTAAATCTGATAGTTCATCATAGTCTATGATATCTCTTTTCAATTCACCTTTGATTACATCTATCTCTTGTACTTTTCTTTCAAAGTCTTTTAGATATAAACTCATATCAAAAGTAAAATCATCTGGTCGTTTAATAAATTTATTATTTGTTATATCAAATACGGCATCTGCCTTTTTGTTTTGATCGTCATATGTTTTCTGATCTGTAATCAGATAATAGTTTACAGGATGTTTTGTTCCTGGTATTAATTTACCTTGAATGTTGTCAGGATTCTTAACAGATAAAAACTGTTTTGATAGTCTTAATCTTTCTTCTTCTTGTTTATCTTTTGGTACATCAAGTAGAACATTGATATCTAAATCAGCATCATTTCTATATTTTTTAGTCAGTATAGAACCAATCAAAGCTATCTTGATAACAGGATACTCTTTTGCAAAGTCTTCAACCTGTTTGTCAATCATTACTTTGACACTAGACTTGATCTTTGGATCCTTTGTGTCAGCATTATCAAATACACCAGGAGCATAAGTGCTTCTAGGTATATCAATAATTGATTCTTTTAACTGTCTAAATGTTTTCATTTTAATTTTTTTAATTTGTTAATTGCGTCTTGATTTTCTTTAATTCTTTTATCTTGTAAATCATCTATCATCTTTTGTAGTTTCCCAGCCTTTTCTTCTTCTGTGTCAATATGTAGTTCTTTATGTATAATCTTTTCTAATTTTAAATTAGGTATCTTTACATTAGGTACATATCTCCATGTGTATCCTTTATCAGAAAATACACCAAATACTGTATCTCTCATGCCTATCTTAACTATCAGAGCGTCTTTACCATCTAGTATAACTTTATCTCCTTCGTTAAAAGCAGTATTCATACGAAACTTTAATCCGACCATAAAGTTTTGAGCAAAGTCTTTTAACCAAAATGCTATCATTATAGAAAATAATATTGCTATCCATGGTACTAATAGTTCAGTTAGTTTCATTGCTTCGCTGTCTATAAAACTCATATTACTTTCTTCTTTTAATTCCTTTGTTATAATCTCTCATATACAATCCACTATATGTTAATTCTTCAACAGGCTTTAATTTATAAACTCTATTAGATGGTCCTGTTTTTAATCCTTTATTCCAAGGTGTACAACCAGGTTTTCTTCCTATTTTACCTTTAACATTTAATTTTTGTTCTTCACTCCACTTCCAAGTTCTACCTTTTTGGTTTGCTGAACCGCCAGGAGTAATATTGTAATCTCCCATTTGTTTTATATAACTATCTTCTCTATCTAAAGCGTCTTCACCCTCATATAATATATCAATATCAAAATTTTCCCAACCATATTTGTTTATTGCTAAATGAATAGGTTGCTTCTTCTCATTTTTTGCTTTGTGTCTATGTTGTCCCATTCTTTTAGGTATAGTCATAGAAGTAAATCCAACATACTTCTTGTTATTAATTTTATTTGTTATGCAATATACTTTATTCATATTAATTATCCTCGGATCCAGTCCTTGGCAACATTAAAATTTGCTTGACTAAAAACTAATCTATCTACTAGTTTAACAGCACCACCTTTATTTATTGCAACATATCCTTCTGGGTTTGTTACTTTGTATCCATTGCCAGTTCTCATAAAAGAACCTATACTTTGTATCTGATTTAACTTACTTAACAAGAAACTTTTAGCTGTTTGTAGTGTGATGTAAGAAGCAATAGCAAAATATAAACCTTGTCTATTAGGTCTTAAAATTTTCATACCTACTTCTAGTATTTCTTTGTATTTTTGTTTTGCCTTATCTGTTTTTACAGAGTCAATTTCTTTCTTTAATTTATCTATGAAATACACTTCAAAGTTATTTGCCAATACCTTTGTATTACCAATCTTTGTTCCTGATCTTATGTATGTATTGAAAAATGTTTTAAGTTGAACACCTAAAGATAAAGGCCCTTTGTCCCTTTTAACTAGATCAATAAAAGCACCTGCTTTGTAAACTGATCCTTCTGCCATGTTTATGATGGCATCAAATTTACTTTCTTCACCTTTAGTGAAACCAGGATCTTCTGCCTGTTTGTATCTTGCGTCATCAAAGAATACGTTTTTGTTTTGTCTTAATCCACTCACACTTGCACCAAAACTTGCTTTCATAGTTTTGATTGTCTTACCTGAATATGATGTGTGAAAAATTATACCAATCTTTGCAGCTCGTATTCTATCGTACATAGATGTACTAGCAACTGGTACTGCATAAGTTATTGTGTTTGGTGTAAATACAATTGACTTTTCTCCATTAACATTAGCCATCTTCTTATCATCATCTGTAAACAATAAGTCACCTTGTATTACGCCGTTGATACCTAATTTAGGTAAATATTTTAATGCAACAGCAAGTTTATCCGCTAAAGCGCCGCCGTGATTTCTGGATATATCCGACACGGTGTAGTTTATCTTAGGCGTTGCATTAAAAATTGATTTTGTTCCAACAAAAAATCTATCATTCTCTGGATTAATACCACAGAATATAGCAGGTGCGCCGTCCCATTTAACTGAAACGTTTGAACCTCCCTTACCTCCCTGAAGCATTTTTTTGATAGACTTTAAAAACTCAATTGAAGTTTTTGCACCACTTGTTCCATTATTAATAATCTCATCTTCTAGTCAAAGGTGCTCCAAATGAGTATTCTTTTCTTCGGTAATTAAACCTTTGAAACTAAACATTCGGAGCACCTGACCTTTCTATTTTTAATGTATCTTTATACATAACTGTTAAATTGTATTTTTTAAGGTAACCGTTGCCACTAGCAGCACCTTTTAATGATGAATATGGTATATCTTGATTTTCATTCCAAAAATATTTTAAGCATTGATAATATTTGTTATTAACATAACATTCTTTTGCTCTAGGATTATTGTGTCCTGTAACTGGAGTTTTTCTACCCCAATTTCTATTCACACTTTTAGAACCTATAAGTCTTTTAGTTTTATCACTATGTTTTTTACCTAACATACTATAAGTTGGAACTCTGCTCCAATTTCTGGCAACCGTGTTATCTTCTATGTTAGACCAGTATTCTTTTTGAGTTTCGGAATTACCACCGTTACCACCATACGATAAGTTATAAAACTCATCAGATTTTACAGCGTTATATTTTTGGATATAGTATATTTCTTTGCTATATGTTTCTTTAGGACTGGAACAATGTTCTAATATTGTTCTTTTGAAATTTTGTCTTCCGTATTTTTTTATAGCTGCCTTTAATAGTGTTCCACTTCCTAAGTAAGATTCACTATTCCTTGTGCATACACCTATATACTTTTTACCATTTATTAAATTATTAGTAAGATAAATAAACATTGTCCTCTTTCATTGTTTCCATTACTATAATCACATTTTCCATATAACTCAATTGTTTCTTATATTTATATTATATCACATTTTGAACTAAAAGTCAAGTCCTTATATGAGAACAAAACATGAACAACCAAGAGGTTACTAGTATAGTTTTCCAAATGGTCCAAAATCAAATACTTTATCACCTTTTTTCTGTGATACAAATAACAAATCAGTTAAAAACTCATTTCTTTTGTCTTTAGATAATTGTAAAACTTTATCTATAAAATAAATTTGCATTAATTTAATATTAGCAATCCAAGGTTCTGGGCCGCTAAATGCCTTTTGAAAATTATTTAAAAATTCTACTTTAGACCTAACACCCATTTCTTTAACTAGTGGATTTTTAGATAATCTATCATACATTTTTTCATATTCTTTTTGTCTTTTTAAAAACTGTTTGATATCTTGGGGATAGTTTGCATTATTTTTAGTTGTTTCATTGTACATACTTTTGTCGTAAAATGCAGCAAGTTTTGCCACTAACTGTAAAGGTGCTTTACCTAATCTAGCCGAACCTGCAGCTTTTTCTACTGGTTCAAATACTAAATTTGAAAGTCTGGAAGTTGTGTTACCTTTTAATTGATATTTTGCGATTTCTTTACCATCACCATCAAATAAAAAAATATTAGAATCTTTTGTTCTAAATTTATTTTTATCTAAATCTAATTTTAAAATTATCTTACCTAGTTTTAAACTATAATCACCTGATTTTTGTTCTAATTTTTTATAAAAATCATTATTGACATTAATTTCTTCATATAGTGCCTGTTTACCTGATATCTTTTTTAAAGAAATACCCACCACTTCTCTTTTCTCAAACATAGACCTCATTATAGCATTCAATTCTTTTATTGTTTGAGTGCCACTAGGTCCTTCAAGTTCTTTTTTTATCTTTTCTTTAAAGACATTTGCTTGTTTTATTAAAAATATATCAGCAGGGTTCCATGCGTCTTTTCTTGATATTCCAAATTTAGATTTAATCAAATCTGATATGAATTTCATAAACCCACCATCACGGTTAAATACTGTAAAATTAGCACCAGAAAATTCTCTTAGTAAACGTTTTTGTTGTAAATAAAAAGTAGTAATCCATGTATCTTCAGGTGTTTTTGATTGAACAGGAAGATTAAATTTAAAAATTTGTTTATTGCCTGTTCTAAATATTTTTTCAAGACCAGATTTTGTTGTTTTATCCTTTATAATATCTTCAACACTATTAAATCTTTTATTATCTTTAAAGGCTCGTTCTAGTATAAACGCAGTTGCTCTCTCCTGCATACCAGTAAATTCTGCTTCTGAAATAGATATATTATTAATATTAGGCATACCACTATTTATATAGTAATATGAATAGAAAGTCAAGCAAATATATGGCGGGAGCGAAGGGACTCGAACCCTCGACATCCTGCGTGACAGGCAGGCACTCTAACCAACTGAGCTACGCCCCCATTATATTCTGCCCATGGTCAGAAACTTAACAACTCCGCCTTGTGGCACCCAGAGTTTGTGTTTATTGTGAAAAGCAGCTAGTTCTCTAGCCTTGTCTTCAAAAGTTGAAGCACAAAGAATACTGCCGGTAGGTCTTTCAATAACCATCCATCGCATTTGTCCTTTATACTTACTCAATTTTACTTCATAAGACATCTTATCTTTTGATACAGACCTTCCTGGTTTTCTATCACCAGGAAAAGTTCGAGTCCTATTGCTGCTTTTCTGTTTTCTCATACTATACTTTAGGTTCTTCAGCAGGCTCACCATCTTTAGTAGGTTCTTCTACTAAAGCACTTGCAGGTAGATTACTTGTTAAGTATTCGCTGTGGTGTTTAATTAAAACTTTTACATTATCAAATTCTGCTGATAACTGTCTTAGTTTTCCTTGTAATGAATTGACCTGTACGATAGCGTTTTTACACTTTTCGTCTAGTTTAGTTTCGTCATATGACTTACCATCAATTGTTATTGCCATTGTTTTCTCCTTATGCTAGTTGTATTTCAGAAGCAGCTTCTTTACCACGCTGTTCTGTTATTTCGTATGTTACTGCTTGTCCGTCATTTATTGTTTCGATACTTGCAGCTTGTAATGCTGAAACGTGTAAAAAAGCGTCTTTACCACCATCATCTGGTGTTATAAATCCGAATCCTTTTTTTGCGTCAAACCATTTTACTTTTCCTGTAGCCATTGTTTTTCCTTTTTAGTTAGGTCTTATATTTTAAAGTCCGAGAATTGACCTAATTTCTTCCCGAATTTATTATCAGTCGTAGGTGTTTGACCACTTTCAACTAAATTTGTTTGTGCTGATTGTTCTACATCATAGAATCTCATCTTTGATCTATCAACACCAAGAATAAACTTTCTATTGATCGTTGGATCATTATATCTATTCTTTAATTGTTTAACCATTATCTGATTTTTTTCTTCTAGTTCTTCACTACTAATCAAAGCAAACATAAAGTCTGCTGTTGCAGGAAGACCAAAACTCTCAGATGTATCTTCTAATCCTACATCACTACTTACAAAACCACCTCTTGTAGTTTGTGTAGCAGAGAATATAGGCACATCATTCTCAACTGCAAGACCTCTTAATTCTTCAGCAATTGATTTAATGTAAGTATAACTATTAACACTTGCACCTGCCTTAAATCTAGCACTAGAACATATGTTTAGATAATCAACAAATATGATATCTGGTTTAAATGATTTCTTCATAGACAACTCACTCAATAGATTCTTGAAGTGACCTGTATGAGCAGACGCAGTAGGATATTCTTTGATAATTAACTTACCTGTCGTCTTGCTTTGTAATTTGTTTATCTTTGTTTCATACATTGAGTATGGTAATTCTTCAAGATCACTCATGCCAACATTTAATAGATTAGCATCTATTCTTTCAGCAATTCTTTCTTCTGCCATTTCCATAGTAATGTATAATACATTCTTGCCTTGTAATAATATAGATGAAGCAAGGTGTGTCATAAACATTGTCTTACCTACACCGGTACCTGCAAGACAAATATTCAAAGTCTTACTTGGTATACCACCTCTTGTAATTTTGTTAAAGAAATCTAAATCTAATTCAAGTCTTTCTTCTTTTTTCTTATAGAAATTATATCTTTCTTCTGAGTCTAATAGATAATCATGCCCAACTTTCTGGTCAAACGATACACCTAATGCACCTGATAATAATTCAGGTAGATATTCTGGGGTATGTTTTTTATCTTTGCCATCAAGTATTTGAATACCACCAAGTATCGCATTGTGTATGGCACGATCTTTACAAAACTTTTCTGTGGTTTCTAATAGCCATTCTAAATTTACTGGCTCTTTATTTAATGTGGATAATATATCTGTTATCTTTTTGTATTCATCTTCATTGACGCTCTTATTAGAGTTCATTTCGATAGATAAAGATTCTTTTGTTGGTAGATTATTATACTTGTCAACAAAACGATATATCTCAGAGAATAATAATCCTTCTAGTCTATCAGCAAAGTATTCTTCTTTGATAAAAGGTAAAACTTTTCTAGTATATTCTTCGTTATGTATTAAATTACTTAAAGTTGTTTGTTCAATTCTTGGCATTTAGTTTATCTTCTTTTAGTTTTTCATCAAGCAACACAACAAGTATATCGCCGACATGGTTAATAAATTCTTGACTATCACAATCTGCTTCAATATTATTCTCTATAATAGTATAGTCAAATTGCATAGGCAAAGTACCATCAGGTCTTTTTTCAGACTCAGGTCTGATCCCAACGGCGCCGTACTTATAAACTATTGATGAAAATGGACCACTAATAAGTTTAAGTGCTGTAAAATCCTGTCCAGGTTTTTCTACAAACACATAATCTTCCCTATGTTTAGGGTTAGTCGTCTTGTGAGGTTTCGGTATCGACTTCAACTCCATCTCCATATTTAAACTCTTTGCTACACACTCCATCTAATTGTTCTAGTATCTCTTTAGTGAAATATTTTTTAGGGTCATTATTAATAGTTTTACCAAATGTTTTTGTTCCGTCTGGTAATTCAATCCTAGTAGAAACTTGTTTAAATATATTATGTTTTAAAGCCAAGTCTAGTAGACCGTAGTATCTATCTAAACCTTTGCTGTAGGTTAATCTAACATCTACAACTTTGTTTTCTTTAGTTAATCTTGATTTATAATTCTTACAATGTATTATATTACCAATAACTTCTGTACCATCTTTCTCTTTTCTTTTAGATAGATATACGATTGATGACGCTGCATATTTCAATCCTGATCCACCACCCATTTCTTTTTGTGGGAACATAGAACCAATAACATCATATGTATGATTAGTAATAATCAAAGGCACTTTTGCCTTACCTAATTTTAAAGTTAATACTCTAAAGGCTGCTTTTACAATTTGTGCCCTTGTCATATCTTTAGTTTCTTTTCCGTCTGCTGTATCTTCAATTTCTTTTGTGGTGGATAGCATACCTAAACTATCTAATACTAATAGTAATGGTTTCTTTTCAGAAGCATTCTGTTGTGTATATTTTTCAAGCACAGTAAGAGCTTGATGTCTAAATTCTTGTACAGTAGTGACTGGCATTACAACCATTCTAGTACTATCAATTCCTCTTTCTTCTATAATCTCTTTAGTAATTGCTGATTCTGATTCAAAGAATATTACTCCACCATCAGGATTCTTGTCAAGGAAGTTTTTACACATACCTAATACAAAGAAAGTTTTACCTGTGGCACTTTCACCTGCAATTGCTGTTATCTTATTTGATGGCAGTCCTCTATGAATAGAGCCGCCTAATAAGGCATTGAATATATATGAACCTGTATCTATAAACGAATCAACATCACCTGAAGCACCGTCTGATACTAGACTGGCATATTCATTACCAGTTTCTTTTATTATGTCTTTTAAAAAATCACTCATTAATTATCCTCGTTAGTTTCATTATAGTTTCATTGTATATTATACACTATTTATAAGTTATGTCAAGCAAAAAACTCATCTAAATTATTCTTTATTTTAAACTTATTAATATTATTTTTATTATATTCTACTTCTTTAGTCAAGTTAAATGGCATTTTATTTGTTTCTGTATATGAGGTTTCGCCTGGTCTTTTTATTTTCCATTCTAAAGCTGTATCTTTTGGATAATTAAGACCCCACTTCTCAGTACTATTTTTTAGATACTTTCTCATCTTTTTATTCATAGGTAAAATGTATCTAAATTGTTTACCCTTTACTCTACTTAATTTTAATTCTATCAATTGTTTTGGGTTTGGTCGCATACCTACTTTTCTATTTTTAGTATTTGGTATTTTACCTTGCATTGTTCTAGGATGTACTTTTTCACCTTTTTCTGTGACATAAGTATCTGTCCAAATGTAACCGCCATACAAAAAATTAAATGCTTGATATACATAACCTGCTTTACCTACTAAACCATCTGCCCAAGTAAATAAATATTTTAAATTTGGTTCTTTATTTTTTAACCATCTTAATGCACTTGATAACATTTGCGTTTCTGAATTTTTTAACATAGAATCATCCATACACATCTTGCCAATTTCATAATAATCTTTTGTATCTAGTTTTGGAAACAATTTCTGTATAGTATGTTTAGGTCTAGTACCCCATCCAAAAGTAATAACTCCTTGTAGTGTGTTATCAACATAATAACCACAATAATATTTTGTTAATCTAGGCATAACTGGTGAATAATGTCTTGACATTATAAATTCAGCAGCTTTAACTTTATGTATTTCTTTTATCATCCAAAAAACTCATCTAAATTTCCTTTTCTTGAATTTTGAAATAGATCAAAATCTTTATTACCAAAACACCATACATTCTCTATAAACAACTTATTCATAAAGTCAGCCTTTGCCTTGTCATCTGCAAATAGTTTATCTGATTTAGGTCTTTGCATGATTCTCATACCGATCTGACCTAGAAACTTATCTTTTAATCTATTGACTAACTCATCACTTGATCTATATCTAGTACCCTTGATCTTAGGATCCATGATATTCACAAATAGAAACTTTGATACTGCCATTGACTTCTCAGCAACAGGTAAATAAAATTCATCACGCCATTTCTCGTACTCATTGAATTTAGACCACGATTGATCTTCTTGAAACTCACCACCCTTATTGTATTCTTCTGTTGAGAAATATGGTGGGGAGGTGAAGGCAACATCTATCGGTGGCAGCTTGTGATAAGGTAAATCTTCAGCACCACATCTCCAGATAGTTACCTTCTTAGGTTTTGACAATAGTTTATTATATTTTGAAATCTGTTGTGTATATCTAGCATATGTATTAGGATTAGGATCACAACCATAGTATTCTTCGGCATCACTAGCAAAGAAACCTGCAAGTCTATCACCCCAGCCACAACTTGTATCTAATACAGTTTTAGCATTTGTCATATCATATATTGCTTTTGCAACAACAGGTTTAAATTGTGTTGCGATATAGGTACCTAATCTAAAGGCACTCATATAACTTTTGTGAGTTAATGAACCGCCTAGTAATTGTTCGGTTTCAGTACCATCTAAATCTCTAACAGTTTTTTTCTTAACATCATTAATGCCACGCCATATAGGACCTAGACATTTCCATATAGCATATGCGTCACCGTTTTCCCATACCTCTTTAGGTGCTCTGAACCCATAACTGCCACACTCTAATCTTAAATCTTGCATGAAATAGTTTGATACGTTATTGTATGTGCTTGGACCGTTAATCAAACCTATGCCGTACTTATCATAACTATATTCATAATCATCATACTTTTCAAAGACTTCTTTGTCAACTTGATCTTTAGGTGTACATATAGAGTTAGTATTAAAGTTCTTTAAAGAATTAAAGCTATCTCTCATATCATCTTCTGATATTTCTTTCAAAGGAAATACAGGTCGCTCAGTTGCAATATAGTCGGCAAGATTCTTTCTCATATCTTCTTTGCCGTATTCTGCGTTCATTGATTCAAATGTTTTATTATCTAACACAGGTAACTTATCATCACCAGCGGCTTCTAATAAACGTTTATATAATGTATTGTTTCTAGTATAGTCTTTCATATTTTAAAAAAATTCATCTAGGTTTGATTTCTTTTCAAAGTTCCACCCTATTGCATTTACAATAAATCTTAATGGTTCTAAGAACGATTTAGTAAACATCTCATCATAATCGATATATTGATGTAGTTTAAATTCTTTTGGTAGTTGATTTGAAAATGATATAACATTCTCTCTTAAAGTATTAGGTTCTTTTAATGATATAAACTTAATCTTATCACCACTTTGTATTGTTTCATATTTTGATAGTTTGTGTTTCTTCAATAGATTGTTATAAAGTAAAGCACCTCTCACATGAATAGGTGTTGCCTTCTGATATATATCTTTTGTGGAAGAATACTTTTTAAGATTATTACAACTTCTAGGATAAGCAATTTCTTCTGGTGGTAACTTTCTAAAGTGTGTTCTAAAATTTTCTATGAAATCAATCAATGCCGATTCATCTTTATTCATAATAACTTTTATAGCCTCTTTAATCTTTACACGACAAGGTGCAGGAGTTGAAGACTTAACTGCCTCAATACCCATAATTTTTAGTTTAGGTTCTTTTAGGTCAAGACCTTCTTCATTAAATACATTTAAAATATATCTTTTCTTTGCAGTCCATATACCTTTGTTGGCAATTACTTCTCGTTTCATAATCATTTTCTGATCGTATGCATTAACATACTTTGCTAGTTTAGCGAAACTAGAATCAATAAATGGTTGTAGTTTTTCTTCAGAAAACTTATCTAATATTTTTACAATCTTTCTATTGTCAGATTTATCTTTGAATATCTTATCAACCATTCCGCCTAGTTTGATATAGATTGAATCTGTATCAGACGCAACAACATAGGCTACACTTTTAGTGCCTAATAGTTTATTCAGATACTCATTCACATCACGTTCAATCCATCTGATTGTCAACTGACCTGCCATTGTAATACCTTCAGCGTGTCTTACATCATAGTATCTAAAGTATTGATTACCGATAGCACCATAGGCACTATTCAAAGCAATCTTTCTTGACAGTTGTATATTATAATTTTTAGTTATATCATTCTTTAATCTTTCATCACCTGTTTCCTCATACAATGCCTTTGACTTAGCCATCTTATTCTTATATATAACTCTCTCTTTGTATAATTTATCCATTAGTTCAGGTAAAAAACCCTGCTTGTCTGTTCTAAATTTAGCACCATTGGGAGTGATAGTGGCGCCATCTAAACCAGACAAGTCAGATTTTTGATTTAACATATTTTCTACATTAACAACACCTTCGTCATAACCAATCATTGTTTCAGGAGAGATATTGTATTGCATAATTAAATGCGGATACAAACTGTTTAAATCAAAACTTACAATCCAATCATGAAAACCTACAACAGGATCTTTTACATAGGCACCTTCATAACCTCTTGATACTTTTTGTTCTATGATGGCAGGTGCAACAATATTTTTAGATTTTAGATGATTGAATATAATAGTATCCCATATACGAACTTGACCAAAACAATCTTGATAATTAACTTTTGCCTCATACGCCATGGTCAAATGCAACTCGATCAATTTCATCTTGTCTTCTAACTTATCAACAAGTTCTACATCTTGTATATTATATTCTATAAACTGTTGATAGTCTTTTTGATAAAACTCTTTAAATGTGTCATAAGGATTCTCGTGTTTCTTCTCACCTAGTTCTACATCACCTATATGATCTAGTCTATAACTCTCACGTCTAACAAATGTATGCTTACGATATAGGTCAAGGTAATCTAATACAGCGATACCCATCATATCCCAAGTCTTCTTCTCTTGTTTGTTTTCCCAACCACTAACTTTAACGCTACTCTCACTTACAATACCCCATGGACTAAACTGTAATATATATTCATCACCCATGAGTCTTCTAAATCTATTCATTAGAAAAGGTATATCAAAGAATTTAACATTCCAACCTGTGATAATGTCAGGATTATAATCTGTCCAGAATTCTAAAAACTTTTCAATCAATGCTATTTCAGTTTCGCACTTGAAAAACTTTACATCATCACGATCATTCACAAAGTCATTCATACCAAAGACTATGATCTTCTTTGTTGTATGTTCTTTTACTGTTATAGATATTAAAGGCTGATCTGCCTCATCTGGATTTGGGAAACCATTCTCACTCTCACACTCGATATCAATTGTAAGTATTCTTATCTGTTTGATATCCCAATCAATCTTGTCAGGAAATTCGTCTGCGATAAATGGATATTGATATTTTGTATTACCATAGTATTTAAAATCACTAACACCTTTATACTGTTCAATCCACTTCTTCGCTTCAGGTATACTTTCGAAAGTAACCTTACCTACATTACGACCGTCTAGTGTTTTATATTTTGATTCTTTACCTGATGGTATGAATAGGGATGGTTTATAATTGATTCTAAACTTCTTATGACTACCATCATGGTTTACACCACGAACCAATAGCCTGCCACGATATGGCAATACCGAAGTATAGAATTTCATTTATATTATATCTGTTTATTATTGAAATGTTTTTTTAAATTTACAAGTTTTTCTTCCGCATTAGAAAGTTGTTCTAATAGTTTATCTAGTTCAGTCAAGTGCTGAGGATGTTCTCCTATTGCAACTGGATTGTCAAAATAAATTATCATTGTAGCATTTGCCGAAGCAATATCAGCGATATACTTCTTCTCTAATGCCTTATATAGTGGATTTTCTGTTTGATGATTTTGTGCCATTGTTCACTCCTTTAATTATATAATATTATAACATATTTAGAATAGATTGTAAAGCGTTTATTCTAAACTATATTTGGTTGTTACTACATATTTTCTTGCTGGATTTACCATGACATTTATTCTGTCCATAAATGCTCTGTCAAATAGTATAGGTGTTCTTTCTTCTCTATCGTCTAATGTAAATTCTACTTCATATAAACCACCTAAAAAATCTACATCAAGTTTAACTACATATCGGTCTTCTTCATAGTTTCTTAAACCGCCAACTTTGATATCCTCTTTACGAATAATATCACTTGTAATAGTTTTGCCTAGTAAAGTCCATTTGATTTGCTTGCCAATAACTTTCATATTGTTAGCATGAATAACTGACATACCAGAATTACCTGTATCAAATTTAGCAACTATTTCGCCAAAAGGTTTAATTGAAACTATCTCTTTGTACCCACACTCACTAGGTACTTTTACCCAATTTTTTTTTTCTGAAAAGAAAGTAATAATTTCTTTACTAATATTCTGCCCACTTGCTTCTTCTATACCTTCTGTGCCGGGAGAAGAATTTACTTCAATAATAAATGGAGCATCCTTTTCTCTATTTCTACTTGGTATAAAATCAACAGCAGTCCATACTCCATTAACTGCTTTTGCAGCTAGTAAACTTGCTTCTATTTCTATTTCTGTTAGTTTAATTTTTTCTGGTTTAGAACCTAAAGATACATTACTTCTAAAGTCGCCCTCAATTACAGGTCGTTTCATTGTAGCAAGTACCTTACCACCTAATACTAATACTCTAACATCATAATCAGTTTTAATATATTCTTGTAAAAGTAAATCAGTATCTTCATCCTGTTTATTAATTAACTGTACGATACTATCTAATGATTTTTCTGACTCAATAAATAATACACCAACACCTTTTGACCCTCTTAATGTTTTCATTATAACAGGAAAGTTTGTGTCTAGTTTATCAAATGCTAATACTGATTTTTCAGGATCATTTATCAAAACAGTTTTAGGTTGTTTAATACCATAGTCTGAAAGTCTTAATGAAGTTCTATACTTATCAGCACATACATTAATGGTCTGTCTGCTATTGACTACACATATACTATGTTTTTCTAAAGTAGAAATAATGTCTAACCAACTATCTTTTCTTACAACAGAACCTCTTATGATTGCAATTGTATCAATAGGAGAAACTTCAAAGCCTTTTTCATCTTCTTTATTATGCAATTTAAAAATACTATCTTCGTATGATGTATAACCACCAGAGAGTCTATAAAGATAACTTTTCCATCCTAATTTTTCTGCTTCTTCTTGCAATCTATTAGCAGTATGAAAAGTTTTTGCTTTTTCTGGTTCATCTGTTATAATTAACAACTTGTATTTTTTGTTGTCTTTAGCTTCAGATATGAATTCTTTAAACTTAGGCGCTTTCATTTTCTATTTTTTTACCTATATTATATTTAGCTTGAAGATCCCACTCACCTTTTTCTTTAAAACTTAATACTTTGATTTGTGATAGAGGTGCTTTCTTTTCAGCAATTGAATTGTTTAATATAGCAATTAATCCCCAATCACTTAATAGTTGGGTAATTGTATTTCTTCGTTCAGCGTCATTTTCAGAAAAGTTTGATTCTTTGCCATCTAAAGCAAATAACTCTTTGAAATGCACTATAAAATATCTTCCTTGTTTATGTAAAATGTGACAAGATTGAAATAACTTTTTATCTTTTCTTGACGCCACACCTATTCTGGTTAAAGTCTCCCTAACTTTTAGAAAGTCATCAGGTTCTTTTAACTGTACTTCTAACATCTTCTCCGGATGCCAAGTATTATCTAATCCATTCATTTTATCCCACCTTTATATAATTTCTCTTTAATATTTTTCAATTGATCTTTGGTGAGTATATCAAGAGCGGACTTTGCCTTTTCATTACTATATCCATAAAACTCTTTTACACACTCAATATCTTTCAACTTACTCGCTCTTAAAAAAGGACTAAACCTTTTCTTTGATCTAATACTATTTAGTAGAAATTGATATTGCATATCTTTATCTAGGAAGTGATTACGATTCACTTCATTTACAAGCATTATGGTATCTGAAAAGCCAGACAATATCTTATTGATTATAAAAGCAGGATATTTTCTGATCCACTCTTTATCTTCGGACTTCATTAAGTCCTTTTTAGTAAAGTTTATGGAGTTAAGATATTCTGATAATTGGTAGTCTTTGTTCATATATTTTCCTAACTTAATTCGTATGCCATTTTTTTCTATTTTCTTTCACACTTAACATTTGTAAATTATCTACGCTTGATATTTTTTCAGGTAATATGTTATTATTAAAACCATAATAAACTGATAATTTGTGATCAAGTTGATAGCCGTTTTTACCACACTTAACTCTTTTTAAATTTTTAGGATTTATTTGGTCTTTAAATAGTCTATAGTTTTTTTCTGTTATATTTGATACAACGCTTCTATATTTTTTAAATTCATCTCTATTAGGGTTCCAATTAGGGTGATTTTTATGTTTTGGATAATTTCCTATTCTTGTTTGTCCTTCTTGTTGTTTACTATAAAGTTTAACACTTTTTGAAGTTTTTTTAGTTAATCCTTTATTCCAAGGAGGTCTTCCTGTGTTATCTGGTAATATACCTCTGGCAACTCTTTTTTTAGCTGACAATGACATCTTATCTAAAGTAATTTCATTGTATGGATTTTTTAATCCTTTATTCCAAGCTTCAGTATTTTTAAAATATTTTTTAAGAGATAAACTTATTTTTCTACAATGTTCTATAGGGTGTGGTTTTCTTTTAAAAAATAATCTGCCTTTAATAAAATTTTTACCTGGTAATTTATCACTTCGTTTATTAACTTTACCATTATTCCACCATATTTGATTACTGTATACCATAGTATTATTTATACAAACTTGCTTTTGTAGTTATTTAAATTTCACCTGTGACATTAGTTCAGTTAAACAGGCAACTAAATTAATTTCCTGGTCGCTCACAAAACTCGACTTATACTGATAATCAGCAATGATTAATACAGCATGAGGTATTGTAGATGGTTCTAAATTAGTATATAATGTATCATATATCTTTCTAAAAATCTTAACAGGATCATTGTCAAGGTTATTGACAACCCATTTTCTCATGTCACTAAACTCTTTACCTTTAAGGTGTGTGACCAGAGTCTTTAGATTTTCATCTGATACATTCACTAATATGCCAGCATCTAT
>Ga0222634_1000232_pt1 | contig 32174 bp, 45 predicted proteins | sample AntAcemetageno50_FD_179807 | JGI IMG/M metagenome (GOLD analysis project Ga0222634, IMG submission 179807) | Saline water microbial communities from Ace Lake, Antarctica - #50 | ecosystem: Environmental > Aquatic > Non-marine Saline and Alkaline > Saline | place: Antarctica: Ace Lake | collected... | reverse complement strand
GAACATGTACTACATGCTCGTGACATTGGCAACGTTCCAAGCGCTCAAGTCACAATTGAAGGCCGCAGCACCACGAAACATGGACCTCATGTCCCAAACATTGGCTACGTTCCAAGCGCTCAAGTCACAATTGAAGGCCGCAGCACCACGAAACATGTACCTCATGTTGCGAACATTGGCTACGTTCCAAGCGCTCAAGTCACAATTGAAGGCCGCAGCATTTCTGAACATGTACTACATGCTCGTGACATTGGCAACGTTCCAAGCGCTCAAGTCACAATTGAAGGCCGCAGCACCACGAAACATGGACCCCGTGTTGCGAGCATTGGCAACGTTCCAAGCGCTCAAGTCACCATTGAAGGCCGCAGCATTACTGAACATGCTCCACATGTTTGTCGCGTTGACCACGTTCCAGGCGCTCACGTCACCATTGAAGACCATAGCACCACTGAACATGCAGTACATGTTGAGAACATTGGCAACGTTCCAAGCGCTCAAGTCACCATTGAAGGCCGCTGCATTACTGAACATGCTCCACATGTTTGTCGCGTTGACCACGTTCCAGGCGCTCACGTCACCATTGAAGACCATAGCACCACTGAACATGCAGTACATGTTGAGAACATTGGCAACGTTCCAAGCGCTCAGGTCACCATTGAAGGATGAAGCACCACTAAACATGCCCGACGTATTCCAAACATTGGCTACGTTCCAAGCATTCAAGTCATTATTAAAAGTTGCAGCACCACAAAACATGTACGACATGTTGCGAACATTGGCAACGTTCCAAGCGCTCACGTCGCCATTGAAGGCCAAAGCACCACAAAACATGCCCGACATGTCCGTCACATTGGCTACGTCCCAAGCGCTGACATCGGGATTAAAAGTACAATTACTAAATACGTCGGTCATGTGTCTAACGAATGTTGTGACCAAGCATCTTTCACCGCCACGCGGCAGATCCTTGAGCACCGCACGCAAATTGTCAGAGCATTTCACGACTCGATATCTCACGCCTCCCAGCTCGTGTTCCCACCCGTTTGATTCGTACCATGCAAAGGTGTTGGATGCAATTATTGTTACACCATTTGGATGCAGAGACACCATCTTGTGCTTGTGCAATAGAATGTTTCATTCCAGAACCAGCCCCAGCCCCAGCCCCAAAAAATGTTGTTGCTGAATTCATTCGACCCCAACAAGCTGCTCTTCTCTACCCTCCCCGTCCTCGCTCCCAAACATGAGCTCGTGGCAGCGTGTGACTTGCTCGCGTGGTACCACCTTTCCAGTAAACAGAACAGAGGAGAGGATCGCGTCAACTCCTTCCACGATGGTTTGCAGGCGCTTGGCCGTATCGTCTCCGTGGCGCCTCGCAGCTTCCTTGTACACCAGAGACATGTCAACTTTGGGGGAGCGGTACACTTCCTCGTCGAGAAGCACCTCTGGGACAGGATCACCGTAAAAGTCCCGCACAAACATATCGGTCATCTCCTCTTTGATGATTTCGTCGTCACGCTTCTCATCCAGCTGAGCCGCACCACTCAGCTCGGGGACCTTCGTCCCAAACTGTTTGGCACGTTTTTCCATCAGCTCCTCGGTTCGTTCTTCGGCCATGCTTTTAGCCTTATCATTCATCTGCGTCTTCTCGGCTCGTGACATGCGTGCGCTCCGCGTGCTTTGGTTTCTCCTCTTGATCAATTCCTTCTTGGCCTCATCATAGAACTTGAGGTATGCCGTGCGGCGGTCTTGGTCGGTGATTTTGGCGGCGGTCGGGTCGCTGCCACCTATCCTCTTCTCTCGCTTATCCTTCATCTCTGCCTGCCGCTTCTTGATTTGAGATTTAACGAACTCTTCCCTCGTCTCCTTCTGCTTGCTCTGATAGTATGAGATGGAGCGGTGCCACTACAGCAAAGCAGCCACGAAGTGGATGGACGAACACGTCATTTCTTGCAACGCTTCAGCTGGGTGCTCCTTAATCGCCCGAGCCACCTACATCACGAAGAAATCATCCATTTGCAGAACCCAGGCTCTTGCAATTTCAAGGAATCGGCCCGTGGGCACGTTGCCCTGGTCTCCGTCACAAGCCCGACGAAGGAAGTCGGACACGATCTGACCAAGCACGCGCACAGGCAGGCTCCTGTCTTTCCACAGCACTTCGTTGCCGTTGGCGATGGTCGACATTGCACGCAGCGACACGCTAGTCGTCCACGGGTTTGTGACATCAAACAGATCCCTGGCCACAGGTACCCAATGCTGGTCGGGTTGCAGGCGCGCTGCGTCGGCAGTTTTCGCAAAAATCTCACGACTCCGCTTGATAGATGCCACGTCCTCGGCGGTCATTCCGCTCTCGTCAAAGTCACCCTCTTCAACGGGCGAGTGAGACAGGCCTCGCAGCGCATGATTCGCCTGGCTTGAAATGTAGCTGCTGCACGAAGCAGCCCTGCGCGCATTGGCCAGCGCTGGGACAAAGGTGAGGGTCTGCTCTTCTTTCATGCCAGGGATGTGGGAGGTATCCCACAGGGGGACGGCCTCTACGTCTTCGCCTGCTGGTGCTTGCATGACGACACCGCAAACATCGGCCGAATTCCCAGCAAAGGCACAATCGAGCTCGGGGCGTGACCCGATCGCCTTGGCTCGTGCCATGAAGTGGGACTTGCTTCCCAGCAGCGTCGAATCGGTCGATAGGCGCTCGAATGCTGCGGTCAGAGGCGTAGGCACGATGGCGCGATGCAGGTAGGGCATCCACCCCATCTGCCACAGCCAGCAGCACACGCGCCTGACAGTGGCACCGCCGTCACTGCCTTCCCGCGCGAGCGCCTCGGACACCAGTTTTACAATGTCAGAGGAACCCTCAGGGATCGGACGCTTTCCTTCTGGGTGCGCCAACGCCAGTGCCAGGTCGCGGCAGTTTCGCCACAGGGCGGCCTCTTTGGCATTGTGATCGAGGAAGTCTTCGAGGTGCTTGATCTTCTTGGCCGACATGCTTCCATCGACATCTGCAGACACCAGAGACGATGACCCCAGCAGATGGATCGTGCCCCCGCCTGCGCCACAAAACCCTTCCCACATGATGGCCGAGGACGAGGCGTCGCTGGCCCACTTCTTGGATTGGGCGGAGCAGTAGGAGCGGCGGACCGCCACGGCTTGCTCCCCGTCAGCGAATGGTCCCTGCTCGGCACCCCCGAGCTTTGGGTCTTCCACACGGACCAGTATAGACTGAGGCCTCTTCGATGCAAACCGCACAAACTGCCCTAGTGCGTGTCCCACACCTTCGGTCGTCTCTGCGTGGCACCACACGCCGTCGAACATGGATGGGATGCTCTGCGCTCGCAGGAGGGAGCTCTGGGTGCCCAAAGATAGGTACGAGACACTGACTGATGGCACCTCTGCCAGCGCTGCTTGGGTGTCCTTGAGGACCCGCAGCCTTGACCTGGCACGACCGCCCCCGTAGTGTTCGTGCCCATCTCCGACCACTAGGATTCGTCCGTGATCACCGCGACTCATTGTCATTTTCAGGAGCTTGGAAGCAAGCACCAAGGCGGGGCAGGTCCAGCAGATGCTCTCTGACTTTTGCGCCTGCACCATCTTGCCGTACTGCTTTGCCATCCACTCCACATTCTTGAGCTCAACTACCTTTCCAATGGCGAAACGGACGGACGATAGGTCGCCGCGCAGAGTTTCAGTCATCGTGCTAGTCTTGGAGTCCACGTCACAATCCAAGAGTTCAAATCGTCTGTCCTCCGTGCAATCCAGCATCGTGGCCTTTCTGTGAAATGCAATGACCGTGGTGGGAGTCTTGGTGTCGCTCAGGAAGGAGAGCAGACGAAACACCGCCTCGGACAGTACTTCCTCCCCAACCGCCTTCATGGACCGCGATGCCTGCAGCAGGACGACCACAGGGTCTTGTATCCCATCTTTCTTCGATCCACATGCCAGCATGTTTGTGTGCGCGAGTTTGTGAACTATGACACGTTGGATGGAACCGCAAAAGAATGTTCCTTGCCAAACCAACACAGTTGACTTTTGCCACTTTTCCATTCTGTTTACTTGGCCATGTCGCACAAGGTCCGCATGCCAATCCGCGTATTTGCAAACCCGTGGAGATATCAAAGGACATTTTGCCTCAAGAACCCTGCGCACGCTTGCGATGACGAGACGATCGCTTTGCTGTGTCGGACCGCCCGACCCCAACTGAGGCGACTACAACAAGCAACCAAGACGCGCAGCCTGCAAGCGGCAGCTCTCTTGGTTATTGAGTACGCATACCACTGGTCCAAAGAGCTGGACGATTTCGAAAAGGATGGATTGGCAAGGCGCTGCATCCTGGATCTTGACGAATCGCCTCGTTCTCATCCCCGCTTTCGCCAAGCATTCGGAAAGGCGGTGGAGCTCAGCCCGCCAATCACATTGGTTGCAAGACCCATCTCCCCAGCAGAGGCCGTTGAAAAAGCGATCGAGGCGCTGGGGATGACATGGGAAAAGACACTCCCCGACCTGCGCGAAGTTGAACGAGTGGGAATGGTGCACAACACCCGTCTGTTGGCAACTCAAGCCATTGAAGAGCACAAGTTCCAGTTTCGTGGCATGCTCGCGAACAGCACATGGGAGTAGAAAAGAGATGCCTTCGTTGATGCGGCAATGGATCGCAAGTGGTGCAGCGCGCTCCCCCCATCCTCGGACATCATTTCCTTGTGTGTGAACCTGTGGCGGATGGGGCGGTACCAAAGCCTAGAAGACAAGATCCGCTGTCCTGTGTGTCTCCCGCCTCTGTGCAAAGAAGTGCTGAAACGCGAATTGGCTGCGTTTCTTGCCACTGTTGCTCCTTCGTGGAAGTTCGAAGCACGAGCGAGCGAGCGCAACTGTGCTCAAATGGCGCACAAGCTTTTGGTTACTGAACACGACGACTTGACTTTGCTGGAGGCATTCCCGCGGATTGGTGTGCACAGCCTGACGAAGGCGGGAACGAAACTACATGCCATCGTCGTGCTGAAGCAAGACATCCCCACGTGGGCATATCACTTCATGCACAGGGTTGTGCCATTGCTGGAGGTGGGAACCAGCCTGCTGCTCGGTTCTGTGCGGCAGGACTTGCTGGCTTTGCGGGCGCTGCACCTACACCTATTCTCTCGCGTGCGGATACTGGACAAGCGCTCCCGCTCGTCGCGTCGGAGCAAAAAGATGCAAAACCTGCATGATATCCTTTTCAATATTTCATTCCGTGCGGCGAACAACTTGCGCACTGCGTCCTTGCGACTCGTGTATGTTTTGAATTGCGAGTTCGCGGGGTGTGCGACAAGTGCGGCGGGGCATCAGATCGAATTGAATGCCACTAGCTTGCAGAAGTCATGCAAGTAGCTGTTGCAACACGAGTTGCTGCGGCCAGAAGATGGGAAAGCGAAAAGTTTGTCGCTGATGCACAGGGGGGTGCGGGAGTTTGCGACCCACTCCAAGAGCTCCGTCCAGCTTTCCAGACTTAGCATGAACATGCTTGGCAGGGCCGCGAGGCTCACGAACACGCTCCCTCGCGACTGTGGTCCTGAACTGTACACAACGATCATCGGACAAGTGTTGAGCAAGCTGAGATCGCAGATCTAGTATCGCATGTTTACATGTTACTCGTACGCGGAGTGTCCTCTCAGCAGCACCGCGACCTCCATCTTCAGGGCAAGCACACAGGGTTTTCTCCCTGAGCAGATCGGTGATATTGGGAGACAAATCCACGACGAGACGGACGACTCTTTGCTGGCGCTCATGTTATTGCAAGGGAAGTTAAAATTCGACGCAAACATGGATGATGCTGTACAGGCCATTCATGCAAAGATACTATTGAGGAAGGATCCGACACTGTGGGCACAACGCCTGATGCTCAAAATGAATACGGTCGAGACGGAGGACATGAAGGCGGGTGAGGCGCGCCTGAGGATTCGCGCACTGCCATCAATCGCAGACAAACCCCACGAATTTGATGCTGAAGCGATGTCGCGTTTTGAGAACTTGCATTTCTTGGATGCGCTGAAGGACATGGGCGACCCCGAGAAGGCGATGACCATGAAGGAGAAGATGTCGTGCACCGAAGACATTCAAGAGTGGTTTGATGGAACGTAATAATTAGTTGCCACACCAATGATCCGTTTGGGTATGTTACACAAAGATGCCACCTCTAAGTTCACTTTTTCTGCTCGGAGGACTGTTGGTTGTTGTCGCATGGATTGGATTCCAAGTCTCAAATTAGCGCAGTGAAAATATCAGGAATCCGACCGTACACCTTTTCTGGGGATTTTGGGACCCCCCTGCCCCACTTCCTTCGTGCGTGCTCGACGCCAAGCAACGGTGGAAGACGCTTGGTGCTAGAAATATCGAAGTATGGACACCAGAGAAACTCGAGCCGATCGTGCGCAAGCTTGGCGGCAGCGAGGCATGGGACGCCGCCAACAAGATTTAGAGGTGTGACATCGCCCGCTACGCCCTTTTGTTCGACCAGGGGGGAATCTACGCGGACGTGGATTGCTATCCACAGCCACAGGCATGGGCTTCAATGCAAAAATCAGACAAAAACACTTGGGTATTCATCGAGGCATTCATTTCAAGCAGGTACGCCCACAAGATGGCAAGGCTATACCCGATTCGAATGGGAAAGCCCGAGGTGCCGATGCGAATCGCCAACTATGCCATGGGGGCATCCAAGCCACGCGTCATTTTTTACCTGCAGTGCTTCATGCTCGCTTGTGATCGCATTTTGCGGTCAGGTCGCCTGCCCAAGATCCCCAAAGGTTCCAAGTGGGGGCCCGAATCGTACAACGTGCTCTTCACGACTGGGCCAGATGTGATTAGCGAAGTGTTCGAAAACACGCCAGACGAAACCACGCTCGTTATTCCTCGAAAGCACATGCGTCACAAGGGGACTGGGAAGTGGAGAGAGCAATCCGATCTTGCGTTTGCATAAAAAACAAATGGCATCGTCATGGTCTGAAGAGGATGAAGATGATGAGCGTCCGAGCGAACTGCTCGTGGAACCCCAAACCACCAAGCACCCTGTCCCACCCGAGTGCCCCCCGTGGGCCTCACACACGGTACAAACATATTTGGAATCAGCAACATTGCTGGCAGAAACGAGCGAAGAGACATGCATCGGATGGGAGTGCGAAACACCCTTTCGCGCGGTAATTCAATCCAACGTGAGCGGGAAGAGGTGTTTGCTGCGATCCGTCGTGCACAAAAAAACAGCAAAGCACATTCTTCCATGCTGTCACGTCGGAGATCACTGGGATGTAACAGTGTTGGGGGAGTTTTTGGACCCAACACCAATCAAGATACACCTGCCAACTGCAAACAGCGACAAGTCGTGTTTCGCATCTGGCATACTTGTAGGGGACGTGGCTGAAGACACAATCCTGGCGGGTTTTCTCGACGTGACACAAGAAGGATCGCGACTGTCGTGTTCGAATGATTTGGTCTTTGAGTGGCTTGAGATGTTGGATGAAACGATTGTGCGTAATCTCTTGGAAAATTTTGAGTTTCCCTACCAAGAGACTTGAGACAAATTATACTTACTCCTCCCAGATTAGTTCTACTTCTTGCTCCAAAGTGTGCGCATCATCAAACTCCAACTCAATCACATTATCATCCTTGCAATGCACGTCATGCAGTGGCCCCAACAGCCGAAACCCAAATCGCACGACGCTTTCCACCAACTTCCTTGCCATTGGTCCGCTCTTGTCGATTTTTGTATCGGCTGGGATACCATTTTCAATGGCAAACCAAAGGTTGTTGCACGCCTCTTGATGATCCGCAACAAACCAATCCTTCAGGATGCCAACTCCCAAGCAACCGACGTCTTGTATCTTGCAGCTGTATACGTGTGGCAAAGCAAATTCACGACACTCGTTGGCTTCCTCATACGTGGGAAAGGCTCCCAAATATTCCTGTTGTGATTTTGATCTCGAACGCCTGATTTGCACCAGGTAACACTCGGGTCCGACTCGCGCCCAGTTTGACTTTTCTTCCATGATTGTGCAACGGTGTCGCGATGATGATTCAACCGCTTCTTGGGTGCCAAACAACGTTCTTTGCACCGACCTTCCCAAAACTGAAAGGATCCGACTCTAGTCTAGCATGAGTTGCGTACTTGCGTGTTCTACATGTGTGGCGTGCGCTGCGATTGCCTGGTGCATTAACTCTTTCGATGGAATGGGGTCCCATGTTGACCTGAACTTGGATCATTTTTTGCAATTCCCAGTTGGGGTCGACTCGTTCGCACACAGTCCAGTGTTTCGAGTCCCAACATCAACGAACGGCGCTCTGCTTGTGCTTGCTGTAACATGGGCATTTGGTGGGACGGTGTACGAGAGGCTGGTTGGGACGAATATTCGTTGCCTGCAATTGTGTGCAACGATTGCGGTTATCCTCTGCGTGTATGATTCGGCAGCAGTCATCCGTTTGCACGAGGCTAATCCATCACTTCACACGGCGCATTGGCAATTTTGCGGTCCGTGCTCTAAATATATTCAGGGTGCCGAAGCAGTGTTTGCTCTCGACGTGTCTTGCGGGTTCGAGCTTGGACATGTACCCGCCGCTGCCATTGTCCTTGATCAAAATGGAACTCGAGCAGTGTTGTTACGGCCATCTCGACAGACTTTCAGCGGACATCGCGTCTGTGATCACGTCCAATTGCACATGCACCCACATCGTTTGAGCATGCGTGCCCGTATCTGGGTAGCTGTCTGGCGATTGCTGTGCGTGTTTGTGATTACGCATGTGTTTGGGATGTTTGCGGAATGGAGTGTGCCTCATTTGTTCGCGAATCGTTTTGATTCTGTACAACAACAAAACGCGTGTGTGAAGTCTCATGGAGCAATCGCGGGACTGGCGCCCACTTCGCAAAGCGGAGCGAGTGTCAGCGGACCACGACTGGGGCCCAAGTGCCAAAGTGGCGGGTGCCAGCATTCTGCCATTCATGGTCGACGAACACCACAAGCTTGTGTTCTTTCTGCTCGGTCGAGAGTGCACGGTTCAATCGTGGGCTGCGGGGTCTGATCGCCTCTCCGACTTTGGTGGCGGCTTGCTGTCCAGCAAGGACAAGAGTCCCGAAGAAACTGCTGCGCGCGAATTTGTCGAAGAAACGCTTGGGGTGGTCAAGTACTTTCTGCGCGACAAGGTAAAGCGCAGGGCGCGATCGGACTTTCGAGACATTGCGCTATCCCTGAAACGAGGCGAATACCTGAGGAAAATTGAGACAGCGTACACAACGAATGAAGGCGATATTCGTGTGTTTGTGACGTTCGTTACCCCCATACCGTGGGATCCAAGCTGCATCAGGCGCTTCCAGGAATGCCGAAACCTTCTGACCGCCACGCGATCGCTTCTCACCCACCACCCTCGACCCCTCCCTTCCTCTTTGACTAAACACGAGAAGGAAGCCATGTTCCCACGCGATAGAGCCAAGAAACGATTCAGGCACGAGTGGATCCGAGACCATGCCGCCATCATAACCAGCAAGCCACAGACACCTTCGTGTGCGCCTTCGTGGAGAAGCCATTCTAGTCCACACATCAGTGTCGGCGCTAGCTCTGCACCTTCTTGGCGACACACGACACCTGACAAAAAGCCTTCCGCGTTTTGGCATGCGCGCCAGTCCCTCCCTGTGATTCTTGGCGTGCGAGAGTGTTACCTTGAGAAAACACAGCTTCAACTGTGGAGCGTGCCGAAATTAGCGCAAGCACTTCGTCACGAAGGGCGCATGGTGTCCCACAGCTCCCAGATCGAGAGCATGCGAGGAACATTCTTGCCAGTGCTGCAAGCGGTGTTAGATGACCTCACGGCGCAAATGCCACACCATTTCTACAAGTCGCCACACCTTGCAGTTGTTGCTGGGGCGGTCGGCAAAGGCAAGGGTCGATGAATTACAAAAATGGAAGAAAGTATACCGTCCATTTTAGGATATCACCAAAAAGATGGGAGGCACTTCGAATCACCCAAGGCACTCGTGCGATACTACAAGAACATCTTTCAACCAAACACTGCCCCAAACCCCAGGGCCAAGTGTTACGGCTTTGTTGTGGTGATACCTGTTTACGAAGGGGCGGGCTACACAGTAAAACGACATTTCAGAAACGAGCAGTGCATCGCAGATCACATGGAATAGAGGGGGTGTCATCAGAAGAGATGACCACTCCATCAGACACTGGATACAACAAATATCACCCGATTTGCCTGCCGAGCGCGAGCTCGCCAGATGGCTCGCTTGTCTGGACAAAGGAATGACGGCGGTTTTGCTCTGCTCTCACGAACTTCAGCACGAGCTTGCGCATCGCGCTTTGTGTCGCATGATGGAACACGAAGGGTTTGTTGTGCCAGACAATGTCAACACGAAACGAGGGGAAGTGCTGGTGCTGGCGCAACAGCTTGCTGAATTGTGCTACCAGCTGTCGGTGACAGACATGAACCGATTCAGGCCATGTCTATCATTTTCAGTTGAGGATGACAAAGACTATGGGATGGTTTTGGGTGAGGGAGGCGATGGATGATTAATTGTTTGGCAACATGGCAGGTCTACAAATTACCACGTCTATGACAGTTAGTCGCCCCAGCGAAGGCAGTGACGAGGAAGCTGTAGAGGGCTGATTGCTTTGGCTTGAGACAGGTTTGCTGCTTGCAGCCGCACGAAAAACCCAGCTTGAGGCACACTTTTTCGCACAAATCCCAAGCACCTGCATGTTGGAGACAGCACAATACTTGGCAATGGCGGATCTGTGTATTCTGCATCCCTGATCCCATCTTGTATATCCATCTGGACCTCCACCGCCAGCATTGATTGAGACGGGCACAGCTGCGCGCTGAACTTGGAATCTGGTCCAACAATTGGAAGAATGGCTCCCGACGCGAGCATGCATGGCCTGGACGCTCTGAGTTTTCCTGCGAGTGGTGGCAGAATGGCTTGAGAAAAAGGGTGCGCTCCATGCGCCGAGGCCTCGTCTGCTGCTGTTGCCACAACCCTGAACATTGCATCTGCTGCGTCACTCGACCAGTGCAAAAGAGGATCCTAGCTTGCACCGATTGCAAACACAATCCACCCGTTCTCCGCATCAATCACAGACCCAGACACGCTTTTGCGCCAGGCGCCTGGTAAGTGGGCCGAGATGTTAATGATTGTGGGTTTCTGCATCACGAGAGCAGACGGCCATGGCATGCCCCCTTCCCATCGATGAGATTTGAGCGTGACATGTTTACCCCACCGCAAAAGGATGGTAAGAGTAATCACTGGTGCAAGAAAGAGTCGCGTGCGCGAGGTGTTTTCCCACACGCGAATGCCAGAGTTGCATTCAAATTGCTCTACGAGTTCGGTCGGCAAGGCATCTGGGAGCTCGTCGGGGTCCCACGTCGCTTCGTCCCGAGCTCCAATTGCATGAAACTCGCCTTCCAAAAATGCAGAGGCTCTGGGTTTTGTCGACTCCCAGTTTGCAACTGCATCCAACCCCAACAGAGAAAAGATTGTTTTTTCGGCGATCGTGACTTCGCAAAAGCGGCGCGCGGCAATGGTAGCTAGCTTGATGGCCGTGTAGTCGGTGAAGGGGCACCATCCCACGAGCGCCGTTGCCGCGATATCATCTGGCACATCTCCCACACTTTCCTCCATTTTGTGTACACTCATTCCTCGAGCAACCCATTGGCATGCAAAAGAGAACGCAGCGCCGAAAATCCACCCACACGCTCTCCGTCCAAATAAATCTGTGGCAACGTCTTAATGCCAACCTCGGTCTTGAACTTGACTCTATCGGATGCATCGGACAAGTCCACCACGACTTGTGGGAGCTTCAGGCGCCTCAACAAGTCCTTGGCTTTTGTGCAGTATTCACATCCTTCCATGGATACAATCACAAAGTGCTTGCCAGGCACTGTACCAATTGCTGGAATCGTGAACTGCTTGCCACTTGCCATGAAGCTAGCTTTGTATCAAACAGATGGCTTTAATCCTGACGACAGGGGATTCATTCAGGTCGTTCTGGCGGACCGCCGCGGCTGGCTTTCGCAGGGCTGGGCGTGCATCGCAGCTCCTCCGTCCATGCGAAGCGACAAGGATCTTACCTTTCGAATCTCGCTGCTGTCGGACCAGGACATGGACCAGAAGTTTCCAGACTTTAAAGGACTCTCGGTGTGCGACATGTCGAAAAATCCTTCCCACATCTACCTTCGAATGAGCAACTGGGGCAGAGTCCCAAAGGCATCAGGGTATTCCAGCCTCGCAGAGTACAGGACATACTTGGTGAATCACGAGGTTGGTCATGCGATTGAGAAGCGAGAGCATGCTACATGCAGTGTTCCTGGAAGCAAAGCTCCCGTGATGATGCAGCAGACAAAAGGAACGGGCGAGTGCACGCCCTATCCATGGTTTGTGTAAGCAAATTGGTTCCTTCCGATTCAGTTCATGTCAACCATCCGCTGCCTCTTGTTTTGGAATGGGGCGGGGATCTTTTTTGCCAGCACATGCAAATCGGACTCAATCTCGAGCATAAGTTGCATCTACTCCCGCCTTACTCCAGTGCGAGCCTTATGTTGTTTGTAACTCTGCAGCTGTTGCTTGACGTACCTGAAGTAGTTTGCGATAACGATGCGGTAGCCGTCCGTTTTGCTGATGAATCCGAACTTGATGGACAGAGCCCCAATGATCCAGAGCGGAAAAGCTGCGCCGAAGATGTCGTTGGCCATGCAGTAAATGCCGCCTGCGACAAAACACGCGCCTCCCACCCAGACGAAATCGCTCAGGCGCTCTGTCGTGTCCATGTCAACGTTCTGACCCTAAATTCCGTCGTGCTTAAGAAGTGCCAGGAACTTGCCAAATATCGTGTGGAGCTGGTTCCCGACCTTGTTATCTTGCTGCGCTGAAAAGTTCTTCAAGCACCCTTCGATCAGCGTACAGCCCGCGAAGATGGCAAGACCGATGTAGATCGTCCACCGACCAGGGAGGTCGGGGTCTTCTTCGTCTTGCGTCTGTCGTTGGACCACTCGAAACGCGACGTACAGAAGAAAGCCGTAGAGTCCGACATACACAGCCACCAACCCTGCCACCAACCCTGCCACCAACCCTGCCACCTCACCCCACGCCTCAAGGTTGCCTGACCACATGTCTTGGCCCTGCTGCGAAAACAAGCTACCAGCACGGTTCGCGATCCCGCTCGAGCTCACCACAATTACGTTTTGCCCGTTTTCCTCGTTGATGGACTCGGCAACCTGTACTTGATTTCCACCAAAGCCCGCCATGGCCTCTCTGATCGAGTCAAAGTTGGGTGGCACATAATGCGACGTTTGGCCCTCGCTCTCTCCCTCAGTCAGTTGTGGTTGCGGTGGTGGTACACTTGCATGACCTGCGAATGGATCGAATAGCGATTCAGTCTGGCATATTTTCTTGCTCATGACAATAGAACGAATGTTGTGAGGGATGGTGCAAATTGGGGAGTCCCAGCCGCAAAAGAATATTCTGATGATTTGCGTGCGGTGCTCAGGGATTTGCCGCGTGGCGGTGGAAGATGATCACTCAACCGCGATTTCGTGAGGTCGACACACGGCCCAATCATTCAGACGCATCCACGGCACAATCCTGGCCCAAACCCCCTTTGCATTTCTTGCGGATTTTAGCATGGTGTGCCACGCTTTATAGATTCCAATCTGATCGCGCTCCGTAAAGCTTTCCATTTCTTTCATGACCAGCTTTCCAAGAACAAGGGACAGAGGTTCACCCTCTTTTGATTTTGCTGTCGCGTCTCTCACATAGATAGAAGTTTCAAGACTCGGGGCAGGTACCTCAATGGGAATTCCTTCCGCCTGATACAAGTCGAGCTGATTCTTCGCTGCTTTGGGATTGTGCATCTTGTTTTGAATTAGAATGAGGCACTCGTCTAAGTACCCCATCGAGCGACATTCGGAATGTTCGTTCATTCCTACGAGAGGTTTTATCCCCGACGCATTCGGCTTCAGATACGCTTTCACGACGTCCGTGGGTCCCTGCTTCAGGCAAATGGTTGCATCCACCCACAAGATGGAATCAAACCCCACTACGAACGATGAGTAGTTATGCTTTGCCCGACGAGCTTGCCGACGCGGTCCGACGCCGTCGTCTTTGGGAACAACGATTACCTTCCATGGAGCAGGGGGCAGGCGACTAGGATCAGATGCGCGCTCAGGGTCGGTGAATGCAAACCAGGCAGCCACGTCTGATTGGTGAGGAACGGGCTGCGCTTGCGGCGTGTCAGAATCGCCGAAAAAAGCCGTCATGACCGCGATTGTTTGACCACCTGTGGCCTGCACTGGGAGTTTGTGTGGGAAGACGGAGTGATGCAACTGCTCTTGCGGTTCTTTTGGAATGCGCTCGTTCGTTGGCCACCGCAACAGGTCCCGTCTTGGCTTAATACCTCTGCTTTGGCGTTCCACACTGAGAGCGAGGGACATGCGCATGAGCAATTCAACGATCTGGCGTTCTGCACTGGGGCATTTGACGTCACAGCTCTTCGGGTACGGGATGCATCTGTGCAACACGCGCGGGACTCCGTTAACTGCGACAAAGTCGAGAGCGCAGAAATCGCACCCGATGGCCACCCGCTCTGCGCGCCGAATCCAGTCTCCAAGACCAGCGCGCACAGGCCCGTTGCACTCTCCAGTGAGCAGGTTCCTAAAACTGTTGGTGGGCATATGTTGTATAAAATGCACGACGCCGTAAAAACACCAAGCTCGCACGGCGGACTCATCGCACATTTCCTACCCTGGCGAGACGCGCACTCTGGTTGGTGGCCATGCTGCCGCCTGGAACGCCCACTACGTCTTTCCATTGCCGATTAAATCGCCTTCCGCGTGCTCCTCAAACTGGATGCAAGGCACATTTCTGCGAGCGCAGAGGGCCTGCAGCTGGAGCGGGTTGCACAGGTATGCCAAGTACGTGGAGCTCTCCCTGCGATCCCGCAGCAAGGAGTATAGGTTTAGGGTGATCGGTGTATCGATTGGAGTCAATTCGTACGCATTTGGATGCCTGACAAACATGTCTGTTTATTTTGTTGCATCAATCAAAATCGTCGTCTCCCGAGCATTCGGGAAGGTATGGACTCATCAGGCACAGCAGCACACGCTCCATTACCTTGAACTTGACCAAAAAATCACGGATTTCGTCAAGAGTTGGCTCCGCGTCGGCAATGATTTGGTCCACTCTGGATTGCAACTTGCAAACCTGAATGACCGCAACGATCATGCAGATCGTGGACAAGATGGAGCACACGCATCCAACTAGCACGACCACATTGAAGAGATTGATTCGTTCTGTAATGTCTTCGATCCACCCGCTGCTTGCTCGTGGTCGTGGCACAAGTTTCTGCTCGATTTCTAAAGGTTCCATAAATGTTTGCTTTATTTGCAATGCACACACGAACATGCATGCCACCTGAAGAGTCTCTGCAACTCTTCGCTCGTGCTGGACGTCATCATAACCCCAATGGCTGCGCCCTGGCGACCTTCCCCCGCAGAGTGGGGTTCTGCCCCTCGCAAACCACGCGCGTGACCCGTGGCTGTCCCACCCTTGTATCCCTTCTGCAAGAGTTCGATTCGAGCGCGAACTTTGCTTCCTTCTTGACTGCTTGCGGAATGTTGCGCTGATTTGTCTGCCATGCATGCGTCCGCGAAAAGAAGATGTGCACTGTCGAGTTCGCATGATTTGCGAGTGGATTGCAACAAAGCGCCATGGAAGAATCCAAGCCACGGAGAAACAGAGAGCAGAAAGAAGAGGTCATCGCGCCATCGGGAGACCTGTTCAACTTGCACAACGGTGGGCAGGAGCAAATAATCCAACCAATGGGCGGACCTACTTCGCAGGAAGACACGCCGCGTGAGGAAGAAAATGAGGCGCATATCTCTTTAGACAGAAAAAAAGAAGAAGAATTTGTGATTGAGCCATCGTTACCAAGCAGGATTGATATGGATGATTACACCGAGCGCCCCGTGACCATTTCCCTTCCCGCTTGCTGGTTGGCGTGGTTTGAGATTCAAAAATCTGCTTCTCAGACTACGTTCTTGCCTCTGGATGTTTGGAACGTGTCCTCGCGGGCTTCGCGCGTCCAAGCCCTGGCGCAAACCTTCTGGATGCAGCAAAGGACAGATCCCGTGCTTCTCGGCGACACCTTTCGTAAGATGATTCGTTCTTCACCGACGACGCATGGCAGCCGCTCAGGGTCGAAGCTTCAGATGGATGCGCAGGTTGACCTCATGGTGGATCCGAAGATGCGGCTTCGCGGCAAGAGCATTCGCTTGGCTGATTAGGACATGTTCCTGGCTCACCACTCCCTGCTTGTGTGGACGCCCCCTCGGTGCCTCGCGCAGCACGTCCCGTCCAGGATTGCCAAGATTCGACACGATCGGTCCAAGACACTGTTCTGGGTGGTGTGCCCGTGCTGGGGTTTAACTGCGGATCAGGGCGCGCTCGCACTCTTGCTCTCTCAGGGTTCCACGGGCGGCATTGTGTCGGCGGTGGCGGCGGCTCAGAAGGACAAGCAGTGCGGGGCGTTCACTTTGCCGTGGTCTCGTTCCAGAACGATTCGGTGCAGGGGCACATTTCCTGGGCTGCGGGGGTGCTGCAGTCGCCGCGAGAGGCTCAAGTCGGGAGACATTTCTTCGGAGGACGACTCTGATAGTGATAATAGTGCCAGCGACAGCGATTCCGACACGGATTCAGACGATGGATTTGGCGTTTCGTCTCGACCAACCCCGATCAGAGACGTTCGAGTGAGGCAGATGGCGATGGATGTGCACACCAGTCTCCCGATGCCAAAGGCGCGCAAGTACGACCCCTCCAAGCATGGTGCACGAGGACCAGACGGATGGCTCTTCGACCCTGACTTGGACGTATTTGTCACTTTGGTGGACCAGGGGGAGCCCTGGCCACTCGCGACGTTTGTGTTTCCGAACAGCTTGTTCAGCTCCTCGAGAGACGACTCTGGTGGCGGTAAACCGAATGAAGACAAGTTGCGGTGGAAGATTTGGGGTTGTGATTGGAACTGAGAACTCATTCAGAGTCTGAAAATTCAAGTGCAAGCTTCAGCATCTCCTGCCTGGAGTGCGCAATTGGCATGGATTTGACCCTGCTTTTCTTCCTCTTGAGTGCATGGGATGAGGCGCGGGAGCAGATGAGCTCGGAGTGCCCGAACTCGCGGCACAGGGAGCACTGTCTCAGCGGGCATAGCCTCTGCGAATGCATGGGGTTGAGGCACATGTAGCAAAATCCCTCAAATTCGCGGGAAGTCTTGCCGCTGGACCCCTATTTCGTGAGGGCACGCAGGCGAGCAGCGTTGGACGTGTGCTCGTACCCCTCTTCCGTGCTGACCGTTTTGGATAACACACTTAAGTTTCCGTGCATGATTTTGAGTAAGCATGATGTTGGCGCAAATCCGTCTTTGGCAGTCGCATTTTCTTCCATCACTTTGTCAAGTGACGAAGCTCGATCTTCACGTAAGTCAGGGCGGTCTTCAACCCTCCCACTGGCTGCTGTGTCTGCATGCCTCTGGCGATGCGCTTCTCCATGTTATCGACCAGCTTGTGCAGATGCTTGACGTACTCTGCTTTTGTCGCGAAGCTCTTGTTGGTGTACTGGCAGACGAACTTGCCCTTGCGCATCAGCGGGGCGTCGTCTTCGTCGCCATCGCTCTCCACGATGAAATCGCGATCTTCCTCCGTCTCTTCGTCCTCCTCACTTTCCTCGTCCTCGTCCTCGTCAGAATGTTCCATCGGCTTGGATGCTCCCCGCCGTCCGCCCGCCAGGCCACTACTCTTCTTTTTCTCAACTTCGTACACCTTCTGCAGGAGCTTCTGCATCTGAGTCTTCGTTAGAGGCTTGCCAAGCTTTTCCTCCATACTTTCTTTCATCTGGCGCGCCTTGTCAAGCACAACTTCCTTGAGCGAGGCATCCATGGTTCGACTTGGTTTGTTGTAGACACGAAGAATAAAAAAAACAAGTGTGTGTGTGCTTCAAGACCCTGACCCTGGATCAACAAACCACTTCGGTGGTTGTGCCATAGTGCCTGGTTTGGTCACAGAGGGACCCGTGCGCGGGCGCAGGTAGGGATCCCGTGCGTGAGTGCTTTCCATGGCGACGTCACGCATGATGGCTTCGCGCACCTCGAGAGGTTCGATCAGCCGATCGGCCGACATGATCATCATGCGGTCTGCAAAGTCGGCCTACAGGTCGGGCGCGTACTTGGCGGCGTTTTCGTACAGGAGCTGGTCACTCCCATCGCGTGCTGGGTAAAATCTCGGCTTGCTAAAGTCGATGCGGGATCGGTCGGGGAAGCGGAATCCCCACGCATCCGTCATTGGCATGCGCTCGCTTCGGGTGACGCGCTGGGGGTTGCGCACACCCTGGGCGGCGGCGTCCTGCTTCACGAGCTCGGGCACCGTGTGCACAGCGGCTGGCAGGTGCCTTAGCCCAAAGTCTCGGTCTGCGACGCTCGGATTGCCTCCGTTGATCACGTTGGAGCCTCGATCGATCCTGCCGTTGGGTCTCATCATGCCAGTGTTGGCGGGCAAGATCTGCCTGTCGGCGGCCTGCCTCCCAGTGAGGCCGCTTGGAGCAGCCTGGAACGCCATGGACTCGTCCTCCAGCTCGTCTTCTTCTCTTGGCGCTTTCATGCGCATGGGCCTATGGCTCTGCGCGTACGGGGATGTTTCGTGAGGGCGAGAATGCTTGAAGTCGTACAGGATGGAGTGCGCGGCTTCCTCCACCCAGTCGTCCGCCAGGTATCGGTGGCGCTGGGGCGTGTCGAGTCCTCCGCGACTTCCTCTCGGTCGGAACACGGTCCTGGCTCGCGTCGCCGAGGGGTGCTTTGTCCATCGCAGGGCCGCCGAGGCGTTGGCATCGTCGGCGACCTGCCCCACAGCATGAGGCACGATGTCGGGCTGTGGCAGCGAAAATGCCCCAGGCCCAGCGCCGAAGGATTTCTGCTGCTTGCCACTGGTTCCAATGGAAGGATCCTGGGTCCAGCCCAACCAAAAGTCGGCCCGTTTCCTGAGTTCCTCGTGGCGCAGAGGGTTGGTTTGGCGGTCATCCACCGATTCCATCCTGTTGGCCGCGTCGACCAGAGCGCCAGCAATTCCGTCGGAGAGGTCGCCCATAATGGCGACTGCTTGAGGGTCTTCCGCCAGATCCCGCATGGTCACGTGCCGTCCTCCCTGGCTTTGGGACCACTAGGTGCTGCGCGTGGCCGCCTGCCTGCCCTCGGACGGATCGCGAGGCCTCTGTGGCAGCGGGTACGGGCTTCTCATTGCGCTCGTTGGCTGCGTGATCGGACCGATAAGTGCTTCCATGTCACAATTCCTTTTGTCCACAGTGCTAATACAAAAACGCAACAAGACAAAGAAAATGTCTCAGTCCAATCTTTTGTCGACCGCAACTCTCGCAGCAAGTTTGGCGTTGGCGGGTGCCGCGCAGATGATCACCATCGAAAACGCTGGAACTCAGATCCACAGGGGAGGAACCAATGCTCTGTGGTACAACAGAGACCTGGCACGATCAACCATCGTGCTCCTGGCGCTCGGCATCTTTGCTGCGACCGTCGTGTACTGCGTAAACCCTCACCCCGAGTCTGTCGCGAAGAACAATAGCAAGATGGCCACGGCGGCGATCGTCGGTGTGGTCTTGGGTGGCTTCGCGTGGTACGCGAGCGACTATACGCCGAAAACCCCACTTTCGCTGAGTTCCGCCCGCACCCAGAATGACAACAAGCAGGCCAAGTGGAACGGGCGTATCTTGATGTCGGTCGGAGTGGGACTTGGTGCAAGTGCAGTCACCTTGATGATTTAAATGTGACATGAACAGACAAAACAACTGTCAAGATGAGTGTCGCACCTGCAACATTAATCACTTTGGGTTCGGCTCTCCTTCTTGCAGGAGCCGCCCAAACATTTGCGGATGCTCGCTTCAAGCGAAGCAACCACGAAATCTTTGGCAGAAATCATCTCGCACATGCCTCGGCCATTCTTCTCGTCTGTGGCATCCTCCTGTCAGTCGTTTTGATTCTGATTTAGCCCGAGGGCCACTCAGCCTTCACCATGGACTGGGGCACTCTCACAATCGGTGCAGTGAGTGGGTTTGCCCTCTCACGGATCGGCATATCCGTCTTCCACAGACATCGCACCACAGCAGAGGCACGCAATTTCTTGAGCCTGGGCGGTGCGGCTGTTGGTGCAGGGCTGGCGCTTGGATTCGGGCCAGGCAAACAGGCGAAACGGTGACCGTGCGTCGAATGAAAACAATACACCGTTTTACACTATCAAATAGTACACACAAACCCAGTCCAAGTAAGAATGGAGCAGCCACAATGAAGATGACTCCAATGATGGGATTTACATCTGATTGATGACTGGGCGTTTATACAAAAACTCATTGTTTCATGTCAGGAGCAATCAAGCTTGCAGTCAGAAATGGTTTGGTAACATTAGCGGCAGGAAGTGTGTGCCATGCACTGCGATGTGGTGCGAGACGAGACCACGGAAGAGAGTGCAGATTTAGCTACCATATGATTTAATCTCCATCGTCAGTCATCGGCGTCTGCGCGCCATCTTCCTCTTCGTCCTCGTCTTCGTCCTCGTCTTCTCCATCGCTTTCGTAATCTTGCTCCTCCAAGATCCTGTCTTGCGGATCCTCACTCTCCTTGATTTCGGCCAGGAGCTCGGCTTCGAAATCGCGCCCCTCGTCTTCTTTGAGTGCCTCATTCTCGTCCACCAAGCTCTCCTCTTCGTCCGAGTCTGAGTCCTCATCACTGTCACTATGCTCATACTCTTCGTCTTCCTCGTCCTCTTCTGCGTCGCTGCTGTCCGAATCTCCTTCTTCGGCATAGGTGAGCCTGGTTTCAATGGCGTACTCGACATCTGCCAGCAGGCTGTCTCGCGTTGCAATCTGCTTTCCCTTGATCCCCTTGATGTTTCTCAGGCCTTCGGCAACCTTTTTAAGTATGTTGATGCACGTATCGACTTCTTCCGTGGGTATGGTTCCTGCCGCGTGCGCGGCGGCGGCCAGGAAGTGCTTGGAGTGCGTGCAAAGCGGACCGAACGGCTTAGAGATCGGTTTGCCTGTCTTGACGGAGAGGTATTGTGCCGCCTAGATCGCGTGGTCGCCGAGGTCGTTCAGCATGAAGAGGAGATCCTTGGTGTCAATGGATGGGATGAAATCCAGCAGATAAGAGCACGAGACGGCATGGAAGACTTGCGACGCCAGATTCTTCAAATTTTTCTAATACGAAGGGGTGAAAGGCGTGCCTTTGCCTGTTACCTTGAGCATCTTGAGAGAGTATGCAAATTCGTCAGGATCGCGCTTGATGAACTTGTCAAGAGATGGAGGCTCAACATCGCCGACAAACACCTTGATTGCACGCTTGAATTGGTCAAGGCTGAATTGCTCGGGAATGTTTGTCAGTGCCTGGCAGAGCTGCTGCCTGGACTCGATGATGCACGTGTGTCTATCGGAGAGCGTGTACTTGGCTTGCTTGGCGAAGCGCGCGTAGTTTCCGTCAGCATCTCGCTTTCCAACTCCAACCGTCTCGGTTTCATCGTAATCTTTTTCGGCCGCCTCGACCATACTCTCAACGTAGGGGTTTACGGACTTGGTTAGGCTCGAACGGTCGCGGAGATTGCGCGCAGGGGGGGAAGACTTCATTTCCATGCTTTTGAGAGACGGTGTGCTCTTTGTGTAGTAGGGAAATTGGCCTTCTTGCCGACTGAAAGCAACATTTGGATTTTAGACGCATCATAACAAAACAAATGGAAGAACGTCGTCACTTATGCAAAGGCGTCCCAGTAAAGAGCTGTGGGTACAACAAGTCTTGCACATGGAGCCCCGTTACAAATCAATGCGAGCACATTGCTGATTGTCAACACCGAGGCAAAGGGCAATGCGATACTGCTGCTGACTGCAGTTGGATTTCCTCCTACCAACGATGTGTCCCGCAGAAAATTGCAGGCGAATTTGGGTGGTTGGCGCATGGAGAGGGTGCAAGGAGGCATTTAAAAGACGTAAAAGACTAGACCTCAGTCCCCACTCGTGTGTGGAACGCTACAGTGGTCAATACCCTGGATACCCTGGATACAGTGACAAAGCTGTACCTCCCCTAGATTAACTAGATTAAGTCGACCATTGAGACGCTTCGTTCCCATCCAGACAACCCTCGCTTGCTGACGTGGCTCATGGTCACAGCCTTTTTTTTACTTCTTGCTGACTTATTGGTCGTGGAGGATGTCGGTCTTCTTATTGTGCAAGCTAGTCCCTTTGTGTACAATGTGTTAAGTGCGGCGGTGAGCTTGGCAGTTAGTGTTACAAGTTTGAAAGCGGCGCAGGAGGCGTTTACCGAACTCCAAGATCTTGTGGATGACCTTCTGGTGGGATTCGGCATACCATTCCCGAAGCGACCTGAGATGTGCTGGATCATTTCGGTCGTCGCCGTGGTACTTGGCATTGCCAGCGTGCCCGCCCTGGGGTTCACGCATGCGATGGGATATCTGGTTGTAATGTGGATACCTGTTTCCATCCTGACTTTCATGGCTGGGAAAGAAGCGTTGCGTGGTGTCGGAATGCGAATCGGAAAGATGCTAAAATTCGTGGTTTCCCTGTTCATGGAGCTTGTGCGCAAGGTGTTGCCAGTTGGAATGGAGGATGTCAAAGTCAGCGATCCGCTGGCCGCTTTGGAGAGTGTGAGGAAGAAATGAACGTTCTTGCACGGCATTACGCCATCGAGAATACCATACTGTGAGCGACATGAGCAGCAGCAACCATGCAGTTCTATCATTTCAAAGCAACGATTTGGACGAGTTGTGTCGAACTGTGCGGGAATGTCTGGACGAAGGTGCATGCGTTCCAGTCTCATGTCGCCATTCCAGTGCGGGCGCTGAGTTTACGTGTCGCGTGGTCATGGCTCCTCGAGTGAAGCGTCGCATCCTTTCGCGCCGTCCTTCTGTTACGGATGAGTGTGCGATTTGCTGCGGCGAGATGGGGGCCGACTCACGATCATTTCGTTGCGGTCACTGGGTCTGTGCTCGATGCGCCCCCCTCTGCCGAACCTGCACATTTTGCGGCCAGCGTGCGGTCTTGGTTCCTGCATGATTCTTCTCGCTGGAGCACGGCTCCGTAGCGGTCCCACGCCTCTTTGGCGGTCTTTGGTCTGGGTTTGGCCATTGCGAGGGTGGTTGGTTTTCTGGAGCCGCACTGCGGGCAGGCTCTCAGCGGTTGCACGCGGAAGCGCGTTTTGCAGTCTGGGCAATCGTATCCGTCTTTCATGTTTGGTGGTAATTGTGGTGTATTTGTGACTGAATCAGATGGAGGTTTTGATGTTTGTTTTAAGTGTTTCGAGTTTCGAATGCGCGCACATGCAAAAACAATACTCACGAGCCGAAGCGCAGGGTGAGCAGGCCGTACTTGAACCTAAGCAGGTTCTTGTTGCGGGCCGAGTACAGGACAGTGGCGGAATCGCTGCCGCCGAGGAAGATCCTCTTGTCCACGTTCAGGTTGATGTGAACGTTATCGATGCGGCTCAGGTTGGCACCTCCCGTGGGCTGGGCATCCTCTGGCTCGATGGCGAACGACCAGTTGTAGATGAACTCGCGGGGCACGTTGGTGTGCACCAGCCACGGCACCACGAGGCGGAAGAACTGCGCGGGGCGGGTTCCGACACGGGTGTTGTTGTTGAACTTGATGTTCATGTCCTTGATGGGGTCCAGGATGGAGTTGGACACGGGGTCATCGTACCCGCCGAAGTTGAACCAGTCGTTGCTGCGCTCGGCTTCCTGGCGGCGGACGGCAACGAAGAACTCGGTCACGACGTGGTTGAAGATGATCCTCTCCGACACCATCTTGGGGGAGGTGGTCTCGGTGGCCGACGTCACCGTTTCGGAGATGGTCTTCTGCTGGTACTGGGTGCTGGTGATGCTCTGCTCGAACTGGCCGTGGGCGAACTTGGAGCGCTCGTCCTGGTCCAGGTACACGCCGAACGTCTCGATCTCCACATTTAGGTCCTGGTTGGTCAGGAGCGGGGGCTGGGTGGCGGCCTCGATCTCGGCGTTGGTTAGGCCGTCGGGACGCACGTAGATGTCGGCGTTGGTGGTGGGGAAGCCAGCGGGCTTGACCACACAGTTCGCGCGGGACTCCAGGGCGCAGTTCAGCGTCACTTGGTGGAACTGCAGGGAAACGACAGGGAGGGCAAGGCCAGTGTTTTCCGTGAAGTAGAAGGGCAGGGGCACGTACAGGGTGCGGCTGCGGCGCGACTGGGACTGGCGCATCTGGATGGTATCGAACTTGCCGATCATTTCGGACAGGCGCTTGCCAGGCTTGCCGCTGAGCTCCTCCCAGAAGAAGAGCTGGTAGTTGTGGAGCTTGTCAACCTCGGTGGATCCCACGCAGAACGTGGTGGTCTTGAGGATAAACTGCCCGATGGCGTTGGTCCAGTAGGGCTCCTGGTTCGAGCCAGACAGCACGACGTGACCGCTGGACGTGTCAAGGCCGCAGATGCCTGGGATAGTCACCTTGGCGAAGGTGGCCCAAGAAAGATCGCACTGGCGGGGGAACATGAACTGGACATTGGGCTGTCCGAAGGCCACGGTACCTCCCTGGTGGTTGAAAGTGACGGGCTGGATGGCGAAAGAAGTATGCTTAAGGTACACGAAGCGCCAGAAAGTTAGCACAGCCTCCTCCAAAGTGGCTGAAGTCAGGGTGGCATCCTGAAGGCCAGTGGCCATAACCTCATGCAAGACGGCGGTGTTGGCACACGAAGACATGGTTACGCTTGATTGTTTTTGTCACTCCGTCTCACCCGAAATTCCAAAATCGGCGATGTTCATTTTTTTCCAAGTTGCATCCCCCTCCAAAAAATCAAACTCGGACACACAAGCATTAAACTGACTCGAAACGATCCGAAACTATTCGCGCATCGGGTGCATTGGGCTTGCGACACCAATTCCAAATCTACCTGCTGACGCCACCTGCCGCCAAACCAACAGCAAACAAGAAAATCGCCACGCTGTGGTCTTGCACACCACCATGGATCACGCGCTAAACTTGCGTGTAATCCGTGTAAAGAGTAATTGCGAAGACCAGAAGTCCTGCAACGATGCACGCAGACGCCGATGACACGAAGCCAATGGCAAACGATGTCGGCCAGAACACCCAGGGGCGGACTTTCCGCGTATATTGAGTTGTCGCGTCGAACATTACCTTGTCAGCCGAGTTGCATACCCAAGCAGAGTAATCGACCGCGGTCTCGTTGCCTTTCAGCTGCGCAACCGTCCACTCCTTGAACGATTCGTGCACGATGATGGGCCGCAGCTGCGCCCAGTGCAGGACCGTCGCGTGAGGACCGCTGTCAGGGTCCATCAGCATGTCTCGAAAGGCAAGCGGACCAGTAATGGTCAGAGTCTTGAGGTCAGCGTGCAACCCTGCCAAAAGAGGTTGCTTTATGAACCGCCTCTGCATTTCCTTCAGCATAATAGAGCCAAAGATGCTGTCTGGTGTGCTCGCCATGAACCAGTTGTTGGTAAAGATAGCTTCCTGCACGATGCAGAATCCACGCTCCGTCATGCGAATGTCCGCAATCGACTTGAGTTTCTCGATCGAGTCGAACACCATCACGTCCATGTCCAAATAGATGCCCCCAAACGCTTGCAGCAAAACCACTCGCCCGAGATCACACTTCTAAATGATGGGAATGTCTTCCCGTTCAAGGATACTGGCGTATTCGGGAAATCGCTTGCGCGCCAAAGCAATGATCTCATCTCCACTCCACAAATGGTGGGACCACAGCTTCGGAAGGTGCTTCTTGACCGAGGCGCGGTACGAGTCGTACTTGGAGGGGATGGCGTCGACCCCCTGCCACCAAATCTGGTGCAGCTGACGCGACAAGGGCATGTTTCCTCTGAAGCGTTTGTTCTCTTAGCAAGTAAATAAACAAAACGACACAGCTGCGCGAAACATCCCATCGAACAAACAAAGTATGCTGTTGAAAGCTGTTGCCATTGTCGTGGGGGTCTATGTCCTGTACATTGTTGTCACCACACTCGCGTACGCTTCCCTGTTCGCACCGACGGAGCACGAGCTCAAAACCTCGTGCAGAATACCGCGCCAAATTCATCAGACACACAAGAGCCAAAAATACATCCAATCGCAACCTGACTTGCTGGCCGCGCAAACGTCGTGGGCAAAGCACGAAGACTGGAAGCATCGATTCTGGAGCGACGCAGACGCCGAGGACTACATCGTGCGCACGCAGAGCCCGAGGGTGATTCGGGCGTACTAGTCTCTGCCTCTGCCCGTCATGAAAGCAGACTTGTTTCGATACGTAGTCGTGCACGGAGAGGGGGGCATTTACTCGGACGCAGACGCATCGTGCGTGATTACGCCAGACTTTTTGTTGCGGGGAGACAAGGAGTTGGTTGTGACCGTGGAGCCACAAGTGTACCGCTCAGACTACCTCTGCCAGTGGGTTTTTGCGGCCCCGAAAGGGTCATAGGCACTGTAGAGTGTGATCGACGTGGTGCTTGAAAGGATTGAACAACCCGTCCCATCCCACATTCGGGGGCAGAGCAGAGTGTTTTACGTGACGGGGCCCGACGCTTTCACAGAGGGAGTGCGAAGGTACCTGCGGGACCAGGGATCGTGCTTACCAGACGCGCCAGCACATTTCAAGAACGGAAACCACCAGCCCGTGCATGTGATTCCACATCTCGCATTCCACTTGCGAGCCGTGGTTCACTCAGGAACAGGAACGTCCGATTGGAAAAATACGTCTATAAAGCTCCTTGTATAAAAATCAAAGCAAAGCACGCATCAAATCGCAGCGCGGCAACATGGGCACGTCCGATGCGCAAAAAGCCACTGCCTTAACGCCGCTGCCTAAAACACCTTGTGACAATCGGGACATTGCAGAAGATCGGCCACTTTCAGCTCCCCCAACGTGTCCATCGTGATGGGACACAGGTCCTCCGCATCGAAATCGTCAGCCTCCACAGGTTTGGCACGATGAAAGACGCGAAAGTAATGGGCAATATCTCCTTCATGCTCGATCACTTGCACTCTGAGCAACATAATCGCTCTCTGTTCCCGAAGCAATGCGGCATATTCCGCCCACATCATGAGCACGGCGATCAGAAGGAGTGTGCAGTGAGGCACTTGTACCATGACACCTTTGTCCAACGATGCAACAATCCCAAACACTGCCTGGAATGATCCAAGAAGGCCAACGAGGAAGCGTCCTTGGTTGCCCTGCCAAAGTGTCAGTAGTACGCACAGAACCATGCAAATGCATTGCGGCGTGAGCAACGCAGGGTCCACTCTGTTGAAATGGTTCAGAATGTAGCTGTGTACTGCTAGTGTTGCCATCGCGAGAACCATTCTGTCCAGAATAAACAAGTGAGGGTTTTCGTTCTCCATTCGTCCGATCGATCGTGACGAGTGCGCAGAATGTTTGTGTCGTGCAAGAACGTTATTGATAACGCCTTGAAGGTGGCCTTCAAAGCTTCGAGTGCCAAGCCAACCCCATTCGGTCGTTTGCGAAGTGACGCCAGAATCTTTGGGTCTCTTAGCTTTTGCTAAAACGCAGTGATAGTCAGTTGTTCGGGAATGCACAAGCCAAACTCAAATCTGCATCTTCCATCGGTTTGTTTTTTTTTGTCAGTGCGTTTTTAGATCAGTTTTGTAAACACGACGCGTCAAAATTACACATGTTTGTGCACAAAGCAGCACCAACATGGAAACATCCACGGGTGCAGCGACTTCTCTCCCTTCTCTGCAGCGCATGGTGAAGACGTCACAACCGATCCGAGCGAGCTGGCGCATGTACGAGGAGTCGGCCAAGATTTGGAACGATTCTTGCACAAAGCAGCTTGCTTTTTTGCGCGAGCATCCCAAGCCAACTGAACAGCTCTTGCGTGCTGACAGTCCCAAGTGCAAGGGCACCATTCTGCTGATTGAGGCGCGAGAGCACGGGCAGACTGAATTCGTGCTGCGCAACTGGGTGCATTTTTTGGCTCCTCTCGGCTGGTCCCTGACGGTGGCGCACAGTAGTTCTAATGAGAAGTAGGTGCGCGAGATTGTCAAGTCGTGGTCGAACGTGGCGCTGCTGAAGCTTCCTAAAGACGATTACCCTGGGATCGAGTACAACAAGCTGCTCACGGACCCTTCGTTTTGGGAGAAGATCCCGCACGAGAACATCTTGCTTGTGCAGACAGACACGATGTGCCTCACGGCCAAGGGTTTGGGCGGGGACGGCGACGACAGCTTCTTGCATTTTGATTACGTCGGGGCTCCCTGGCACTAGACGTGCCCAATTACGGGGCATGTCTTCAAGCCAGGAACTGTGTACAAGCCCGCTGCCATGACCGACGGCCAAGCGCGCTGCGAGCTGTGGCCCGACATGATTGGCAACGGTGGGTGCAGCTTCCGCAACCGCTCGGCCATGGTGCTGATCTGCAACTCGTACCAACTCTCGTACGTGCGCGACGAGATCGCTCGAGCCGTTGGTTTGGCAGAGTCGGAGGCAGACAAGTCACGGCTGCGCGCACTGGTTGAGCGAGAAGTAATGATGACTGGTCCACCCGAGAATTCGATTCCCGTGCGCAACGAAGACATCTTCTTTGCGGTGGCGTGCAAGCGCATGGGGATGAACCTCCCAACAAGAAAGAAGGCGGTTCGCTTCTGTGTCGAAGAGAGCCTCCCTCTTTCGCTGGAGGCAGGGGAAACAGGGATGGCATGCGCCCTCCACAAGGTGTATGCGTATCAGCCGCCAGAGATTGTTCGGCTCTTGTGCGAAAGTTCGCAGCTCGAGAAGGAGTCCGTGTGAACGTTCGTTGAAGTTTTGGATTGGCAAGAAACATTCCTGGTCGGTTGCACTTTTACACGCAGCAGCATTGCTTCACATTCGTATTCATCCAATGGCAACCACCATCAACCTAACAGGCCTAAATGATTTCGGTGGGCACATCGTTCCTCACCTGGGGATGGCCGCGTACTGGCAGATGGTGCTGAAGAAAGAGGAAAAGCACCCCCTCTGGATGCTCGAGAACAAGATTCCTGCGCAGACCTCTGCCAAGCAGAAAGAAAAGCATACTCTCCATGCAGTCTTGCGCGCGTTCGACAATGGATCTCCGTTCGCCAAGACCGAGTTCGACTCCGATACCCACACCATCATTCCATTCGGGGAGCAGGGCCCCATTGTGGCTGAGCCTCGGATCCTCGTGGAGAACTTTCGCAAGGCTGGCAATGGCACGCCCGACAACCCGTACCGCGTCGAGTTTGATGTCGGCACTCACGTCGCCAAAGACGGCACCGTCACGTGGGGCGACGTCAGCGGCACGCCTCGGTTCGATGGCGTGTGCAACCTGCTGATCTTTTTCAGGGACATGCAGCCCAGCAGCATGGACGACAAACCGTCGTTCATGATCAATGCTGTGAAGCAGGTGAGCCTGTGCATGGAAACTCCTGACAAGGGGAGCGTCGCCCTGCTGTTGGGTGAGATGAAGGACGGCTGCAAGATCCACTTTCCCACCATTGGGTTTGGAAACACGCGGACCAAGGGTCGACCCTTTATGCTTCCGACCGCGAGCCTGAGCGGCCCCCTGGTGCTGCGCATCTTCGTGCACGACAAAGAGCATCTGGACCTGGCGTGGACCCGCAGCCGCGTCCTGATCGATGCCGACTGCGTGTTTCTGCGCTCGGACATGCGCAAACTCGTCGATGAGCAGGGATTCCGTATGGGTTTCATGACGGCGACATCGGTTCATAAACCCCCGAAGGGCAAGTTGTAGGCGTCAGGGCCTCCCACCAGCCGCCAGTTCGTCTCGGGCCTCCGCATTGCCCCTGCCTGGCTGCGTCACGACCACGTTTTCAAGGCGCGCCCTCTAACGGAGGATCCAGCGGCACTAGACGAAGAAGAAGACGGAGAGGCGGGTGGAATGCAGCAGTACGGAGACAACCCAGTCATGAGTCATTGGCCTGCGGGGGCGGTGGCAGCTGGGGCACAGTATCAGTTCCCCCGAAGCACGCCCACCTGGGTATCGGAGGCCCGCCAGCACAACTTCGCAGACGAGGCCAATGCTGCGCTGATCGCTGTCGACGCCAAAGATGTCCCCATGCCGCCGTCTCGCAAGCTCGCGGACCCCGTGGAGGAGGGCAATGACCCTGCGCTTCAGACGCGGCAACAAACCCGCGAGGCGAACCTCACGCTGCAAGGCAAAATAATGGGCATGATGCACGAGGCGCGTAAGGCGTGCAAAGGAGATGAAGGCAATGACGAGGACGAGGACGAGGGAGATAAGAAGGGTGACGGGTACGGGGGCGCTGCCATGGTTGATGGGGAAGGGCTCTCTGCTGACGCGCTCGAGAGCTTGATGCACGCTTTGTGAATGAAGTAGAATGGCTCACTTTTTTGCTTTCAATTTTAGTCCCCAGATGGAGACTTTGTCGTTGGTTCGAACAATGCAGTAAGGGTCTTTGGTAAGGCCATCGTACTTGGCGTACGCATCGATGCTGCCTGCGTCTTTCTCTTCGACAATGTCGGTCCACTGGTCTCCAACCGTGAGAACGACGCAGCCGCCAAATTGCTTGGCCAACTTCTTCCGCATGCTCGCCTTCCATTTTCCTACGGCGGCCATGCTATCGCGCGACGATCGCGGGCACAGGTACAAGCCATCCTGGTCGGTAATCCCCACAACTCTCAGCTGGTCTTTGGTCCAATCCACCACATCTTTGGCATCTTCGCGCGCTGTGACTAGAAAGACTTTGCACCCCAGCGTTTTCATGGCGCGATACAATCGGATCACAGAGGGGATTGCACGCCAGCCGAATGTTTCATCTGAGATGAGGGTGTCGTCAATGTCGAGGACCGCACACATTTTGGGACTCTTGACTCCATCTTTTTTCTGGCGGTGCTTGGCGTACGAAAACACAAACTAAAATGCTCTGTGGCACGCGGAGGACGATTTCTTAAATCCCTCGCGGAACTCGACTGCAGCCATCTTTGTTGTATATCAATCCAACATGTTGGCAAGTTTGTGACAGGCTTCGTTGCTTCGGCCGCGGAGCAGGAGCTTGAGGTCGGCGACCTTCTTGGCCGACAGCTCTCTAGCGATGCTCTGCATGTAAGCCCTCTTAGCTTTCTCGTCGTCGGTCGACAACACCTCTGTTGCTGCTTGGATGTCGCCGAATTTCCTCTTGTCAGAAGTCTGGAGACTGTCCAAATAATCCACCACGGCCTGGCGACCCTTATCCTTGATCTCGCGCCCAAGGTAATGCCTCGAGTTATCCAGCCTCTTGTCGAGCTTGCCGCGCTCGTGGACTGCGACGCTCAGGAAGGCCACAAACCCTGCTGCCCACGCACGGTTGAGCGAGAACCTGAGGAGCTTTTCGCGGTTCACCAGTCCCCGCTGCCAGTAGTGCTCCACGTTCTTGCGGATCTTGACCAAATCCTCAGCGGTTGGTTCGGGCATCTCCTTGAGCTTGGCGCGATCAGGAGCCAGGGCAACAAACCAGTCCGAAATCGTCCGATGCACCCAAACCTGGGGATCGTCGTCCAGGGCTAGACGCTCGACCTCGGTTGGAGTCAGGGCGGTGACACCTACGGGGATCAGATCGTGCACGGTTCGCTCGTTCACAGCCTCGGCTCGGCTTTCCAAAGACGCCGTTAACTTGTCAGAGTCCACGGCCGACATCGAAAGACGCTTCAGAGCTTCAGCCAAAGACTCGGGTCCCAGACCTCTCCGCATCCTTCTGAGCCTGAGCCTGCGCCTGCGCCTGCGCCTCCGCTCTTCAGAAGTTTCTCCCGCTCCACTCGATGGCCCCTCGTCGTCGTCGTCTTCTTCGTCGTCTTCTTCTTCTTCAATATCTTCGTATGAAAGGTCCATCTTACCCACCATCTCGTTGGCAAGAGCCTGCATGGCAGCGCCCCTCTTCTTACCTTTTTTCCCCCCCTCCTTTTCGTCCTTCCGCATGGCATCTTCGATCTTTGCCCCCTCGCCCTCTGCGGCAGTCTGCGCAGCACTCTCTTCCACAGCGCGCATCTCCTGCTCCTTGCGAACGGCAACCCGAATTTCGGCCTCCTTCTTTTGCGCAGCCATGCGCTTCTCTGTTTGCTCCTGCTGTTCCCTGAGCTGGTTTTGCATCTCTAAATTCTCGCGCTGCACATTCC
>Ga0222634_1000229_pt1 | contig 32653 bp, 47 predicted proteins | sample AntAcemetageno50_FD_179807 | JGI IMG/M metagenome (GOLD analysis project Ga0222634, IMG submission 179807) | Saline water microbial communities from Ace Lake, Antarctica - #50 | ecosystem: Environmental > Aquatic > Non-marine Saline and Alkaline > Saline | place: Antarctica: Ace Lake | collected... | reverse complement strand
ATTGTCTCGACTTTGCCCTCTTCTAAAAAGACGAATGAAAAACGGAAAAAGGACAATAACCTCGAAAATCGCAAAAAAAATAAGACTATTTTTGGACAAGCAAAGTCAACAAAAGTAAACAAATGCCAACCCTCTCAGTCACCAATGCCAACCCTCTCAGTCACTAATGCCAACCCTCTCAGTCACCGCACGTTTTGTAAGTCATTAAGTTTTAACTTCAAAATAGGGGGTAAACAACTCTAATAATAGTCTAATAAGACTCTAATCTGTTTACCGCCCTTCGGTTGGTAAACATCGCTTCTTTTCGCTTACGCTTCAGAAGCTAAAAAAAATTTCAAAAGAGGTTGGTTGTTGTGTTAACGAACCACACAATCTCCAAGGGTCAACAAAAGTAAACAAATGCCAACCCTCTCAGTCACCGTACGCTTTTACAACATCTGGTGCAAATTAAGGGTTAAGGTTTCCATTTTTCTTTTCAAAAGAGGTGAAACAGCTTGTTTCGCAAATCCCCTGGGGACACAACATCGCTCTCCTTCAAAAACTAAACACAGAAGAATCAAGTTCCGAGCGCGGTTTGTCTAACTGTTTTGGGGGCTGCGGTGTGTGATTACCTAGTTGAAGAAAGGGCAGACATGGTGTAGGAATATGGAAAAAGAATTCTCTCGAGAGGTGATGCAGGAGAGTCCTTTTTCTAAAATTGGCAGTTAGAACGGCGTAGAAATCTAGTGACAACTTGATTTTATGGTTCTTTAGTGGCAAAAATCTTTTGAGGTGCAGCTATGCCAAAAGATCCAAAACCATGCCGTAGGTGTGGGAAGTCAGGATTCGAAAGATGTCCTATAGAGATAGAACACAAAGACTTTAGCGGAGTGTACGCAGGGGAGGCGTGGGCTTGCTCCAGTTGTCAAAGGATTTTGATCGACATGGACCAGCTAGAAGATTTACTGGAGTGGTACAGTGGGGACGACTATGGGTAATAGAAAATGCAAGTGTTGCAAAAGACAAGCCGAATTGACTATGGGCGTGTGCTTTTCATGTATCGACTGCGGTCAGGTTGTAAAGATAGGCGAGAACTCGTTTAAAGTACCAGTAAAGAGCGTAAAAGACCTTAGCCCGGCATTGTGTCGCCTGAAGTACATTCTTGAGCACCACGGGCTTATAATGGGAGATGAGGATTGAATGGCTTGGATCTTTTTTCAGGAATCGGGGGAATCAGTCTCGGACTCAGAGACTGGGTTAAAACCATCGCCTATTGCGAAATTGAACCCTATCTCCAAAGAGTCCTTTTGTCGCGAATGCGAAGCGGAGACTTGGAAAAAGGGCCTATCTGGGACGACATACGGACTTTTGACGGGTCACCCTTTAAGGGAGTGGTTGACATTGTGCACGGAGGTTTCCCTTGTCAGAACATCAGTGGTATGGGAGATAAAACGGGGATTGCGGGAAAGCAAAGCGGATTATATTGGGAAATGTATAGAATCTTTGAGGAAGTCGAGCCAAAGTTTATTTTCCTTGAAAATGTTGAGGCCATCAAAAGCAGGGGAGGGGCTGAAGTCGTCCTTTCGCTTGCTGAGCTTGGGTATAGTCTCAGATGGTGCACTCTATCAGCGCAGGAAATCGGGGCCATCCACAAAAGAAACCGTTTTTTCCTTCTTGCCTACACCGACCGCCTCTCAAGCTTCCAAGCCGATTCGCAGACCTTCCCCATCAAGACTGAGCGGACGGCACGGGTGGGACTTGCAGGACACGCTGGGAAAGTTATTTCCAGAGATGATTGGAAGGAAAATTCCAACGAGCTTCTTAGAGGGAATGATGGGATTTCCCATAGGGTGGACAGATGCAGAGCTTTAGGAAATGCTGTAGTACCAGATCAGGCAAAGTGGGCTTTTAGAAAGCTGGTAGGTATTTAACGCCTAGAAAAACAAATGTTTTGGGGTAAAGTTGAGTGGAAAAAGAATTCTAAGGATCAGTGGAAAGTATTGTTTTTAAATAATGGGCTTGGTATAAAATAGGTATGCCCTACAAATGAGGTACACGATGAAAGAGCACGAAAGCGTAAATAAACGCATTGAATCCTTGCAAACGGAATATATAGCCCAAGAGCAAGAGATCGACCGCATTAATGATATGGTCCTTGGTCACAGGGATGCAATTACTAGGTTTGCGGAACAGCACAGGCAGCATAAATCAGATGTCCGCTTGCTACGTCAGGCCGTCCCTGTTGCAATTATTATCGGCGCTTTCATCGGTGCCATAGCCGCGAGAATTATATGAGCTTCAAGATCACACGGTACACACCGCTAAACAGCGAAGGAAACACCATAGGATTTCTTAGCTTCACGATGACAAAGACAGGGATGTTTTATAACGACTGCAAGGTTATTAGACGCAACACCGGAGATTTCTTTATTGGCGCTCCTAGCCGCGCCTACGACGGGGAAGACGGGGTTAAAAGGTACTCTCCTTTTTGGGGGTTTGAGGACCGCGCAACGTCAGAACTATTCCAACAAGGCTTGATGGAAGCAGTGCGAGCCCACTGGGAGGCCATGAAGGCACCACAGGCGACGCAAACACCGGTACAGGCACCACCGACACAAATAACCCAACAACACGCGCCAGAGCCCCTTTTAAACGGTGGACAGTCGCCTTTTTAAAGAAGATAGACGATGGAAAGGACACATTGCGACAAGTGCGGCGGTGAAATAATAGACAAGGGTTGTCCTTGCGGGGAGTGGTTACCACAAGGACACAACAACCAGTTTTTCCACGCACTAGAAGCGGCTATACAGGCATACAACGAACATTGTCACGATCTACCCATTAGCGGTGATCACTTCACCGGCACTTGCTTTGTGTTCTTTAAAGGCAATTACGAAAAAAGCCGTAGGGTTTTGGGTTTTATTCAGCATATCGAGGAACAGAAAGAGGGTAAATAATGGAAGGTGAAGACAAAAACCTACATCGAGGCATTCGTAAGTTGATGGGGATTTTAAAGGAACTAGTCGAACAGGAAGACCCCCCAAAGCTTTGGAGCCATTACGCCGAATGTCCCGATTGCGACAGCGTCCGGTTTTTTGACAACTCAGTACAGCAAGACGAACTATCTATTTGCCCGTGCCCTAGTTGTGGGCAGTTCTCTATAATCCATAGCGTGCAGCAGGAAGAAGAGGCGGCGCCAATGCCTTCAGAGCTTGCGAGCTATTTTGAAAGCATGCTCCTCAAAAAGCAAAAGATCCGACTAAACGCCAACGTCAAGGGCTGTATAGAATACTATTATGAAAATGACGATAGCGAGCATGTAAAGCCGCTTTACAAGGACGCGGGGAAACTTCCACTTTCGTTCTTCCCAGGGGATGAAATGATTGTTTTAGTGGCCATGATTAGGAAGTTGATCGCTGAGATTTTCCATGATTCTAGTGAAGATATTCCACACCAACATACGTACGCGTACGACGAACTTTCCAAGGTGTGCGATTTGATCAGGCGAGCGCTCAACGACTACGAAGAACACAATCTAGAAAAACTAAGGGAGCAATCCAATGACTGAGAAATCCGCGAAGAAGAAAAAGAGAAAACCCAAGCCCGTACCATTCCGTGGATTTCTCTACGATAAGGGTGTCATGGTTGGAGAGGTCCGGCTTGAAGATCCCCCGAAACACCTAGAGTTTCTTAAGTGGCGCCGCGCCTACCGGATCAATTCCGACGATGCACACATGCCAACGGAGGCGATGGCCGAGTTTATGCGGATAGGTCGTTGCCGGGTACCCTTCTCACAACCCAAGATGCCACCAAAGCACCGCACTAGCGCCATGCTTGACAAATACCGAGACTACTTCTTAGCTAAGGCCGCGCTAGACGATTACAAGGACGCTATGGCACTGTCTAAGAGTGGGACGCCAGAGGAAACAATAATGCACTTGATTGATGTCATGTACAGTCGCATTTTCAATTGTCCCGAGGTGTTTGATGAGCTTAAAGAGTTCATGGATGCCGAGAAAGAGGCGATGGAAAAAAAGGACGATGAAAAATGACCGAGCCAATAAATAAAGAACTTAGCCATAAGGCTACAGGAATTCTTAATATCATGGGTGATCAAGAACTAATCGAGTTTTTGAATGAGGTCTACGGACTTTTTGAAATGTACGACACGGACGAAAAAGAAGATGAACATCTTGAGGCCGAGATAGGAGAGTCTGTTAATGACCTCCGATTAATTCAGGCCGCTAGGGTGATGAGTAGAATTGCGGACCGATTTAGTAAACGTTTTAAGAAGATTTCCCGGAAATATCACGGTTTTGATGAGAAGTGCGAAGAGATCGCCGCTAAAATGGAAGGGATATAATGATCACAAATGAAGTGTTTTTTTGTGATGGCAAATGCTTAGATGATTGGAAAAAGCTAGAGCACGAGGGCTACGATGATCACTTTTGCAAAGTCTATCGCAATGATGGGATTATGATAGTGGATGGGAAGCGTGTTTATTGCTCTTCCTGGACACTTGTTACCGATAAGCTACCAGTTGATAAAGAATTGGTAATAGCCGCGAATGGGAAGGTTATGGATATGGCGAAATTCTATCTATTCACACGGCCCGGAGAAAAAAAACCAGGCTCTGAATTTCGCAATCTCAACGGTGATTTACTAACCACTGTAACAAAGTGGATGAAAGCGCCAGGGCATAACGTCACAGGCTATCTTGATGAAGAAGTGTAACCATAAGACTCTATCAAAATTATCTACCGGCGAGCTGTTTTGCTCTATATGTCTGGTAACGGTTGCCGCCGTTGAAGAGAATCCCAAAAAGAGATCGAAATACGGGGCGGTAAGGTGCAGTGAAGACGGTATAAACTTTGATTCGATTATGGAAAGGCGATATTACCGAGGACTAAAAGCTAGGCGTGATGCCGGTGAGATTCAGTATTTTTTGATGCAAGTACCGTTTCATTTGCCCGGTTCGATCAGGTACTTTTGCGATTTTATGGTAGTCGAAAATGACGGCTCTATTCGTTATGTGGACGTAAAAGGCGTTCAAAGCCGCGTTTTCATTAACAAAAAGAAGCAGACAGAGGCTCTATACCCTGTCAAAGTGGAGATTACAAAAGCATGAGCAAGAAAGAAATCAAATCCGAAATACCCGAGTCACCGATGATCCAAAAGGCGGCCAAGGCAAGAGCACGTAAAGCCAAGGAAAACCCGAAGAAAGCAGCGACAAAGAAGAAGCCGCGCGGGCAACCTTCCTTTATCACCAAATGGACCGATGCAGAGATTAAAGATGTAAAGCAAAAGTACTTTGATCACCTAGCCCAGGGCTTTCCGATAACCTCTTTTCATTATAAGTGCTCGTACAAGACCCTTAGAAAGATGATCCTAGAACGGCCGGACATGTTCCCCGCTGAAGAGTTGGAGATGATCAAGAGCCGCCGGTATCACACAATGATTACTATAGGTATGCAGCAGGCGCAAGGGCAAATTGAGAAAGGTAACGTCCAATCCTGGAAAATCCTTATGTACAATATGTTTGGATGGAAAGATAAAGTTGAATCTAAGCAGGAAATGAGTGTTGAAGATCAATTCAGGGCCGCCGTTCAAGCTCAAAATGCTAGGGAGATCGCAGAACTTGAAGAGGTCAAAGATACGGAGGATACCGCCAAACCTGGAAGCGAAGCGAGTTTTGATTAAGGGGATTGCATGACAGATTATGAGGCTGAGTATTGGAAGAACATAGCGACTAAAGAAAGCCGCATGGATAAACTGTATTGGATCAAGACCAAGAGCGGCTCAGTTGCGAAATATAAACGCAATTGGGCACAAAAAGAGATGAACGTTAGTTCACACCCAAAAAAGATAATCCTAAAGGCGCGACAATTAGGGTGCTCGACCGAGGTACAATTAAATATCTTGGACGACGCTTTAACAATTCCGAATTTGCATTGCGGGATTATCTGTCATACGCGGGACGATGCAAACCATATTTTCGAAAATAAACTAAGGTTTGCATACGATAATCTCGATCCGATCACGAAGGCCGCCGTTAAAGTCGAAACGGCAAACGTTAATGAATTGGTTTTGTCTAACGGTTCTAGCATTAGAGTTGGTACAAGCTTGCGATCTTCAACCTTGCAACGGCTCCATATCTCAGAATTTGGAAAAATCGCGAGAGCTAACCCCCACCACGCTAGAGAAATTATCAGTGGCGCACTTAATACCGTAGATCCTTTGTCGGGTGGTAAAGTCTGGATCGAATCAACCGCGGAAGGGCGTGAAGGTCATTTTTACGAGATGGTCAAATACGCCGAGGCTTTACAGCAGGCGGGCGTTAAGCTGTCCCCTATTGATTGGGAACTTATCTTTTTTCCTTGGTGGAAAGAGCCGGCTTATGAGCTAGACTTTGAGTACCCCCTAACAGCGGACGTTCGAGAGTATTTCGACACGCTTGATAAATCTCACGGTATCAGACTAAATCCGAAAAAAAAGTACTGGTACGCCGCCAAGCGCCGAGAGCAGCGCGGCGACATGAAGCGCGAATACCCCAGCTTGCCCGAGGAGGCTTTCGAGTCGACCGGGGACGGCCTGTATTATGCCAAGTGGATAGGTAAGCTTAGAGAGAAAGGACAGATAGGGAAGTATCCACCAGATCCTAGGATGCTAGTTGAAACGGTTTGGGATTTAGGGTGGTCAGACGCGACCGCAATTTGGGGCTTTCAGCGACAAGGCCACATGGTCCGATGCGTCTTTTTCTTCCAGAATTCCGGGGAAAACCTAGCCTTCTACGTCCGAAAGCTGAGGGACAAAGCCGAGGAGATGGGAATAACCTATGAAAATCATTGGTTGCCCCACGATGTCAAAGTACACGACATTAGCACAGGAATAAGCAGACTTGAGACCCTTAACAAGCTAGGGATACAGGCCGAGGTATTGGAGCCATTCCCCAAAAGTGAGGCTATCGACGCAGTGCGTAACCAGCTACCTAACTGCTATTTCGATGAAGAGGAATGTGACGCCGGGATCAAGGCGCTTGAGACCCATAAAAAGGTATGGGATAGCAAACAAGGCATGTACACGGACAAGGAATTTAAGAACTGGCACACGATTCACGCATGTGATGCTTTTAAATATTTAACGCTTGCGTTAGAAACGGGGGGTGATTACGACAATGATGAAGCGGACGTTATAGCCCAGCTCAACCGGCGTCGTCGATTATAAAATCGCTTCCATATATCAAGTGGTTTTTTATTTCAAGAAACTATACTCTATGGCATAAAAAGATTAGAGTAACAACGCTTTAGGAACCACCTTGGATAATGACTATCAAAAGGATTTCGACGACGCGTATGAAGAAGCTAGCGCACAATGGAATGCCTGGCTACCTGAGGCGTATCGAGATGAAGGCTTTTATCTAGGCCGACAGTGGACGGATGCAGAAATACAGCAGTTCGCCGAGGAACAGCGCACCCCTGTCGTTTATAATAAGTGCCGCCGAAATATCAAGCTAGTCACAGGATACGAACGCCGCAATCGTCTAAGCTCAATCATCAAGCCCAAAGAAAATAGTGATCAAGACGTGGCCGATATTTGGTCCGATGTTCTCATTTGGGCTCAAAAAGTCAGTCATTACCACTATACCCAGTCTGAAGCGTTCAAAATGGCGATGATCCCAGGGATTTCGCTAATGAATCCCTATCTTGATTATACGCAAGATTTGGTGAACGGTGATCCAAAGATGGCAATCGAGCCATACAATTCATTTTTGATTGATCCAAAGTTTAGCGATCAGACGCTAAAGAATGCGGATTATATCATGCGTCGGCGCTACGTCTCGAAGCAAGAGGCTTTGATGCTTTTACCCGATAGTGAAAGTGATATCAAATCCCTAGGCTTAGGTGTTGGTGACTATCAAGATAAGTTCCCGTACCTACGGATCAATGACAACTCAGAGCAAAACTTGCTTGCTTATGATGAGTTTTGGAGACGTACGCACAAAGAAGTAAAGACCCTTATCGAGCGCCCAACAGGTCGTACAATGCGATGGAATGGCAGCGATGAGGCCCTAGGTCTCTTTTTGCAGGAATACCCGTTTGTGGCAGTAGCAAAAAGCTATGTTCCTAGCGTTGAACGCGTTATTTATTTGCAAAACAGAGTGATGGACGTTGAAGAGGACCCGTGCGGAATAGAGGATTACCCCTTTGTACCAATCCTGGGTGACTACGTTTCGCACTTCGATGACTTTCGTTATAAGCTTCAAGGTTTGATCCGCCCAATGCGTGACCCGAACCGCGAGTTTAACATCTTGCGAATGAGCATGACGGACATAGCTCGAAGCCAGGCAAACAGCGGTGTTATTTACGAAGAGGGTTCAGTTAAAAACCCGCTCGATTTAGCTAAGACCGGCCAAGGTGTCGTTATTGCCCGTAAGAAAGGAAGTTCACCCCAGGCCGTCGAGAAGATCAGACCCGGCGAGATCCCCCAATCATTGCCAGCGCTTGCCGCGGAGATTGCACGAGATATCCAAGAGGACGCCGGTATAAGTGATGAGCTTCTAGGCCTTGGCGATACTGGAAACTCACAGATTAGCGGCACACTAGCCAAGAATAGGGCTTACAACAGCCTTACCACTCTTCAAGACGTATTTGACGGTCTAAGCTTCAGTCAGTCGCTTTGTTCCATGAAACTAATGAAGATGATGCAAGCGAGCTTTACACCCGAAAAGATCACACGAATCACAGAAAAAGAAGTACCGCCAAACTTCTATGATGTCGACCTAAGCCGTTTCGATGTTTCAATTGAAGAAGGGTTATTGACCGACTCACAAAGATCAATGCACTACGTCCAGTTGATGCAGGCGCGAGCCGCAGGCATAGACATACCTCAGCGTGCAATCATTAAGGCACTTCCAATCCAAGACAAAGCCGAGCTGTTAGAGGCATACGACGCACAGGCACAAGAAGCCCAGCAGCAAGAAAAAGAGATGGACGAACTAAAATCACTAAATATGCGCCTAGGCAATGCGAAGGTTGTGAAAGACCTATCACTAGCCGAGCAAGAGCGACGCCGCGGAGTAGCAGACGAAAAACTAGCCGTGTGGCGTGAGTCTGAAGCCGCGAAGAACGCAGCGAGCGCAGACCTAGATCGGATCAAGGGAATTAAAGAGCTTCAATCAATGGACCTTCAAAACGCCATTGCATCGCTTCAATTCCTTCAGACAATCCAAGAGCAAGAAAACCTAGAAGATCGTTTCAGCGTAAAACAGTCAATCGCGGAGACTGATAGAAGCGTCGCAATGCAAGACGCAAAATCCACACAAACGGCGGATGCGGCCTTTGACGACTTCCCGCCCGAACTATTACAAGCGCTTGAACAAGCAGGAGCACAACAATGAATTTCGGTGAAGCACTAACGCTTTTGCGCAGCGGCTCTAAAGTTAAGCGTTCAGAATGGGATCAAAAAGAATATGTATTCATGCACGACAAGTTTTTGCTAAAGCAAAGCTTGTATCCTGGCGCAGATGAAGGCACATTCATTGATCTTATTCATTTTTGGAGCCCCGAGGGTGGAGCTAGGGAATTGCTGGCCCAAGATTGGGAAATCTCAAAAGAAGCATAGTAATTGCCTACGCGACGGCCAAGCGTAGTAAACCAAAAGTGAGGATGACATGAAAGAAGGTATGAACAGCCGACTTGCAGAAAGTCTAGGAATGCGTAACGGACCCAAAAAGATGGGAATGAAAGCGCGCGAAAAGATGAGCGAGGGCATGGAAAAAGCTAAAGGCAAAGGTGCTTATAGCGGTGATCATGGAATGGATAAGGGAAGCAAAAGCCCATTTCCGTTTACTGTAATCGAAGGGCACAGGGCTAAATAATGGCTGAAATCGGAGACGTTCGACGCGGTAAAGCAAAGCAGCTTATCAAGGATCTTTGGAAACTTGCTGAGGATGCGGTTAAATCGTCTGAATTTGGATTCAAGAAAATGTGGATTCGAGTTAGCGAACGCCCCGACGATTTTAACCCTTATTTATCTCATAGAGCAGTAAAGATTTTTAACAACAAGCCTACCCCCCAAGTCAATAGCATGGTTTGGTATTGTGATTGGGAGAGTGGCAGAATGGATTTGATTAGGTGTCTACCGCGAAACCTGAATATCATCATCCCCGAACATCTGGAAAACCAGCATGTCGACGAGGTTGTTGTCGGGTCAGTGGGCCGCATGATCGACCATTATAAATAAACGGGGTCGCTTCCTTACCAGCGTTACAGGAGTGTTATGACTGAAGTACAAAGCAGCGTTACAGACGAGCCACCCGCTGAGGTTCAAAACGAAGGCGTTATAGCTGATACCGCCGATCAGCAGGGTTCCAAGGAATACAATTTTCGTAAACTGGAAGAATCAAAAGACAAGGAAATAGGTGAAGAGAGAGCCAAAGCCAGTTTAGCCCAACAGCAATTAGCAGTAATTGCCGACCGGCTAGACCGTCTAGAGAGAAGTAAAGAGCAAGTTGTTGATTACCGAGATCCTGATGATCTCGTGAACTACGGCGAAGTATCCCGCAAGCAGCAGGAATATGACCAAAAGATCGCAGTCTTAGAAGCGAAAGCGGAAAAGATGGTGAAACTTGAGGCCAAGGCTACTTACAGCGACCTAGATTCGGTGATCTCTTCATATGGGAAACAACTAAGCCCAGCCGTTGCAAAAGCTTGTTTACAAGCTGAGAATCCATATATCGCGGCATACGAGGCATGTAAAAACTCTCAAGCGTACTATCGTGACACAATGGCGAATAGCCAGCACGACCACGCCAAAAGGGCCGAAGCGAACGCAAAGAAACCCGGCAACCCGGCGCAACTCGGCGGAAAGGGTGCTCTAAGCGCAGCTAAGGATTACGCCAAGATGTCAGACGCGGAAATTTTACGTATGGGTGATCGCGCAAGGCTAGGCTAACCAACCATGAAGGTATTAGCAAATGTCGAACGTAACGACCACAGCAGAAGTGAGCGCAGGAGCAGAAGTTTATTTTGATAAACAACTACTTGCACGCGCACGCCCAAAGCTCATTCATAACTTGTTTGGGCAACGTAAAAGACTACCATCGAGAGAGTCAAAAACGGCGAAATTTCGTCGACAAGTAAACTTGACCCCGAACACTACCCCACTTTCTGAGGGTGTGACACCGGCCGGCAAGCAACTGCAAGTGATCGACATTCAAGCGGATGTGTCCCAGTATGGCGACTACCTTACCGTTACGGATGTTGTTCAGTATACGGTTGATTCCCCAACGCTAAACGACAACGCTAAGTTGTTGGGTCAGCAAATGGGAGAATCGGTCGACCAAGTCACAATGGAAGAGCTAGAGGCTACAGCCTCCGTCTATGCCTGTGAATTTGGCGACAATTCCAATACCCCAACAGAGATGACAGACCAAGATTTAGATATCGTGGTAGAGACTCTTTTGAATGCTTCCGCGGACATGTTCAGCCCTGTTATCCCTGGCGATAATAAGCAAGGCACCGTACCGATTCGTGAAGCATTTTGGGCAATGGGCCACACTAAATTGATGCGTGATCTTCAGTCACTAGCGTCGTTTGTGCCTACCAGCAGATACCCAGATCAACAGTTCAAAATGGACGCCGAGTGGGGATCAACCGATAATATCCGATGGTGCCTATCGCCCCTAGGATCTATCGACGTAAGTACAACCCCAGACACATACAACATCTTTGTATGCGGTCAGGATTCTTACGGTGTTGTAGAGCTTGAAGAAGGTATTGCAAGACATATCTTCAAGGAGCTTGGTAGCGGTGGTACTGAGGATCCATTGGATCAGCGGGCTACACAAGGTTGGAAGACGCTTCACACAGCGATCCTTCTAAACCAGAACTGGATCAGAAAAGTACAGTGCACACGTTCAACCGACTAACATAGGAGATAAGTCATGAAATCGAGATCTTTTAGCCTTACGTCGGGTGGAGCTGCTTACAATCTGATTGTAGGATTCGCGCCGACTAAAGTACGTATCCTTAACAAGACCAAGTTTGCAACGGACAATACAAACGTTGAAGCTCAATGGTCTGAAGGCATGGCCAACGGATACGCATACATGCGTAAAACCGGTGACGGTGAAGTAAACAGCGTGATTATCACGTCCAACGGTGTTACACGCTACAATGCGTCTAACTTCGCTGAAAACAAGTATACAATCACAGGAATTTCGGCAGCTACTCAAGCAGTCGTAACAGCGACCAATACGGCCTCAGTTGGTGATTATGTATATATCAGCGCCGTAGTCGGAATGGTAGAGATCAACAACGCACATTATAAGGTAGTCGCGGCTTCAAGTTCAGCAATAACACTTGATGTTGATTCTAGCGCATTCACCGCTTATGCAAGCGCTGGTGTTGCTCAGAATGTAAGCGCCAACCAGAAAGATAATGGCGGTGCGGGTATCACGCTTGGTACTAGTGTTGTTGGAGTAGACGGGGATGTTATGGAAGTTTATTGCGAACTTGATGACATGGCCTTTGAAGCTCTTGGCGACATTGGTTAGATAATCTAAGAGGGGGATTTCTCCCCCTCTTTATAACCTTTAAGGACAAGCAGTAAATGGCAAAGAAAAAATCTGATGAAAACTCTATGAACTTCCCCGTTATATCAGGCGAGGAAAAGACCATGAAGAGTGACCAAGATCTAAGACTAGAGTTGATGGAAAAGCGACTAGAAGAGCAAGCGGCCAAGATGGAAGCTATGATGGACTCTTTAGAAGCTAAAGAAAAAAACTTGTCCGAGTGGGAAGACGAAATCAAGATCCGCACTTCTAAAGGGAAGAAAGAGCGCAAATCTAAAGATGAGCCTATACCTATGGTATTGGCTAAGTTTCGTAACTTCAAGCCCGGCGAGCGAGGTTCAGCACTTGAGTTTTGCAAGCAGCAAGATCAATACCGCTTGTCAGACAACACAGATTATTGCTTACCTTCCGAGATTGCCGACCACCTCAATAACATTCAAAAACGTCATTGGGAAAAAGACAATCACGGCAACTTGCAGCCTACGAATACTTATGAAAATATGTATTTCGTACAGATCCTTGATACCTTTTGGAAGGACCAAAGGACAGGCGACTATTACAAGCTAGAAAACCGAGATGGCGAGTCGGTGCACGTTCCTTACTCACCTGAAGGGATTGACGGACTTAGACCGCTTAAAGAGGTAAAATAAATGGCTCTATGGGATTTAGACCAAATCAAAGCATACGTGCGCATTCTTACCCAAAAGAAGGGCGCCGCGTATTCTGATACGGACCTGGGCAACGATATCAACCGGTACTATTATTACAAGTTCCCGCTTGAAGTTCAGCCGGGCGAGTTGCTTGATTGGTATGAATTTAATACCGTTGCATCTACGGACACTTATGCAATTAACGACGATGAGGCGACCGTTATACAAGCGCCCCTGTACGTTAATAACATCAAGGCCCGTGTTTGGCTAGATCCCGAGAGTTTTTATGATAGGTTCCCGCAAAATAGCACGTACGACGAGCAGCGGCCCCAACACGCATTAATTTACGGTGGAAATATTGTTTTCAGGCACCCGCCAGATGCAATTTATCCCGTTAAAATACAGAGTGTTTTGCGCCCCACGACCTTGACAGCCGGGACACAGACACCCACAAGAGAGGAATGGGGGCCTATTATTGCGTACGGGACAGCAATAGAAAAACTCACAGCGTCGCGAGATCTTGACGGGGCTAATACGCTTCGCGAAATGTACGAAGAGCACAAAAGCACCGCACAGGTCAGGACGGGGCAACAGCTCTTTTCCGGTCGTGTCGTAGGGAGGTACTAGGATGACGTGGAGAGCCGCCGAGCCAACGAACCAACGAAATATACCCGTTGGGTCTAACTATATTCGACAGAATTGGGAAGCCATACAAGCAGTGTGTAAATTAACACGACTTAATGCCGGAACACCAATTCCCGATTACGTGCCTTCCGGTACTGATATGTGGATTTACGCAGATTCAGCGCCGACAGGTTGGACGATTCAAACAAGTCTAGGTGATAGCCTCCTAGCGGTGAAAGGCGGCACAACGTACACAGCGGGCGCAGATACGGCCGGGACATGGACACAACCCGATCATACGCTTGTTGAAGCTGAAATACCGGCCCACACGCATACACTTAGCCCCCTAACCACGGGACTAAACCAACGTGGATCAGCAGACACAACTTGTTACAAGTTCGCTACCGGGACGCTTACAAGCAGTTCTTACGGCGGAGGCGGGACACACAATCACGGCGATACATATCGCCCGTTGGCAAGAGTCGGAATAATCGCGAGGAAAGACTAAATGGCATGGGACCCAGACAAACCGGCAGACGCAGACACAGCCGCTACGATGATGACCGGAGTTCTAGCCAACTGGACCGCCTTGCAGACCGTTTTGACCTCAACCCGTCTAACTGATTTCACAGAGATACCGGACTTTTTCCCAGAGGGCACAATAACCTTTTTCTATCGTGACACGGCCCCGGCGGGTTGGACCATCGTAGATGACTTAGGTGATGCCCTTTTAGCCGTTGTGGGTGGTGCTACCTACACGGCAGGCGGACAGAGTGCGGGCACTTGGACACAACCCGATCATACGCTTGTTGAAGCTGAAATACCGGCCCACACACACGGGTTTAGCAACTTCAGCACTGAGATAATAACAAGAGGATCGGCAGATACAACACGGTATCGCCAGTCTAGCGGGGGAACAAAAGCCACATCGTCTACCGGTGGTGGTACAGCTCATAATCACGGCGATGAATGGAGACCAGCGGGACGCGTTGGGATTCTTTGTGCCATAGACGACCCGGCGGTGTAATGTGAAAGGAACTTGCAAAAAGGAAGAGTGCCCATTTTTCAAGGAACACGGCAAAAAGTGCCCGTTCTTCGTTGAAACCTGGTGGAAAGAAGGCGACAGCGGAAAAACGGAACTAATTGAAGATTGCGCCCCCGTTCGAGCAATGCTTATGCAACAGGACTTTCACGGGCGAATGGTTGGAGTACAACAAGCGGTAGAAGAACAGCGAAACAAGGTCAACGACCTAGATAGCTCCTTTAAGACGGTCTTAGAGCAAACACGCGAGTACATCAAATATCAGCTTAGGGAGCAGTCGAAAAACATGATCCAATCAAAAAACTCTCTCCGTCAGCGTGTAATAGGCTGGATGGGGGTTGAAAAATGACTTATCAGCCTTTTCTAGTTGCAGACTTCCGCAATGAGTCGGGACTAAACCGCTACGGCGATCCTTGGTTAACACCGGCCCAGTCTTTCGAGAATCTTCGCAACATGCGGCTTACCGATGGCAGGCTTTCAAAACGTTCAGCACAGACCATATACGGTCAGTGTGGGCATGAAAACCTAGCGGAGGCCGTTGGTACATCGGGATCAACAAACTACACTCACACCCTAGCCAACCTTTCGGTAATCCCTAGATCTCTAAAGGTGTACGAAGTCGGCGGCGCGCAAGAGCTAATTGATAATGGTCTAGGTACATTCACCGGAAACGGTACCGGCACAATCGACTATACCACCGGGGCTATTGATGTCGATTTTGATGCCACGACCGGCGCGGCAGTAATTGCCGACTATGTCGATGATACGACAAGCTCACCTATCCGGGGTATTTTCAGATTCAAGGATAACGACGGGACCGAACAGCTTATAGCGCTAGACACCACTCGCTTACATTTGCTTAATACATCCAATCAATATTTTTTCCCCCAGGACACCAGCGGTGGCTCGTATGCCAATTGGAGCAGCACTAATCTGGTTTGGGCAGCCGCGGAAGATGACAAGATATGGTTTGTGGATTTCGACACCTCAAGCGTGATTAAGACGTGGGACGGCACCGACATAGCAACCCAAACTCTTACGATAAATGGAAGTAGTCACACAGTCACAACGGCCCTAATGGTTTTCTTTTGGGAAGATCGTATAGTGCTACTGAATACCGTAGAAAACACAGGAAGTAACACCCCTTTCCGTCAGCGTGCTAGATGGTCGCAGCGTGGGGCTTCCGGTATATGGCTTGATGATGAATTCGGCAAGGGTGGCTTTACCGATGCAGCTTCAAACGAGGAAATCATTAGCGCTCGATTCCTCAGCAACCAACTAATCGTACAGTTTGAGCGCTCCATTTGGCGCCTACGTTATACGCAAAACCCGGATCTTCCTTTCATTTGGGAACAGTTAATCACAAACCGTCAAAGTGCGTCGACTTTCGGTACATTGTCCTTTGATGAATACGTTTCGTCTATTGGTCTCGATGGTCTCTTTGCGACGAACGGACAGACAGCATTTAACATTGATACGAAGATTCCCAATCTAGTCACAAACACCTTTGATAACGACTCTATAACACGAGCCTACGCAATCCGTGATGACCATTACAAGCGCGGTTTGATTGCATATCCCAGCACTGAAGAGATCACAACAAGGAACGATCAATATTTAGTGATCCAATACGAGGAAGGCACGTTTTCAATCTACGAATCCGTAGCGCTTTGTTTTGGTGAGTGGAAGACGGCCCAGGATATCACCTTTCAAGATCTCGAAGGAACGGTTGCAGACAACGTAAATGTGAAGTGGGGCGACGGTCAATTGCAGTCGGGGTATCCGATAATTCTTGCAGGTGGCGCAACGGGATACGTCTACTTTGTTGAAGACATTACAGCCGCCCAGGACGAAACCACTTGGATAGCGACACCCACAAATTTCAACTTCGAGTTTCTAACCGGCCAGCTCAACCCGTTCAAAGAGGCAGGAATTCAATGTTCCCTAGGCCACGTTGAATTTTTAGTTGATCGGCAGGACAACCAGAAATTCACCGTTGATTGCATGACGGACTATGATAGTGAGGTTGTTGTATCACAGGAAATTGATTGCACGGGCAACGGAGAATTCCAAGATAAGATATGGGTTCATATGGACGTAGGTGTTACCGGAGATGCTATACAACTTCATGGATACCTAAGCGAGGATCAACTAGCCGATGCCGAGACCGGACAAACGCAAGTTGAAGTGTTCGCGTTCCGTTATTGGTTCCAGGAAGCCGGGAGGATTGTAACTTGACCGTAAGATCTAACGTATCAAATCGAGAGCTAAACTATGAAAACCGTAGCGAGGTATCGAAGGCACTAGAAAGCATTTTCCTAACGCTACGCGGGGAAAGTGAGACGTGGGCACCCGTTGTACAGGGAGGTACTACCGCAGGCGTTCCGACGTATACGAGCGGTGAGCAGTACGGCTATTACTTCCGTCAAGAGCACTTTGTCGATCTATACTTTAGCGTCGCTTGGTCAGGACACACGGGCGCGGGTGATCTTCAGATTGTCACCCCTTTCACCGCTCAAAGGTTCTATTCCGATCTTTGGATCGGTGAGGTTGAATCGTCGATAGCATCAACGTTTCCCACGGGGCGCACATACCTAAACACTAGGATCAACCAGAACAGCAATATTATTGAGATTGTCGCCTGTGGTACGGCGGTCACTTCCTCTTTGATGCAGTTAGCAACAACGGGAAGTTTCAAGGGACATGTAAGATTTCCAATTCAACTAGACCAAACGAGGGGGTGATCATGTTTATTTTTAGACGAATTTTCGACGTGAAATTGATACCCGCTTATCTTGTCGACCAAGTGCCGGACACTGAAACACAAACTTTTTATTCCTCCTTGGCCAGTCTTAACCGGATGCCCACGAATTTTGTCGAAGTCGTGCAGGATGATTCATTTAACATTATCGGTTTTTGTTGGGCCGTATTAGAGCCCACGAGCTTAGAAATGCATGTTAATACTGTCAGTTTGCTACGAGAGTACCAGGGCGACGGGGTGGCATTGAAAGAATACATAGAACATTTACGGAAGCTAACTAGCGGCACAAAAATAAAACGTGTTACATGGGCCACAGACCGCCCGGCTTTTTATGAAAAGCTTGGCTTTAAAAGAAGCAAGCAAATATTTTTAGAATACGACTTAACTAGCGGGGTCAATGATGGGTAAGAAGAAACCAGGCATAGAGAAGGTGGACGCCAAAACAGGCGAGCAGATATCCGGAATTAACGAACTTCTAGCCAGTCTAGAGGGTATTTCACCGGAGCTTTTGGGAAAACTAGGTATAAACATTCAAGATAACCCTCTTTTTCAACAAGCGTCAGACGCGTTGAGTCAGTCGATTACAAATAGCTTTGATCCCGAAGCGGTTACACAGGCTTTCAACCAGAATATCGCCGATCCTTCCCGACAGAATTTCCAGGATCAGGTATTGCCAGCGATTCAAGAGCGTCTAGGGCGAAGCTCCGCAACAGCTAACACGTCCCTAAAGGGAGCAGTGGACTTAGAGAAGCAGCTAGCAGGCGGGTTGTCTAATGAGCTTATCAACCAACAGCTCGTAGGACAACAGGCATTAGGCCAGGCGCTAGGGTTTGCACAGGCTCCACAAAACAGTAATTTGATGGATATCAACGCTCTATTACAGTCGCTAGGATTGGGAACAGGTACAGACCTCTTTGCACTCAAGCAAACGCCAGGACAGGCAGGCGCAGGCGGGGCAATTGGAGGGGTAGCGGGTACCGCTTTAGGGTCCCTATTTGGACAACCAGCAATCGGCGGGACTCTTGGTAGCGCCATCGGCTCACAATTTTAGGGGGTTAAAATGGTTCAGATCTTTAACGAAATCGGCACCGAGCGGACGCCGGAACTCGACAACCTAATTGCTAATCTTCCCGGGCAAGTTCAGTCATTCCAGAATAATCAAAAACAAAACCAATCGCTGGGCGACCTTGCGGAACAGCTTGGAGTTTTCGACTTAACGGGTGAGGGTGGCACGGGTATTGGAATTGATCGGGATACGTTTAGCAACCTACCCGCCGAGGCTAAAAACGCTGTTTTAAAGCCGGCTTTTGAACAGATTCAGCAAAAGCGAAGCGCTGAGACCGTAGCGCGTAGGGTGACAGCTTACGAGAAAGCCGCCGGTGTTGCCGCGGGAACTTTCACAGGTCTAGACGACGCAGGGGCTCAGAAACTGGCTGTTGAGTTTGTTAAGCAGAATGCAGCGGGGCAGAAATTGCCGGATCAAGTGAAATCCTATCTTGCTAGCGCACAGAAAAACCTTTCGGAAGCGGAAGAGCTGATACCTATTATCGAAAGGTTGGACGTTCTTATTGATAGTGGTGGAGCCGATGCAAACCAGATTGGTAACTGGATCGGATCACTACCCGGTTTCGGTTGGATGAAAAACCCGGACAGCGTCGAATTTGATTCAGGGTCTAGCCTTCTAATTGAGAAATTTAAGAAAGCAATCGGTGGAAGAATCACACAGGTTGAATTTGAAGAGTTCAAGAAGAAGCTACCCGGAGTTGGGAAGAGTCGAGCCGCTAACAAGCAATTGCTCGAACTACTTACCAGCGGATCAAAGATTGCACAGCGCAGACAACAGCTAATCAATGACATTCGACGAGAAAACGGAGGTTTTTCCCCCGCGGACATTGATATTACCGTCGAAGATCAGTTAAGGGATGAGCAAGAGCAATTCCGACGCGACATGAATAGTTTTGGTGAAGAGCAAGAGGAAAAGGCACCTATCCAACAGCGGGCCGGATTTGTGGCGATGCGCGATCCAAAGACAGGACAAGAAAGGTACATACTTGAAGCCAACGTGGCCGCCGCACAAGAAGCAAAATGGCAGGTGGTACAGTGAAAGAACCCAATTTCTTAGATGGCTCCGAGCCAATCGAGACCGAGCCACAGCAACTTGATTTCTTGGCGGGTTCTGAATCCATTGACCGAGCAGCCCCGGAAGACAGTTTTTCACGTTACGGAATTCTACAACCGTCCGTAGGGATTGGAACCGGTTTTTTTGGCGCCCTTGGATCTATGGCGGACTTGTTAGGGATCGGTGTACAATGGACGTCTAACATGTTTAAGGGTCGTCAGAATATCGAGGATTCGGGATCGTTTGCAACAGCGTCACAGGATTATTTTGAAGGTCGTGAAGAGTTTAAAAAGGGCTTGCCCGGTCAGCGAATACGCCTACAGAACGAAGCGGAAAACTTTGGAAAGATTGGGACAGGCGAGCTAAGTTTTACCGAGCAAATGGCGCTCTTGATGGGGGATGATGATGGTATGCCCCAAGCTAGTCTCTTGGCAAACATTCAAGAAATTGGTCAGGCTGTCGGTGCATTGACTAACGGGTTTACAGACCCAAAGACAGCCAACGAGCGTATTGGTCGGCAAACTGGCGAATTTATTGGGGCTACGGCCTTTCCTATGGGACGCGTTGCGAAGGGTGCTGAATTGATTGCGGCCGGCGGTGGGGGTCTTTTGTCAGGTGTAGGACGCGAGGCCGGTGTAGGTCCAATGGGAGAGCTTGGTTTAGCTTTGCTAGGAACTGTTGCAACAGGGTCGGCGGTTAATGTAGCTAAAGCAGCGCCAGCCGTAGCCAAGAATCTAGCGACAGATTTCAGGGCAACCGTAGGCCGTGGAGTTGCTAAAGTTCCGTTTTTAAAGGTAACGAGCAAACAGTTAAGGAATGATGTAATCGCAGCGGCTAAGGCTGAAGGTTTAGAACTTCCCCTTTCAGCGATCACCGATAACGAAATCTTACGATTCCTAGAGACTCAGCTAGCTGAAAGCTCTATTGCAGGTGGAGCAATTGACAAAGCCAGGGAAAAACTAGCTAAACAATATGTTTCGAGCGTTAACCGCACATTCAAAGAGATCAGTAAAACGGCTTCACTCGATAAAGCAGCAGCGGGCGCCGAGCTTAAGGGCGCGCTAGTCGACGCCGAGAAGCTAGGGGCTGCTAAGAATAGAGCTAATTACGATCTAGCTGAAAGCCTAATACCACAAGGGGACGTGACAAAAGCCCCTAACGTCGTCAGCAAGATTGACAGCTTGATTAACAGGCTAGAAAAGACGGTTAAACCGTCGAAAGAAGAGGCTTCAACCCTGAAATATCTTAAGGGTCTCAAGGATGAATTCTTTGTTCCTGTTCAAAAAGAAGGGGTGCAACTCCTAGACGCAAGAGGCAATCCGTTAACCAGGAAAGCAGCGGCAGCGGTACAAAAAGAACTTCCAGCACAAAACCTTGTCGGTTTGCGTCGCTCTCTTAATGACGAAATTGACTTTGTGGCGCAAGGAGGCTCTAAAAAACTTCTCCGATCGTTACCCGGTGAGCTTGAAAAGGATATTGAAGCCTACGGAAAAAGGAACGCCGAGTTTTTGGATGCGGAAAGGATCGCGCGGGCCGAGTTTAAAGAGTATGCCGAGACCTTCCGTAATAGGGAGATCAAGAACGCTCTACGGAACGAGACTCCCGAGGATTTGTTAAATCTTGGATCGAAGCAAAGTAACATCCGCAAGGTTGAAAAAGCGCTCGACTTCCTGGGTAAAGAGCAAGGAAATGCCAAGTTTAACCAGTTTCGACGAGCAAAAGTTGAAGATCTTATCAAAGACAAAATCATAAGCCCTAAAGATTCACAGGTAAGTTTTCGCAAAGCTTCTAATATGCTGAATGATACCAACAAGGCCGCTATTCTTAAAGAATTGGTAGGACCGGAAGGTTTCAAACGCTTGCAGAATCTCCAGAAAATCGCTGATGGGATTGTACAAGGCGCGGAGAAGTTCGCTAACCCTAGTCGATCCGGTGCAAAGGTTGCGGATATAGCCGCTTACGTGTACGCAGTTAAATCGGCGGCACAATCAGTATCTACAGGGAACCCGCTTCCATTGGTAAAAGCAGGATTTACAGTGTACGCACCTAAGCTTATGGCCGACATGATCACAGATCGGGCGTTCATTGAACAATTGATAGACGCAGCCAGAAAGGGCAAAGGGACCAACGCGAAAGCCTACTTGAAATCGCTTGGAGCCGCGGCCGCAACGTTGCAAACAAAGGTGATACAGCTTGAAAAAGATGAGCGGGAAACGCCTAGCATATAACGATAATTTAATGTAATCTAAAATAGATTAACCATGCAGCATGTAAAGCGGGTTTACATGTGCAATTAACCCCAGAGGTGATGAAAATGGTAGCAGTAAAAAACTCAGCGATCTACGACGGTCGCAAAATTGCCAGCTCTAAAAAAGCCGGCACAATGCAATATGCGACGTCTACGCAAGCACTAGCTCTAAGTCGGCTAGACAGGTCTCTTTCACCCGGTCTTTTGTCGACCGTACTAGCCCAGATCGGACCATCTCAGCTAATAGCTGAAGGCTTCCAGCTTTACGCAGACGTAACGCTAACAGCGGTACAAGTTAAAGCTCTCGCAACCACTCCGATCACGCTTGTCGCCGCTCCAGGTGCGGGCAACGTCCTAGTTTTCAAGGGTGCGCTCTTGAAGCTTGTTTACGGGTCGGAAGTTTTTGCGGAACCATCCGCACCGGACGAACTACAAATCAAATATACCGATGCGTCCGGTGTTGGCGTATCTGTAGAAGTAGATGCGACCGGATTTATCACGGCCACCGCCAATACGTACAGCAACGCTATCCCAGTAGTTAACGCTATCGTAGCGGCAACCGGTGCCGAGAATGAAGCCCTTGTTTTAGACAACACAGGTGCAAACTACACCGGAAACGCTAGTAATGATTCAACGCTAGTAATCCGTACTTTTTATCAAATCGTATCTATCTAAGGGGGGTGTAACATGGCTGAAAATAACCCACCTGTTAACCAGTTGGATAGCAACGGGAACACCATTAACACCGGTGCCTTTCAATGGAAGATGCGAGCCTCTAAAGAGGGCGGATCTAACATTACGATTATTGGATATGCCAAACCGGGGTCGGCTTTGACGGCTCCGAAATGGACTGTTCAACAACACACCTATGATGCCGCGGCGGATATCGTTGCTACCAACTTCGCAGAAGGAAGCAACCGTTTTGAACATGTTTGGGACGATTCCGCGAACATTACGATCACGGCAGGCACTAAGGCCGATCCTTGCGTACTTACAGCAGTAAATACGCTAACGGATGGGGATATAGTGGAGATTACCGGGGTTGGCGGGATGACGGAATTAAACGGAAACTTCTATCAAGTCGATGATGCTACGGGGACAACCTTCAGCCTTAACGATCTTGACGGGGCTAATATTGATTCCTCATCTTTCGGGGCTTACACTTCCGGGGGTGTGGCAAACGCACGGAATTTTTCAAACTATTCATTTAGTTAACGGAGATAGGCCGAATGACAACGTATAGAATCAACGCCTTTCTGAATAAGCTCCAACTCATTGGGGTTTTAAGCAAGACGGACACACGTAACCCAACGGCGACGGATTGGACTTATCCGGTTCCGACCCTTTGGATTAATACCGCGAGCGATTCGGCCTATCTTTTAGTTCATAATTCAGAAAATGCGGCAGTTTGGACGGAGATAGTACCGTCGGAAAGCTCATTTACACAAGGGAACGACGCCCTTGCAATTTACGATATCACAGTAGCCGTGCCCGGTGCCCCATCCGCCGGAGACGGTTACATCTTGAGCGCTACGGGTACCCGTGACGTGTCGTGGACTAATCTAGGCGCCACATACAAAGATTATGTGATCTACGATGGTGCGGCCTGGAAGGTTTCAACTCCTATGGGGGGATCCATCGTTTATGTGGATTCTCTTAAAGAGCTATTCATCTATGCAGATGACGTATGGAAGAGCTTTCATGAGATGATGCCTTTTGACTTTCAAGAGTCTGTTTTATCCTTTGCCGATAATACGTCCGCACCTCCTACCGAGGTCACGGGTGATCGGTATATCTTGGACACGACAGGCGGCGGAGTTAACGCAGGTTGGGACGGTGCAGCGGTGGCGGACCTAGTCGAGTTTGATGGTGTAACGTGGCACGCGCTAACCCCATCCGAAGGGATGATGGCAAGTGTTGAGGACGTCGATAGCGTTTATATTTATGTGGCCGGTTGGTCTCCTCTTATCACCTCCACAAGTCTAGTTCTAAATGGTGACACGGGTACAGCTGCCCCAGACGGTTCCGGTGAAATGGACCTAACCGGTGATGTCACATCGGGAATTGTCACCACGGGCGATAACGTCAAAACTTTAGCATTTTCAGCTTCTCAAGCTTCAGCGACACAGCGCGGAACGCTTGAAACTGCAACCGATGCCGAAGCAATAGCACAGGCGGCAACAGACAAAGCGCTTGTTCCGTCTAACCTTGCCGCTTTGGTACCCTGGACCGTCCCAAATGGTGGCCTAGGAGTCGCAACCGTCACCGGGATACTCACAGGAAATGGAACGAGTGCGGTTAGCGGTAGTGCTGTTACCCAATACGGTGTTTTATTAGGTGGGGCGTCTAACGCGGTAGGATCAACAACGACAGGGGTGGCCGCAGAGGTGCTCACCTCAAATGGTCCGGGGCTAGATCCGACTTTTCAACCGACCGCGTCAACCGTCTCCGAAGGGGACATAATCACACAAGTTTACCTAGGGATGGGGTCTTAACATGACAACAGTATTAAAAGTTTTAGGGCAGTCAGCGCCCTCCGCCACAACGCTAACCACACTGTATACCGTTCCGGCTTCAACCGAGGTTTCGACGTCAAGTATCGTAGTGTGTAATAGGTCGGCAACGGCAACATCATTTCGTGTAGCAGTTAGACCAGCTGGTGCGGGAATCTCTGATGAACACTACCTTTATTACGATGTAGCAATTCCAGGAAACGACACGTTTGTTGCAACAATAGGCGTGAGCATGGAAGCCTTGACGGTGGTATCGGTTTATGCTACACTGGCGACATTAAGTTTTTCAATATATGGACAAGAAATCACTTGAGTCTCAAATGAAGCACACCGAAGAAACAAAGAAAAAAATTAGCGAATCCCGAAAGGGCCAACCCGCATGGAATAAAGGAACGAAACAAAAAAACTTCGAACCCAAAAAATGTAAACTGTGCGGAAATATTTTTGAAAAAAACAAACACATGAACGCGCGTCGGTGGTTTGCTAGAGAATTTTGCAGCATACAATGCTCAAAAATAAACACAACAGAGACGCCTCCTAAAAAATGTGAAACGTGCTCTGAAATATTTTACAAAAACAAATACACCACATTTAAGAAATGGCCGCACAGAAAATTTTGTAGTAGCAAATGTTCTCTAGCCAAGGTCCAGAAAGATAGAATAGGCACTAAATTATCAAAAGAGTGGTGTGAGAAGTTAAGTAAAGCGAATATGGGACAAAAAGCTTGGAATAAAGGCACGAAAACTAAATTAAATTGTTTTTTTTGTAAAAAAGATTTCTATCCACGTAACGGAAAAATTAAGAACGTGAAATTTTGTAGCTTACAGTGCTCTGGTAAATCACAACGTTTTAAATCTAGATACGCTAACAGGGGTGAAAATCACCATAATTGGAAAGGCGGCGTAACCAACGAGAACGAAAAGATCAGGAGATCGGTAGAATACAAAAAATGGCGTTACGAGGTTCTTGAGAGAGATGAGCATAAATGCGTTAATTGCGGTTCAGAAGAAAATATTTGGGTCGATCACATAAAGCCGTTTCATTCATATGTTGATTTGAGATTTGATGTTAATAATGGTAGGGCTTTATGCCGTGATTGTGACAAAGAAATAGGTTGGAGCTTATTTAAAGACGATAACCCCCAAAAACGACAAGTGCAAAAGGTTTCATAAACTTCAAAGTACCAGAAAAGAGGTTAGCAGTATGAGTCAAGGATATATCACAGGTCGGCCATCGGTAACACCGCTACCAATTACCGAGGGCGGCACCCAGCTCGAAACGATCACCGACCATGGTATTTTGCTTGGTTCTGGAACCGATGCGATAACCCCTACCGCAGCGCCTGGGGATGGGCAGCTTCTAGTCGGTGCAGCCTCGGCAGATCCAAATCTAATCACGGCATGGATGCAGCAAGGGAACAACTGCTTCTTCTGGAATCTGTCGTTTACCCATTCAGCAGGTACATTGACTCTAGCAGGTTCGGATGGGACAGCTCTTAGCGCCACTAATCCTGGATATGTAGTGATGCCTAGCAACGCTACGCAAGGGCGGATGGTACTTCATAAGATCGCAGCTAACGAAACTCTAACGGTGTCTGACCTAACTGACAATTTGTTCGGGACAACCATAGCGATCGCATGGGCAGACGAACTACCCCTCTATATTGGTTTCATGGCAGACGCCGCCGATGCTAATCTTGAACCAATCATCATGCGGATTCCTCATGCTACAGTGTCACCAGCAGCGTCAGCGAATATCGGCGATCCATCGTCAGCGACAGCCGACTTGCAGAGTAGTGTGTTTGCGTGGAACGACATTACTGAAGGAAACTACCAATCGATGCAGCTTGGTCTTGTAGGATCTCTAACGGCTACGAAGGCTGTGACTACTGATGCCTGGACACTAGTTGCACTTACAGACAACGACGGTGTGGGTAGATGGAATGAAAACCGCACTTTCGATGGTCCAGCAGGACATAACGGGGCGGACGCTGGAAAATGGTTTGTTCAAGCGTCCGGAACAGCACCAGGTTTCAGTACTAACGTGGTTAATTATCGTCTATCAAGAGCCGGTATGCTACTGGCACAGTGTTCATTTGTAACGGTCAACGTGGCAGGGTCAGGGACAGCACAACTTGAATTTGCGAGCCCACTTAAACGAAATACTGGTTTCGCCTCTATGGCATACACAGCCTGGTATTACGATGCTTCAGCAGCGGTAAACAGAATCGGTGTTAATAGTTCTAGAGGTGATACGGACCTAGTCGGATTCACTATAATAGGGATATCAAACTCGACTATTCAACAACAGAATATAGACACGTCGGACCAGCTGTATTTTACATACAACCAACTAGTTACAACAACAGAATAGGAATATCATGCAAACAAAAGAAGAATTTGAAGAAGAAAAAAAAGCGGCAAAACTGTCTATGAGGGAAGGCCTTTCTTGGAGACAATATTTTAACACAGACACGATACTAGACGCTTTAGTTTTAGGAACAAACGATCACTTGCTTGTTGAAGTTAGAGAAGTTCAAAAAAAACTAGATGAGGTGTATGAGACTAAAGCGCACATCATGAATAGCGCAGATGATGCCGCGTGTAGAAAATGCATGGATGAGTTTCGCAAGCCTGAAATGGTCGTTGTTGCTAAGAAAAACGAACTTCCAGCCCGGCGAGGTGTAAAATAAAAACTCTTATCTCAGTTGCGTTTTGCCTTTTCCTGTCGAGTTGTTCATATATGAAGATGGGACAATCAGCATACCAGGCCATGCCCGACGAAAACCCGGTTGAAGAGGTCGCGGAATGGGTACTTGAACAGGGTGCGAAGTTTATCACTGGCGAGAATGCACATATTGACCTTTCGGGAGATACGCCCGAAAACTAAGGTAAAAAAAAATAACCCTCCTCCTCCGTCCTTCCGTTGCGGGTGCTTTTGGTGGACTAATATTATCTATACTTGCACTTAGAAGGTTGCGAAACCAGCTTTCCTCCATTAGCTAGGTGCCCTATAGTCCCATCCTATAGGTCGCTGTTTCGCGTATTATCAATCGAACAATAATCGACCAAGTTGGATAAAAGCCGACGTATCACGGCTATGATGTATATTGCTATTAAAAACTTTATCTCGAACATTTTATTTCCCTCTTAAAAATAGAGGGGGCTTTCACCCCTCTTTGTTATTGTTAACCCTTGTAAAGCTCGAAGCTCTCAAAGAATTTAGCAGAATTTGCGGCCGCTTGTTTGATGATATCTTCTCGACTTTTAGACGTCGCCGCGCTAATTTCGTCGATATACTCCAGCTTTTCAGCATCTAGAGCGTCCATGAATTCCTTTTCTTCCTTCGAGTTCTCAGACTTAGCGACAAAAACTTTGTCTGTATCTTCAAGGTTGATCTCTTCCATTTCTATTACATCGCTAGCTAGGTCACACCCTCCAATCACTTCAGGAAAGAAGTTGCGACATAGGTCGCGCATGGCAGAGTGAAATAGCATTTTGCGGGGGTACTTGCTCCACGTATCCTTTCCCAACAGCCCGGCTTTCTTTGCATCTTGCAGGGTGAACGCCTCTTCCCACGTCGTGCCGTCCTTGCGGATGCCGCGAAGATGGCAGATCTCCGCCGTGTGCGTGATTTTCTCTATCTTATGGCCGGCTTTCCATATCATTTGATTCATCATGGGGGACGAGAGGATAACGCGGCCTTGAACGCACCACATACCGCCGTTAAGCGCTTGCATTTCAGGTATGCCCAGCTCACGAGCTGCTAGCCAAATGCTGATAATGGCCGATTCTCCACCCATCTTTTGATAATATGGGGCTTGAGCTACATAAGATGCCCATTTGATGATATTATTAGCCTCTTCACCAATTGGTAAGATGCTACGGCTATTTTCCTGAAGTACCGTAAGATTCTTATTTTCGTCAGTCATGCTTTTTTCTCCATTTTCTTTGGTTTTGATCTGTATTTTGTGCGAGTCTCCGAGTAGATTTTCAACCCTGGAATTGTGCGCACACCGTCCTTGATGGCGGTCTTTATCTCTTGCTCATTTATCATCATGTATTGAGGGGGGATTGATGCCGGATCTTCCACAGAATGTAGCCACACGGTTTCTTCGTAGGCCGTCGCGTCGTCGTTTTCTATTTTCAATGGTATACCGGTCTCTTTAGCGCCCTCTTGCTGGCCATAGGCTTCAAGTTTGGCTTGCATAACAGATCTAACAGCGTCGAACTGTGATTTGAGATCGTCGCCGAACTTTTTAACCGCCTTTTGAAAGGCTAGGTGAGGGCGTACAATCTCCTTACGTGTCTTTTCTATTTGCTTGGAGAAAACTAGCGCTTGGTCTTGCATCGTCAGGGCTTCGCTAGCGTCGTCCGTGTCGCTAATGGTGAACTGTTCCGCCCGGCTGATTAGTTCTTGCATTACAGGCGTTTCTAGGGCCTTTCTTGCGACTTCTAGGTCTAGAGTCACTAGTCCCTTGGAACTTTCCGCGGACCCCGCAAAGCTTGGTCGAATTGGTAAGAGCGTATCGGTTCCTTGTAAAGTCTCTTTTTTTGTGGCAGGGGGTAACAGTCTTGCCACTTGGAAGAAATCAATTTCTTCAGTCATTTTCTATCTCCTTTTCCTCTTCAAGCTGTTCGTCTAGGCAGTCGTTACAGCAAAAAAATAGGTCTTTGTTTGTCGGGTGGTCTATCCACGCCGGATTTTCTTCTAGTAATTCAGTAGTACAGTTGCAGCACTTGACCGGTTGGGGCGACCCATCATAAGCCGCGTCAAAAAGCCGATCACTCCAAGCCTCTACCATGTCGTCAATACCTCTCATTTCACCCCCTACAGCTTGAAAACAGAAACCCTAACTTCGTAGCCTAGAGATCCGATTTGACTTCTACTGTGATTTTCATTTTGCGCCCTTGCTTGTTATGTGATCAATACTAGCATGTCGTTGTATTACATACAACCTTAAAGTTAAAGGAGAGGCTTACGCCTCTACCTTTTTCCATTTAGTCGCCGGGCGAGCTTTGAATGTGAAAGGATATGGTTTCACATTCTCACCGTACCACTCAGGTGCTTTCATCGTGCGAAAGACAATCCACTTTCCTTTTTTGTCTGAAGTTTCGTCTATCTCGTAGATAGTTAGGTGGAGAGCGGAAGGTTTTAGTTCGCGTTCCTTGGTTTGCGTTGTTTGATATCTCCAATATAACACAGGTGTTGTATTCTATACAACAAGAAAGACAATAATCATGAAAAAAACATCTCAGCGCGGAGAATTCCGAGGTAAATTTCCAAATGCATCGGGTTGTTGTACTCGACTATCTTCGCCGACGATCCATTTTTACGAACCATCAAAGCGAGTCGTCGATCAGCAGGACCGCAACCCGCTTTGCCTATATATTTGTTATAGAGGTACTGATATGCCGCGGTTTGAAGCGCCCAGCTCTTTGACTCAGTGGCAGGGCTTTTAATGTCTATGATCGTTGGCGTGCTCTCACCCTTCAAGATTACAACCAGGTCAACGGCCCCGGTAATCATCCATTTATCACAGTAAAACCGCTTCTCATTTTCTAGCACCGTTTCGACTCTATTGCTAAACCAGCGCTCGAATGATTCGACATACCCGGCGCAATCATCATCCACGAAGGGAAGCGGCACGCCTTTTGCAATCAATGAGCAAAACCCATGTACCCTAGTTCCCCTGTCCGCCGCTCTTGCGAGTACGACGGGGTCAATGTGCGAAAAATCAGTGTACCGGTTCATTACTTCAGTAACCCGGCGGTATCCCGGTCTTATGATTTCTTCCATTTTTACCCTCCTTTGAGTATTGTAAATGCCTGTCCAATCCAAAAACCCGCAAGCCCGGCCAAAAGCGAAAGGGTTAAAGATTCGGATAGAGACGCGATTTTAGGGGAGTGCCGCGATGCACTCCGTTTTTTGTGCAACATCATATTTCCTTTTTGGTTTGTACTCAGTAAAGCCCTCTTGGTGCAGGTCCGCCAGGTATATTTTTAAGTGTTTTAGGCTGCTAAATTCGAGCAAACTATCAAGATGCCCGGATATCAGCTTAACCAGCATAAGACTTTCCGGATTCACCCATATTAAAATTTTTCCTCTATTGATAGCACACCACATAAAAAAAACCTTGTTATCTTCGTTTCGATTGTAAATAATACAACATCGGAAGATTAACGCAACCAGGAAAACATAAATGAAGCTTGAAGAGTTCCTATCAACTAACCAGCTAACCTATAAGGGATTCGCCAAAATTGCGGGTCTCACAAAAAACATAATTGTTAATGCTATCCATGGTCGCCCCGTTGGGCTTATAGCGGCCCTTAAGATCGAGAAAGCGAGCTATGGCAGGGTTAAACCCGTGGAACTTGTAAAGCCCGAGGTGGCCGAGCGTGAGGGTTTGAATTGAGAAAAGAAATGGGGTTGTCTAATACTCTTAAATATAGTATCATCCTACCGAAAAGATGCCATGTGGAATTGTTCGTAAAATAAAAGGAAGTACATGACGGGTATAGGAATAGATAAGCCAAAGAGGGTAACCATTGTGCTTGAGCAAGAGCACATTGCACAGATTAAAAGGGCACTCCTCCACCAAAGTCTTACAGAGGGCCGCCAACTTACATTAAGCGAGGGTATTCGACGCGCTGTTGAACACTGTTACCCTAAACCTAAGCAATTTGAGTTGCCGGGAGTGGAGAAGGCGAAAGGGCGCCGGAAACCTTTAAAATAAATGCTCTACTTTAAAACAATAAAGATTTCAATTAGTCTAGATTGTTGCTTGATAGCAAAAAACCACCGCTGAAGCGGTGGTTTCCTGTGGGTCCCAAGGGACCCCGTAGACTCTGCTGCTAGGCTGGATCTACCTGAAGTATATCAAATTCGGGTGTTTCAGGGAATGGCAGAGTCTCCAAAAGTAGAATAACTGTAACTTGGAGGTATTCCCGTGGAATTAAGTGCAAAAGCATATCATTCTCTTGGCTTTAATGCAATCTCCAAACATTTTTTGGAGAAAGTATATGGCATACCCGGTAAACGATCTTGTTCTAGAGATTGGCGAAATAGGCATAACGGGAAACATTATTCCCGCGCACTGGTACCAAGCACTTACATTTGACAACGGAAAGCCTAACTTTGTAGCGGTGACGCTTCTTAGTGAAATTGTTTACTGGTATCGGCCCAAGATCCAGAAAGACGAATCAACCGGACTAGTCAAACCACCACAAAAAAAGTTCAAGGCTGATTTCCTGCAAAGGAATACAAAACAGTTCGCGGCTCAATTCGGTTTCAGCGACAAGCAAGCGCGGGACGGTCTCCGGTTCCTAGAGGACAAGGGCATAATCAAGCGGCATTTAAGGACATTAACGCTAGAAAGTGGTCTTGTCTTATCCAACGTTTTGTTTGTAGAGCTAATATCTAGCGGTCTTAAAAAACTTCAAAAAATCCATACCTATGGACATGCAGGGCAAGACCTATTGCCCCCCACGTCCAACCCTATAGACATGCAGGGGGGGACGTATACAGAGACTTCTTCTAAGACTTCGACAGAAAAGGACAATGTCTCGACTTTGCCCTCTTTTAAAAAGACGAATGAAAAACGGAAAAAGGACATTGTCTCGACTTTGCCCTCTTCTAAAAAGAAGGTAAAACCGAAAGCATTCCCATCACCAAACCGTTTTGTCAAAAGCCTAAGCCCCGATCAAAGGAAGATACACAACCAGCTTGTCGCCTTTAAACCGGAGTGGGGCAAACCTCTTGAGTCGGACGCCGTCAGCGCCTGGTTTAACATGTCGCCGGCTTTCACTATCAAGCAGGTCAAAGACGCTTTCACAATCTACAAGCAAGACGTTGTAGAGGCCAAGGGAAGAGGCGGCAGGGTTGATTCAATGGGTGCCACCATGAGGGGGGCAATGAATAAGGGCCGTACTCCAAGGAATGATGACGCCGAATTCAACAGGGCCCATGCCGAGAGGGTAGCCGCGAAGTATCCATGGATGCAGGTACTACAACGCTACGTAAAGGTAGAGGCCGGAGTGGTCAAAGGTGAGGTAGAGCTCAACCAAACCAAACAACAATTTATCACTCAGCTCGACTCGCTGACTCAAAAAGCAATATTATACGCATGAAGACAGGGCTTAAA